>SL_8KL_010_SEDDRAFT_10003206_pt1 | contig 13548 bp, 17 predicted proteins | sample SodLakKL_010_SED_4_FD_11160 | JGI IMG/M metagenome (IMG submission 11160) | reverse complement strand
TGGAACAGGTGTTATCCCAAACATCACTGCCCCTGCCACTGAAGCTGCCAAACAATGGGAAGGCTTCGGCACAGCCCTGAAGCCCGCACATGAACCCATAGTCCTTGCCCGTAAGCCTCTGGCCGGAACCGTGGCTGAAAATGTGCTGAAGCATGGGACAGGGGGGCTGAATATTGATGGGTGTCGGGTGGGGACGGAAAAAATGGTTAATCAAGCGTGTGGAGCAAAAGGACATACCGCCGCTATGAAATGGGGTAGTAAGGGGGTAGAACCAACCATAGTACAGGGCCGTTTCCCCGCCAACCTAATCCACGACGGCAGTGATGAAGTTATGGTGTTGTTTCCGGAGACTGCGAGCGGGGCAATGAATGGTGTTTACAAAAACACTATAATGAAGGGGCAACCAGGACAACGTGATGGGAAAGAGGTTCACTTGCACCAAGAAGCAAGTTCCGGTTCCGGTTCCGCTGCCCGTTTTTTCTACTGTGCTAAGGCTAGTAAAAAAGATAGAGATGAGGGCTTAACAAATAAAGAAAATCGTCATAGTCCTATGGGATATGAACGTGGGTTAGGAAATCCTGGTGAGGGAATGACTCTTAAGCGTAATTCACACCCCACTGTTAAGCCCACTTCCCTTATGCGTTATCTCTGTAAACTCATAACGCCTCCTGGTGGGACAGTATTAGACCCTTTTATGGGCAGTGGAAGTACAGGGAAGGCTGCTATGTTAGAAGGATTTAAGTTTGTTGGTATTGAAAAAGAAGAAGAATACTTTACAATTGCTGAACAAAGAATACAATATAAAGAAGAAAAGGAAGAAAATCAAAAAGAAAAATCATCAATAGAAAGCCTTCTATTTGGATAAATTATGCCCTCATTAGACCAAGTTACACAATTTTGTTATGAAAATTTGGAGCAAGTGTCCACTACAAGGCACGGTATGAATTTTCATGCCCGATGCCCTTTCTGTGGTGATTCCAAAAAATCACAATCTAAGAAAAGATTCCATCTAAAATTTGAGAATGAGAAGTCAGTATATGGTAATTGTTTCAACTGTGGTAGTTCCTGTAACTTCTATTCATTATACGCTCATATAAATGGTGTTACTGAAAAAGAAGCNTTTGAAAANTTTAACAAATACGATAAAAAATCCATACTTGAGAGATTGAAGACTAAAAAAGGTATAAATATAGTTAAGACAAAAAAGGAACCAAAAGACTTTTCATATATACTTAATGACTGTATATCATTAGACAAAGAAACGGATAGTTACATACTAAAGAAGTATCAAGAATTATTGAAAAGTTTTATTGATAAAAGGCAAACTGACCAGAAGCTTTATATTGCGTATAAAGGTCTGTTTAAAGGTAGAATAATAATACCTATTTGGAATAATGGTAAAATGGTTTATTTTCAGGGCAGGAAAGCATTTCCTGATATGGAGCCAAAGTATCTTAACCCTGAAGCAGATAAGTCTAATATAATTTTCAATGTTGAAAACTTTAACAAAGATAAGTACATAGTGGTAACAGAGGGGGTGCTTGATGCTGATTCAGTAGGAACACAAGGCACCACTATCTTAGGTAAAGAAGTTAGTGATGAAATGATTAAAGAATTGAATAATTACACAAATATGGGTATAATTATAGCAATGGATAATGATGCTGATGGTAATAAAAAAACCAATGCACTGATAAAAAATCATAAAGAGTTAAAGTATTTCATAATGCCTAAGAAATATAAGAAAATAAAAGACTTAAATAGTTTGAAAATAAATATAAATATAGAGAATATATATGATTTTGTAGTTAAAAACTCACATACATATGAAAAGGCAAAAGTTCTACTACGACTCGGAGGATAAAAATGAAAATTTCTGAATATGGAAAGCATTGATTACTGATAGATGAAACTAACATAGACAAGAAGGAAATGGAAAAGATTCACTTAATTAAATTGAATTTTGTGATACCATCTGAAGCAAAGATAAATCAAGTAATGAATAGTTTTCCTAACACTAACAGGTTTATTATTGATGCTGGTGAAAATGTAAAGTTATATAATGATGCTCTTAAAGGTAAGAAGAAATATTATGTAGAGAACACACCAAAGGTTGATTTGGTTACATTTATGAAACGTAACAATAAAGTAATACTCAATATAGATAATGTAAAGGATTTTGAGTATGAATTTATTATGAACAATCCTAATGATGTATTAAGAAATCTCGAGTGTGTTATGATGAATAAAAATGAGTATCAAGATAATTGAGAAGAAATCCTTGGTGAATGACCAGGTAATGTGTTAATAATAAGGTAATTTTGATGAAAAACAATATGTTGAGTGATAAAGCCATTTTATTTGGTCCTTATGTGGGCAATTTAAAAGAAGAATTAATTTCCTTCCTGCCTTTTTTGAATTGATTCAAGGAATTTTTTAACTGTAATCAAATTTTTATATCCACTCACTATACCAGTAAGTTTTTATATAGTGATGTTGTATATCCTGTGCTTAAATTATATAGTAATGATATAAAAGGACAAAAAGGGCATACACATAGAAAACTTAACTCCACTGATTACCAAATACTTAAAAAATATATCATAGAGAAAATATGTAATGATTATGGATACAAGAAATCAGATGTTGTTTCTTATGACTTAGGATATACCACTCAGCCTAATATTGTTAATACACAAAAAATATTCAAGAAAATGGATAAGCCAGTATATGAAAATGGTAAGGTCCTGGTTTTGTCTCAAGACCATAGACAAAAACAGACAGAAGTAATACTAAAATTTCTAAAAAATAATTACAACAATATCAAATATTTGGATTGTACTGTTGAGTGCCCTGAAAAAATGATAGAAGAAGTATTATCATCTTCTTTAGTAGTTACTCCATCATCACACTGAACCCTTTTATGTAATATACATAAGAAAAAAGTGTTTAGTTGGGGCAGGGATATTTCTTTATATAAGGACACACTAAATTTTGATAATAATAATTGTTATCTTTATAGAATAGATGGAAAAATCACTAATGGGATATATTCCCATCTATGTGATATTATTAAAAAATTGGAGGATTAAAAATGTTGAAAATTTATGATTGTGAATGTCAGGGTTGTGGAAACATTGAGGAAAGGATTAGTGAGGATGGTGTGAATTTTAAATCCTGTTCTAATTGTGGTGAAGAAATGAAAAGAATTTTTACTAGTTTCAACTTTCGCTTGAAGTACAATAATAAAACTGATGTCTGTAGTTGAGGAAACCACGGGTATGAAGCTTCTCAATACTGGAAAGATGTGAAAGAGGCCAGAGCAAGAGGTGAGAACGTAAAATCAGCTATTTGTAAATATTAAAGGAGTATTCAATGAAAGGTAAACCAGAAGAAGAGATTGGCAGAGGCACCATTGATAAGTATGATTATTTGAAGCTTTTACATAAAAAGTTGAAACCTAAAATGTATTTGGAAATTGGTGTGCAGTCAGGCAAGAGTTTTAAGTTAGCTGATTGTGAAAAAATTGGCATTGACCCTGAACCAACCAAAAAAATTGAATGTGTTTATGCAGTTACATCAGATGAGTTTTTTAATATAAACTCCAATTTAGATACTCCTATTATAGGTGAACCCAAGAAAAGACCAGACTTGGTTTTTATAGATGGAATGCACCTATTTGAGTATGCACTGAGAGATTTTATCAATGTGGAAAGTTTTAGTAAGAAGTCAACATTGGTGGTAATGGATGATGTTTTTCCTGCTCACCCAAAACAAGCACAGAGAAATAGAGAAACAGGAAAATGGACAGGTGATGTTTGAAAAATGGTCTATATACTAAAAGAGTATAGACCAGACCTAAAACTGGAATTTATTGATGTTAAACCTACAGGATTTATGGTCATTAAAGGATTGGATAAAACTAACAATATTCTTATTGATAACTATAATCAAATATATAAAAGATTTATAGATAAAGATGTAGTCCCACAGGAGATAATAGACAGGAAATGGGTCACATAATAATAACAGGCACAGGAAGAGCAGGAACAACCTTTTTAGTTCAATTATATACACTAATTGGGTTTGATACTGGATTTAAAAACATAAAAGATGGGGTTCATAATAATTGTAATGCTGGTATGGAAATAAACCCATTTAGAACTTCAAATATGCCCCATATAATAAAGAACCCTGTATTTTGTGATAGATTAGATGAATTTATAGAAAAAGGTTAAAGTAGATAAGGTTATTATTCCTATACGGGATATAGACAGTGTGACTATGAGTAGAATTAAGGTACAGGGTAAAAGTGAAGAGGGTGTTAAGGGTGGTTTATGATGCACAAATAATGCTGATGAACAGAAGACAATTTTATTAGAGAAATTTTATAATTTGATGTTTTCTATAACCAAACATAATATTAAACACATATTTATTTTATTTCCAAAAATGATTAATGACCCCAAGTATTTATATAAAAAATTATTCAATGGAATAGTTAGGATTGATACTTTTAAGAAAAGTTTTTATAAGGTTGCTAATCCTAAACTTGTTTCCCATTTCAAGGATTAGTAATGGAAATTGTTATTTACACTTCTATAGCAGGTGAATACGATAAAATTCGTAATCCTCAGTATATTCATAGAGATGTGAAATATGTTTGCTATACTGATTATGATATAAAATCCAATATATGAGACATAAGACCATTACCAGACGAAACAAAATATTTAGATAATAACAGAAAGGCTAAATATACTAAAATATTGCCTCATAGATTATTCCCTGAATATGATGTTAGTTTATGGGTGGATGGAAACCTGAGTGTTAAAAGTAATATTGAAAATTTTATAAATAACATATTAACCAATGATTTAGTATTTCTAAAGCATCCTAATAATAGAAAATCACTAAAAGATGAAGTTAATGCTTGTTTATATATGAACAAGGACAATGATAGTTTAATTTTAGCTCAATATAATTGATATAAGCAATATAATATTGAAATTTCTGATATGTTTCCTTGTTGCGGTATCATACTCAGAAGACACAATCAAGAGCATATAAAAAAAGCAATGGAAGACTGGTGATTAGAAATATTAAAATGAAGTAAAAGAGACCAGATAAGTTTTCCATATATAGCAACACAGAATAATCTCAACTATTCTGTAGTGAATGAAGATTTTCATAAATATTTTAATAAGACTGAACATAAGGAGTGTATGTAATGGATTTTGACATAAGAATACCCTTTGCTCCTAATGGACAACTTGGAAAGTGCTATAACAGAATAATGGAGGAAAGTAAAAATGAGTGAGTTCTTTTTATTGATGATGATGTTTTCCTGCGTACCAATCCTCATTGGTATCATATCACGAGTCAGTGCTTGGACAGATATCATAAAAAAATAGGTATTTTGACCTGTTATACCAATAACATAATGAATAAAGCCCAAAGACTGGACAATGCACCTGATAACAAACAACCTATAGAAAAACATATTGATTTTGCTAAGAAAATTTTTGATAAAAATCAATATAACTGCACTGTTATAGATAAGGGGTCTATGAGTGGGTTTTTTCTCTTAACTTCCAAGACAGTTTGAAAGAAAGCAGGTGGTTTTTTAGGCGAGGGTATGTTTAAAGAAGATAATATTTATCATAAAAGAATAAAAGAAGCAGGATATAATTGTTATAGAATGGATGGGTTATATCTGTTACATTTAAGAGATAGAGAAAGGGATACTTGGATTAAAGGACAAAAGACCAGTAAACAAATTTGAAATGAGTGAAAAGGAATTAAATAGTGCAAATTATATCATCCTATTTCAATAGAAAGAAAGGCATAGGCAAATATAAAGATGTGGATTATAGTAAATTAAAAAGGGTGTTTGAAAATTCACTACAATTTACCATGCCTGATATGAAGTATCATATATATGAAATGAAACCACCAAGGCCAGAGACTTGAAGACATGATTTGGCTCACTCATCATTAAAAGTATCACAAGAGGTATTGAAGGTCAAGGAGCTGACTGCTGTTTGTGATATTGACTTGATGTTTTTAAAGGATATATCAGATATTCAAGAAATGGATTTTGATATTGCTGTTACTAAAAGAAATTTTAAAGCTCCAATAAATTCAGGTGTTTGATTTTACAGACCTGGTAAAAATGCTGAAAAATTTGTTAATTTATGAATAAAGAACAAATTGAAAATAATGAAAAATTATAGTAAGTATGAAAAAACTGTAATCAAAGCGGCTGGTATCAATCAAGGTTCATTGGTAATGACCATTGAAGAATTAGGTCCTAAGATAAAACTATTGAAACTACCTTGTGTGGAGTGAAACGCTACACAGACTGAATGAAAGAAAATAACAGATAAAACAAGAATTATCCATATAAAATCAGAGGTTAGGAAGTATTGTTTAGGATTATGAAAAAACACAAAAGAAGGACACGAATATATGGTTCCTTTAGTTGATAAATGAAAATCATTTTTGAAAGAGGACAAATAAGTGAAAATTATAACTGTTCAATTTAACTATAGAAATACAATGTTTGAAAGGCTACTAACAGCGTTTAGAAATTCTATCAATTTACACATGCCTGAAACAGGATTAACAGAGTATGTTTATGACTTTGATAAAACCAAGGCCAATCTTGATAGATGCTATAGTGTTATTACTAATACTTTTAAATTAGATAAATGGGTAGAAATACTTGAGAATGAAACAGAAAATATATGCCTTACTGATTGTGATATGCTTATGGTAAACCCTATTGATGATGTATGAAACTATGATTTTGATGTTGCTTATACTGCTAGAAGAAGATATAAAGAAACAGGTCAAGGAATACCATATAATGGTGGTGTAGTCTTTGTAAGGCCCAATGAAAGAAGTATAAATTTTTTCAAAAGATGAGCAGAAGTAAACAGGGAAATGGTATATGACCCTGCTTTCCATGCAAAATGAAGAAAAAAGTATGCTGGTATGAATCAATCAGCTTTTGGTTATATTATAGAAAAGGAAAAAGATATTTGTGATTTCAAAGAATTGCCTTGTCCTATATGAAATTCGGTGGATGAGAGCTGGACAGAATTAAATAATGATACAAAAAACATATAAAATCTAAACTCAGAAGATGTTGCATGGGAACAAATAAAACAAATGCTTCATTACAAAGAGTGGTTGATTTATGAGAATGATATGAATCTTTAGATAAAAACAAAGAGTTAATATATAACAAGGCATTAAATGAGAAATGGGATAGTAAAGAATTAAAGGAACCTGTATTTCCATTAACTGTAATTATACCTAAACTTAATGACCCTCAAATGAAGAAAAAAATACAATCAAATATAAAGAGTTATGACCAACTGATAGTATTGAAAAATGTAAAACAAAACTATAGAATGCTCTTGAAAAAGGCCAGGCACGAAAATGTGGTTTTCATAAACCCTTCAAATTTTAGGCTTATTAATAATCCTTTAAATATAGAAGCTTTTAGGACTGAAGGTGAATATTTATATAATAATAAAAACAGAATAGATAGGTCATCAATAAAGGTGCAAAAGTCTAAGGCAGAAAAATTAGTAACTGATGGTATAACTAATTTTAGATTCTTGGTTAGTAAACTTCACAATAAAACGACAAATAAAAAATTTATTGGTGATGAGATGAACAAAAAAGAAAGAATAGAAAATTTTGATTGAAAATTATTTATGGATAGAGAAATGGTTATAAATTACTGCACCACTGATGAATACAATGGTGCAGTAATTGAAGGAACTGTTTAGGTAGTTTTCTTGGCAGTCTTTTTAGTATCACTATGCATCTTGGTCTTGTGTGCGGCTAAACCTGCCTTGGTTTTCATTTCAGCGTCACATTCATCACATACATAAACTGTTTGTTTTTCATAAACAGTTTCAGACTTTATTGCCGCATCCCCCTTGATTTTCATCAATTCATCTTCCATCATCTTGACTTTATCTTCCATAGTATCACGATATTCTTTGTATTCTGATTCAACAGACCTTCTCTTGTTCCTTAGTGATTCTATTTTTCTTTCATACTCCTGTAACTCACCTTTACTATTCTTTTTCATAATTCTTTCAATAATGGCATCATCAATACCGTGCGTGTCAACACTACCCTCACTAACAGAATTTATCCTACTGACATTCTTAACGGTCTTTTTAAGAAAGGCCAGTGCCTTATCCTTGTCATCTGCTAAAATACCAGCAGTGTAACTATTATTACCCATTACATATTCTACTCTATAAACTTTCATTATTCATTCTCCTCCTTTTCAACTTTGTCAATTTCACCCATTACTTCTTTCATTTGAGTATCCACTTTAGAATACCCAGTCTTTAGTACAAACTTATTTAACTCATCAAGCATATATTGGTCAATAATTTTATGTACTTGGGCCTCACCTTGTACCTTTTCACCTGTAACTACATTAGTAAACCAGGCACCGCCCTTGGTTAGTAGTCCTGCTTCCATTGCTAAAGATGCAAGGTCACCTATCTTATTTATACCATTATGATAATCAATTTCAACTGAACATTTCTGAAACGCTGGGTAAAATCTATTCTTGATAGATGTTACTTTGATTTCATTGCCTATTACCTTGGATTCTCTGGTCTTTCCATCTTTCATTTGGGATTTTCTGAGAGAAAGTATGATATGTGGGCAGAGCCTGACCGCTTTTCCGCCCCCTACCTCATCCACTGTCTGGAACATACCAGGAGAGGCATAAAAATGTGCTCCCATAACAGCAATGGACCTTTTCTTTTTTACTAAGGCAAGTAAGAGTTTTAACATTCTTTTGATTTTCTTCTGTAACATTCCCTGGTCTGCTTTAACATTACCAGCAACGGCGTCTTCTGAAAGTTTTCCTACTTCTAAATTTCCTATAGAATCAAGACAAACAAAGAATTTATCATCTTCACTATCAATTAATTGCCCCAATACAGCCATAACATTGTCAACAAATGGTTCATATACATATAACACATTATCAGTATCAACCCCCCAACGATTCATAAACTCATTGGTGATTGCTCCCTCTGTATCAATATACACCCCAGTAAAACCGTTCTTTTGTGCTTGTGCCATACAATTTGTCATAAAAGAACTTTTAAACGTTGTCTCCTCTCCTACAAGACAGGTCAACGTTTTCTCAGGTAACCCTTTGAATAAATCACCAGACAACACTCTATTAAGAGCGTATGTTGGTGAGCTAACCCATTCATTCACTTCTGCAATATCACTATTGGTAAGTATATCACAGTGCGTTTCTTTTACATTTTTGTTAATACGTTCTTTCAATTCCTGTAATCCCATTTATTATACCTCCATATTTCAATTCACGTGCCCCTTTTTAAACGCCATTTATTATTTTGGGAGTAAGGTCAAGTAAAAAGGGGATTACTTGACCAAAGGTTCTGCAGTCCTCTGTCCTCCCAAAAAATTCAAAACTATTTATTTTTAAATAGGTCTGTTACTGGTCTCTAATTTTCCTCTTCATAGCCACATATTCATTACACATTATTAATTCCTCTCCTTTAACTCAAATTCCTGAAATGTTCTTACTTCCAGTGATTTAGTCCTGCACTCAATACCATCACCTCTTACCTCAAGTACCATAAGCCACTCTTTATTCAACTTATGCTCTACAATATCACCCTTTTTAAATTTCCCCATTTCTAATCCTCCTTAATCCATTTTCTCAATTTTGGAATATCCACCATCAAACACTACACAATATTTATTATCAAAGTAATTATCTGTATTTTCCAATATCTCTGTACTATGAGACACTACCAACACATTCAAATTATCTTCCATCTGTTTAACTTTTACTATATTCATAAGATTTTGTAAACCAATAGCATCTAATGCACTACTGCCTATAATTTCATCCAGTACCATCAAATTCAAGTAAGTGGGTGATTGTAATTTACTTATATCGTGGAAACTATATGCCAATGCCCTGTCAATAGACACACGTTCAGCACCAGATAAATTTTCAAATGAACAATCCTTTATACCAGGTCCTCTTATTTCAGTTTCCAACCAGGAATCAATTTTAGTGTAGAAGTTTACACCAGCTTTATTCAAGTAATGATTAACTCTTTTATTTAACAATGGAACCTTATTACTAATAGTGTATTGTTTTGCCTCTTCATCAGCAGTAAGGTTCTTTAGTACCTTATAGTAATCCAGTAATTCATTTTGTTCTTCTATATAAGTTTTGTCCTTTTCTATTTGCCTGTTTTTATATAAATAATTTTCCTTGCTTTTACTTATCCAATTCACTATTCTTTGCTTTTCTTCTCTTTCAGATATAACTTTGTCCTTGAGTATATCTATCTCATTCTTTAATTTGTTGTATGTATCAAAAAACACATCAAATTTCTTTTCCTTTTCCTTCAATTCAATGATATTTTTATTGATATTAGATATATGAATGGTGTAACTATCAAGAAACTCTGATAATTTCTTTATAACCTTTTCATATTTTTGTTTTTTTCGGTATGATTCTTGAACCTCATTAGCCCTTTCTAATTTATTCTCTTCCCTTTCTATTTCAATCTCTAATTTACTAATATCATTATCAATTTTTTCATTGTGTTTTCTAATAGATTCATTCTCTTCAATTTTATCTGCTTCTTGTGTTAATTTCTTCAGTTTATCCTTTAAGTCTCTTAACTCTTTACCTTTTTCATTCTTTTTCTCTGTTAAGACAGATTCAATCAACTTATGGTCAACGGGTTGTAAACAAGCAGGACAAGTATCAGTATCCAATGTACCATTCTTTATATCACTAATTTCATTGGTTAATATTTTTATCTTGGCTGATACTTCAGCCTTCTCATTAATAACATCTTTTTTATGTTTATCACTATAAGTAATGTTTTCATATTTCTTCTTCTGTAAATCCTCTAATACAAATATCTTTTTGTTTTTTATAGATTTTTCCAATTCCTCAGTATCAATAGGTGATATATCCTTTTTGGTATATATCGTTTCTAATGACTTGATTTTATTAAGAAATTTATCCTTGATTTTCTCCATCTTATTGATATCATTATTCAATTTATCAATATCATCCATTAAAGTATTATATTTATTGGTAAATTCTTCGTATTTGTCACCATAAATCTTTAGCTTTTCCTTTTTTTCTTTGAGTTCTGGTCCACTGTCAGTAAGATTCCTTAGTGCGGACTCATAATCATCAATTTGCTCTTTCAATGATACTATTTCATTGGACTTATATTCTATTCCCTTTTCTATGTCATCTATTTGCTTCTTAATTTCCAGTATCCTTTTATTAGCATTTTCCTTTACTCTAGTATAATACTGCAAATCAAACATCTGTTCTAAAAAATTTCTTTTTTGTGGCTTGGATAGTGTGAGAATGGAAGATGTGTTGTTGTTATCAGCATATACAGTATTCATAAAAGTACTGTATGACATCTGTAATAAATCTTCTTCTATTTCTTTTTGGAAAGTTCTCTTGTCTGGTGGAGTAGGTAATTCTTTACCATTTTCAGTAACCTTTAAATAATCAGGTTTGATACCTCTACTGATAACATACTCATTGCTATTTTTGTTGAAAAATACTTCTGTTTCAAGATTTTTTCTATTTTTCCAGTTAATAAGCCTGGACTTGGTGATACCATCCACTTGACCAAACAAAGAAAATGGTATGGATTTCAACAAGCTAGACTTACCTGTGTAGTTCTTTCTATCATTATTGGGATTGAATCCAGTAATGAAAGTCAGTCCTTTTGGTACAAACTCTTGTTTTTTGTTACCATAGGATAGAAAATTTTTAAGCGTTATCTTGCTTATATCAATAACAGACACATTTTACTCCTTGGTTAAATTAATTCATCAGCATGTTCTTCAAGCGTTTCTTTTAGTAATTCAATAAATTTCTCTTCAAATGTCAATCCTTCTGAATTGGCCAATGTTTCTATTGTTAGATATTCTTCTATTGGAATCTCCACTTCTTCCATTTCACCATCTTCAAAGTTTAATTCCAATATAACTTTTTTCTCACTTGGTTTTTTACTCATCTTCTTCCTCCAATGCATCATATAAGATTAGATTTAGTTCATTATCAATAAAATCAAGGTATTCTCCACACACAGATATAATCTCAATTTTATTATCAATGCTTCTTTCTTTAGTAAGTTTTCCAATAAGTTCTTTTAATGATTCTACACATTTCTCAATATCTTCCATTTCATAATTATATCCTAAATATATTGATGCTTCTCTTTTTAACATATTCCTATAATAATCAGCAACATTATTGTCTATTTTTTCATTTATTTTATCTACTTCATCATTTAAACGATGGATATTTTCTATAACAAATCTTTTCCAAACTTCCCAGGACTGGCCAGTTTCATCATTATACATTACGCTACCTCCATTTCCTCTAATATATTTTTTAATTTATTTTTGTCTATATAATCAGGCAATTCTTTCTTGTCTATATACTCTCTGAATACCTGTTTATTATCACTTATATCAAACTTTTCATCATCTGACAACTGCAAATCATCATCACTTTCCACAATTTTGTAATTTATTTGTAATTTCAATGGATTATGAGATTGTATCTCATCTATAATCTTTTGATTCTTAATACTACCAAAATCCTCTAAAAAGGTAAACCTAACCACATTGTCGCCCACATTACTGTAATCCATATTACTGGTATCCAATGAAATAAATTTAGGTGCCTTATCATACTCAATAAATTCCAGTTCCCCGTCTTCATATACATAAAACCCCTTAGTTTCACCTAAATCATTGAATGTCATAGCGAAGGGTGACCCTATATAGGTAATATTGGAATTTTTAGATGCTGTATGGAAATGTCCTGAATAGACTTGTTTGAAGTGGCTAAAATCTCCAATGTTTATCTTACCACCATTAAAAACTGAACCACTGGCATTGATTGGAAACCCATTTACTTCCAAATGAGAAAACAAAACATCATTACCATCTTCTGGTATAGTGTTCCAAGGCGATAGTGTTATGTTTCCCATCTTAGTAACACTATCAATAATGGTTACATTAGGGTATTTATTACCAAATGGTGTGAGTGAGTTGGGATAGAAGGCATTTTTGTAGTATAAATCGTGGTTACCTAAAATTATAGTAATATCAATATCTTGTAGATTATCAAATATACTATGTGCTCTATTCAGTGTTTTTACATTTATCTGTTTTCTATGGTGAAAAAAATCACCTAAATGTAAAATTTCATCAATGCCATTCTCAAAACAGAACATTCTAATACCATTAAAATATTCCTCAACTATATCAAGCCATACATCACTATTATCATTAACACCTAAATGGGTATCACCCATCAGTACAAATTTATCCACATTTTACTCCTTCTTTCCTAGAAAGGCCAACCACCGAATAATAGTTTTAATAGACTCAATGATCGGCCAAACCAGAGGGATACGCATTACTTGTACTTTTTTCCCATAGCACCATATC
>SL_8KL_010_SEDDRAFT_10003199_pt1 | contig 13571 bp, 13 predicted proteins | sample SodLakKL_010_SED_4_FD_11160 | JGI IMG/M metagenome (IMG submission 11160) | reverse complement strand
TCTGGGTTATCCGCAACATCCCCGCATTTACTTTCCTCAGACCTTAGTCGTGACTTCCTCACGGAGTCAACAGACCTCATGTATCCTGGTAAAGAAATCTCGGAGAGAGACTTAATTGTCCTTGCTCTGGGTATCCATAGTACAACCCTTTATGCCTGGAGGCCAGGTTATCCTGTCAGTAAATTGAAAAAAAGTATGTAAGTTTACCTGATAGAATTGACATGATTGACAGAAAATTGATATGCGATGTTAAGATTGGTACGATTGATCTTAAAATACTTATCAAACAGCTTAATTTGAAACATCTTACAACTATAAACAGCTGCGGCTTTACTAGGCCTGGCCGCGGCTGTTTATATTAAGCGATCGCCATAAGTATAATTCTTATCGATAATAAGTTTTTATAGAATTATAGCGGTTTGCTGTTATCCCATCATTGTTACGACAATAGTTCTTACTTCCCTCGGGCCGTCAAATTCACAAAAGAAAATGTTTTGCCAGGTTGAAAGTCCGGGCTTGCCACCGGTAATCGGGATGGTTTCTTCCGGGCCGACCAGGCCTGCTTTGAGGTGCGCATCAGCATTTCCATCCTGCCGGTCGTGCTCCCAGATCCCCTGTGGAATAATCTGGCTTAGCAGTTTTACAACGTCTTTCTGGACGCTGTCATCCCAGCCTTCCTGGATCATGATTGATGCTGTGGCGCCCTGGGCATAAACATTGACCAGGCCATTTTCCATGCCGCTTTTGCTTACAGCCTTCCTGACCTGCTCGGTTATGTCATAGAGTGCTTCCCGGGCCGTGGTGCGGATTGTAATTATCACTTGTTTGTGTTGCATAATAACCTCCGGAAAGCGGCGTGAGGCCGAAATTGATCCTGGCTTTTCAGAATGGTAGCGGTTAATTTGCAGGGGTGACCGGGCGTGTTTTTATATCCTGACATTTGTTGCATTAACTTTACCATGTTTTACCGATTGCTGTCATGTAGATCGCGGTTTCCTGCTCGCCGTCCACCTCGATGATGTTGTTTACTTCTTCGTCAAAAAATGCGCCTATCTGGCAGGAGCCGAGGCCTAAAGATACTGCGGCCAGGGCTGCATTTTGGGCGATATGGCCGGCATCCATGTAAATGTAACGATATGCACGCTGTTCGTATTTCCATTTTGAACGTTCAATCATGGCGCTCCAGACCATTACAAAAGCTGCATCGCGAAGCATTGATTGGCCGAGGGCAGCCTGGGCCAATTCAGTTCCAAAGTTTCCTTCTTTGATTAAAACCAGGGTGTGGTAGGGCACTGTATAGTGGTAAATGCCATTCTTCAAATCCTCCACGTTGTTTACTAGACAATAAGTTTCTACAGGGTAAAGTGCGCCTGCTGATGGAGCAGTGCGGAATTGATGATGTTTGGTAGCCAGGCTAATCCCCTGGGCAGCCCACAGGATTTGGGAAAGTATTTTACGGGAGATAGAGGTAAATTTAAAATCCCGTTCCGATCTTCTGTTCTGTAGTAAATCGAAGAGCGGTTTACCTCCGGAACGGTCCGGTTTATCAAGCTCTACCCGCTCCAGTTCAGCAGGGTAAGCTTTATAGAGTGGTGGTTTTTGATCCCAGGCCAGACTCCTTCCCTTCAATGTTTCCCGTCCATATTTGCTTAATCGTTGAAAATCATCACCGTAAGTCATATTCATCCTCCTTATTTACTATAGTTTAGGTTACTTGGGTTTGGCGGTCAACAGCTTAGTTGTCAGAGAAAAGGGCACATTATATTCCATCAGGGTTATGTAGGTCCTTCTACTCAAAGCTACCAGCAGGAAGGATTAGCGAAACAAAAATTGAATAATTATTAAAGCTGTAAAATCTGGAACACAGCGAAATTGATTTTTTGTTTACGAAGGTTCTTTTAGATGCAGCAACTTTGGAGGATATGATTAACGGAAAATTCAGGGCTCCTAATTTAAAAGGGAGAGCTAAAGCCCTGGGAAGCGGATTTACAGATATGCCGGTCCTTATTAAATTAAATAGAGCCCTCAATATAGCAGTCCGGGTCTATGATCATTATCAGGATTACCCGGAAAACTGGGATTCTAAAAAATACTATAAATGGAAAATTGAAGCAGATAAGCTCCTTGCAGCTATAGATTGAAAAAGAATAGCTTTAAACCGGTCATTATAATTATCCTGCGCATTCGATCCGGTTACGCCCTTTATCCTTTGCCCGATAGATTGCCCGGTCGGCTTCCAGGTAAATGTGATCAAAAGTGGTTTTTTTGCCTTTGTGCAGAGTTGCTATTCCAAAACTGGCTGTGAGTTGCAGATCTTCCATTTGACCAGGAAAGGTGCATTTTTCGATGGCCAGCCGAATTTTTTCGGCAACCTTGCATGCTCCTTCGATCGTGGTCCCGGGAAGCAGGATCATAAACTCCTCACCACCGAAACGGGCTAATGTATCAGTGTCCCGCAGCTGACCTTTGGTTACCCCGGCAATCCACTTTAGCACGGTGTCTCCGTTGGGATGCCCGTAATAATCATTTACTGATTTAAAGTGATCGATGTCGAGCATAATCAGGCAGGAATTTTCTCCGGTTCGTTTGATGCGTGATATTTCTCTTTCCACATATTCCGTGAAACGCATCCGGTTGTACAGGCCGGTTAACATATCTGTTCTGGCCATATGTTTTAGGAGTTCGTTCTTTTTTTCCAGTTCCCTGGTTTGATTTTGAATTGTTTTATTCTGAAAAAATGATAAAGCAGTGGATTTCCATAAGATAAAAGAAAGAATCAGGGCAATAACAGTTGCGCTAATGGTGTTAACCCTCATTGATAGAAGCAGTTCGCTGTTTAGCTGGGTTAAAGGAAGGGTAAAAAATAAAGCAAGAAAAGCGGTAGAGTATAATGGTACTGACCACTGAGGATTAATAAGTAGCACCAGGGCCACCGCTAAGCTTGAGATCAGGTAGGGATTGATACTTGCTGTTACCATTTGATCGATAGTACAAGCGGCAGCGCCGAAAAGCAGATATGTAAAAGCCAGTATAATCGGGATAGCGCGTCCTGCGGAGCTATTTTCAAGGTTTTTTCCGCGGATTCTAAGGGCTGCTAAACCGGCCAATGTTATAAGAACAAGCATAATACTATGTGCAGAAATCAATCCGGTTCGCCACTGGTATACTCTTTCTGCAGAGGCAGTTTCCGGACCGGCAAGTCCGGTCACAAAAAAAACTATAAAAAGAAAATGCATAGGAACCATGACATAGAAAATAAGTAAAACACGTTGAATATTAAGGTGAGCCAGATCAGGATCAAGCGGTCTGTCCAACAGGAAAAATTTCTTAAAAGTATTTGCCAGGTTGTAAAATGATCTCATACGTCGTTCCATCCAATCTTTTTAATAAGTAATCATGGTTTTCGGGCTACCACGAATCATTAGTTATTTCGGCAAAAGAATCGATAGTCCTGCACAGAGATGGGGGGTTGTCATAACAATTAATATAAAGGCTACTAAAAAGCCGATTTAACTTAATTGCATAGATCGATTATCTTAATAATTGTGGTATTATTAAAGAGGAGATGATTTAGTGAGCCAGGAATACGGTCAACTCGAAGCATTACAGGTAACTGTCCTTCTTGAAGAGAATGCAGGTTATAACAGCAGCTTTTTGTCACAGCACGGAATGTCTCTTTTGTTGGAGGCCTGGCATGGAGGAAGCAAGCCTGGTAAAAGAACAATTCTTTTCGATACCGGTCAGTCTGCCCAACCGGTTCTTCACAACATGCAGCTTTTAGGGAAAGATCCGCAGGATATCGACTTGATCTTTCTCTCGCACTGTCACTATGATCATACCGGCGGCTTGGTCGGCATTCTTGAGGCAAGCAAGAGGTGTCGGGTTCCGATCGTAGGTCATCCTTCGATTTATCGTCCCCATTTTTCTCTCAAGCCGACTTTTCAATCATTGGGGATGNGTCCAGACTGCAGCCGGGAAGCCATAGAAAAGGCCGGTGGTGAATTAATCCTCAGNGCAGACCCAATGCCTCTGATGCCAGGCGCTGTAAGCACCGGTGAGATTAACGATCGGGTCAGTTTTGAAAAGTCGCCGACTCTGTCTCTGCAAACGATTCATGAAGGCAAGAAAGTTTCAGACTACATGGTTGATGACAGCTCTTTAATCTTTATTACGGAGGAGGGTTTAATTATCATTACCGGTTGTTCTCATGCCGGGATCACCAGTATCGTCGAGGCAGCAGTTAGATTGACGGGGATTGAACATGTTTCAGCTCTGATCGGCGGTTTTCACCTGGTTGATGCTGATCAAGCCAGGATTTCCAGGACGGTACAAACCATAACTTCAATGGAAGTTGATAATATTTATGCCGGACACTGCACTGGATTCAAGGCGGAAGCTAATTTGTTCATGGAACTCGGGGAACGTTTCCAAAAATTGCATACCGGAATGACAATTAAATATCAATGACAATGATCTATTATAAGTGAGGTTAGATAAAATGCGATTCTTTACTGAGTATATAAGAAAACAATTTCCAGCTTTATCTGCTAAAGTAAACGAATATCCTGCTGTCTATTTAGACGGACCTGGTGGAACCCAGGTGCCCCAGCGGGTGATTGATGCAATGGTTGATTACCTTGCTTACAGCAATGCCAATGCCGGAGGTAAGTTTCTGACCAGTCAACGTAGTGATCAGGCCATTAAAGGAGCCCGGGAGGCTTTGGCTGACTTTTTGGGAGCATGCTCTGAAGAGATTGCTTTTGGTCAGAACATGACTACACTGACGTACCAGTTAGCCCTGGCTCTTGCACGTAATCCGGGTCACCGTACTGAAATAATAATTACTGAAATCGATCATGAAGCGAATCGGGGTCCCTGGCTTGCTCTTGAAGAACGTGGATTTACAATTCGTGAAGTAAAAATGGATCCTGAAACCTGCACAATCGATATGAAAGATTACCAGGATAAACTTTCCGACAAAACCCTGGTAGCCGCTTTTAATTATGCTTCAAATTGTGTGGGGACCATTAGCGATGTGAAAGAAATGATTCGCCTGGCCCATCAAGTGGGTGCAATCACCGTGGTTGATGCAGTCCATTATGCCCTGCATGGCCCGATCGATGTCAGGGATCTTGACGTCGACTACCTGCTTTGCTCGGCATATAAGTTTTTTGGGCCGCATATTGGAGTGTTCTATGGTAAAAAAGAACGCTTTGCCGAACTGCCTGCATACCGGTTAAGAACCCAAAAAAGTGCTGTCCCTCATTGTATCGAAACAGGTACTCTCAATCACGAAGGGATTGCCGGTGCAGCTGAAGCGGTGGAGTTTATAGCGGATCTGGGCAAATATTTCGGGAACCTTGAAGAAGGCTCCCGGGCTTTGTCAGTTCCTGAATGGTCAGAGCGCCGCCGCCAGGTTGTGGCTGGGATGGAAACGATGGAATTGCATGAAAAACCCCTGGCTGATAAACTGCTTGATGGACTCTCAAATATTGACCGGGTCAGGGTCTATGGTCCACCGAGTGGACATGCGCGGACCTCGACAATATCATTTACCGTTGATGGTATTACTCCTGATCAAGTGGCTGCTAAATTAGGGGAAAAGGGGATTTTCGTCTGGTCCGGCCATTTTTATGCGATCCGTCCGGTTGAACGTCTGGGCCTGGATCAAAGCGGCGGATTAGTCCGGGTAGGTTTTTGCCCCTATAACACAGCAGTAGAAGTTGATCGCATGCTGGAACAAATTCGTACTATTGTTGCAAGCTCTTAATCAATGAAGAAGGAGTGAAAGAAGCAGATATGCCTATGAAAATTAAGGATATATACGATTACGTTGTGGACAGAGGTATTGAAAAAGACCCGCGCAAGCGGGAAGGTGTCGAAGAAATGCTGGCCAAAAATAACAAAAAATATGACGAAATGAAAGGCGAGGAGAAAAAGGAGTTTGACACAGAATCTTTGACTAATCCCTACAGTGATACACGTGTTTTATGCGGTGATCCCGAAACTGAGGTTAAGCGGATGATGGTCGGGGTAGATATCGAAGTGGGAGAGGTAATGCTCGCTGATCGCCTTGCCGAGAAAGGGCGGCCGGTTGACCTGCTCATGACTCACCACCCTGAAGGAAAGGCTCTTGCCGGACTTCATGAGGTGATGCATCTGCAGGAAGATATTTTAGCCCATTATGGAGTGCCGATCAATATTGCGGAAGGAATCATGGCTTCCAGGATCAGCGAAGTTAAAAGGAACCTGATGCCGCTCAACCATAACCGGGCGATTGATGCTGCAAAAATTCTAGATCTGGCCATGCTAAGCGCTCATACGGTAGCTGACAACCAGGTTAATACATTTTTGCAGGAGTTGTTTGATCAAGAAGAACCAGAGGCGCTTGGTGATATACTTAAACTTCTAAAAGATATTCCGGAATATGCCGAAGCGGTAAAACATAACGCCGGGCCTGATCTAGTCCTGGGCAGCAAAGAACGCAGGGCCGGTAAGATTTTAGTTGATATGACAGGGGGAACCGGTGGTTCCGAAGATAATTATGCCAGGCTTTCCCAGGCCGGAGTGGGGACCATTGTCGGCATGCACATCAGCGACAAAAACCGTAAAAAGGCTGAAGAAAATCATGTGAACGTAGTTATTGCCGGGCACATTGCCAGTGACTCACTGGGTATGAACCTGCTACTTGACGGTATTGAACAAAAAGGGGTAGAAATAATCCCCTGTTCCGGCATTATCAGAAATAAGCGCAGTTAGATAGATATTCTAACCCTGGCATCAAGGGCTGCTGTGCCCTCTCCTTCGGGAAAAACCCGCACCGGGTTGATGTCCAGTTCCTTGATGCCGGGGAAATCTGCTAATAAATGGGATATGCGGACCACCAGGTCAATAAAAGATTGCACATCTCCGGGAGTTTTGCCGCGCCGCCCTTCGAGAATTTCAGCGGAATGAAGCTTCTTCAGGCTTTTTTCTACGACTTCTTCCCGCAGCGGACAGATTGCATTGGCTAGATCCTTAAATGCTTCTATGTAGATCCCGCCCATTCCGAAAAAGACTACCGGTCCAAAAGAAGGATCCTGCTTGCCGCCGACAAACATATCGTAACCTTCCCCGGCCATTTGCTGGATTCTAACCCCGCAAAAATGAGCATCTTTGTTATAGCGAAGCAGATTTTCCCGTATCTTCCTAAAGCCTTTTGCAACCTGGTCTTCATCCTCCAGGCCGAGCAGAACACCCCCCGCATCCGACTTATGCAGAGCATCAGGTGAGATTACCTTCATCACTACCGGAAAACCCAGCTCGCGGGCCTGGTTGATCGCTTCTTCTTCACTGTTAGCTGTTTTTGAAGCAGCGGTCCGCAGGCCGTATGCTTTAAGAAGATCAAGAGCTTCTTCCCCGTAATCGCCCTGCTTGTCCTGCATCCAACTTTTTGCAGAAAGGAGGTCGATATTTTCCGGTGGGGAGATTTTTTCTTGTGTTTCGAGGATCCTTTTGTTTTCGTAATATTGCATTTGCACCGATAAGGCATGGATCATTTCTTCGGGGCTGTTGAAAATGGGAAATTCGACGTATTGCTTGGTCTGCCTAATAACCTTAGATGGTCCAAAAAGGCAGATGCCAAGCGGTTTGCCGGCTGAGAGGATTGATCCCCAGGTTTCTTTTGAAAGGTCGCTTAGAAACATCCTCTGGAATATATTATCGCCCTGGGGCATCTGCGGCCGCTGGCTGATATAGAGTGCTCCGTCTACCTGGTCAGAATGCATTACAGAATATATGACGTGGGCGGTGAGCTGTGGATCATAGATGTCCCCCATATCAAGCGGGTTGGAAAATTTGATTACGCCTGCGTTGCTGAACTGTTTTAAACTGTCATAGAACTGATCACCCATATCTGCAAATTCGAAACCTGCTTTTTCGCACAGATCAGCTCCTATTACGGAAAATCCACCGGCCGGGCTCATTACCATAACCCGCCGCCCTTTCATCTTTGGCAGTTGAAAAGCTTTAGTTACCCCGATGAANTCAAGGAAATTATTGATGCGGATTATCCCTGCTTCCTCGAAAGCCGAGTTAATGATTTCTTCATCACTGCTGACCGCCGCAGTATGGCTCATCGCAGCTTTTCTCCCTGACGGAGTAGTGTTTGCTTTGTAGACGACAATTGGCTTGTCGATTCTTTTCGCAGCTTCTATAAATTTACGGCCGCGCTCTATACTTTCCAAGTAAAGACAGATCGTTTTGGTTTGTGGATCTTTACCAAAGTACTCCAGAAAATCGACTTCATCTAAATCAAGTTTGTTTCCGATGCTGGCAAACTTGGCGAGACCGAGTTTTTCATCAAGCAGATAGTTAAGCATGGTCAGGGCAACTCCGCCCACTTTGGGCAATGATTGACATATCCCCCTTAGGAGCTTTATGCAGCGCTACGAAAGGCAGGCACAGGCCGTTATCCGTGTTAGCCACACTAATGCTATTCGGGCCGACAAAACGAATCCCGTATTTGCCGGCCAGGGCAATTAATTTCTCACCAAGCGCCCGGCCTTCATCGCTATATTCAGAGAACCCGCCTGAGGGGATAGCCATTCTTCTGATCCCGAATTTTCCACAGCGATCCATCATCTCCGGGATAAGCTGGGCCGGAACCATGCAGTAGGCCATATCAGGCACTTCCGGTAAATCCTCAATATTTTTATACATTCTGATTCCATCGACATGAACATCATCGCTTCGCTCATTGACCCCAAAAATTCTGCCCCGGTAACCCCAGCGCATTAAATTCTCTAAAGTCAGGCGGGGAATGTTAGATGATTTTGAAGAAAGGCCAATAATAACTATTGATTGTGGATAAAAAAGTTGTTCCATATGCACACCTCCCAACTAATTTTATCACAATATGAACAGAAGTAGGCACTTAAATTATAACCTCCGCCCCCGTAATAAATTACCTTAAATAAGACTTGATGTATTATGCTTTTTATCAGTGAACNCAAATGTTTTACTAAAGCGGCCGGTAGATGGTATATTTAAAGAAAATCATCCTTAAGGACGATACCGGCATCAGACCCTGGATCCTTTGTTCAAACAGACGGCCATGATAATCTACAGTCAGCAGCAATGGGACAAAACTTACTGGCTGCTAAATATAAGGCGAAGGGGTAGGCAATAATGAAAAGACAACTAGTAGGGCTGAGTTTGCTTGGTTTAGGAGTTTTGGTGCTTCTGCAGGTTCTCGGAATCTATAATTTTGGGCTGGCTTTTTGGCCTGTAGTATTACTGTCTTTGGGTTTAGCAATCATTGGGAAGAGTATTGACGGCAGATGCTTTGGGGGGCCTTTTTCATGGATTGGGCTTGGCATTGGTTTATGGATTGGCGGAATCGGGCTTTTTAACATTCTTGCTANTGCTGGGGTAAGTAATCTTAGNGGNAGTGATATTGCCGGTTACGGATGGCCGATTTTACTGGTTGCTCTTGGACTATCTATTCTATTCGGTAATAGAAGCAGCGTTGCTCCAGGGAACTGGTTTAAGTCAGGCTCTGATTCCGATTCCAGCTTTGACCGCGGAGGTTGGACTTCCCACTCGGGCATGCATCGAATCGGAGACCTTTATCACGGACGGAACCCCTGGGTGCTTGATACGGATCATGATTTTTCCCACGGAATTGGCGATGTGGTTGTTGACCTGACGACTGCTGAAATTAAACCCGGGATGCATAATATTTATATCAAGGTCGGGATCGGTGATGTAACCATCAGAGTGCCCGACGGAGTAAATCTGAAAGTGGATGGAGCTGTTAGTGTCGGGGAAATCAATGTTTTTGGTGATGAGCGTTCCGGGTTCGGTGGTTTGTCCTTAATGCGAACGGTCGAAGTTGAAGATGCTCAGGCTACAGTGCAGATTGAAGCAAGACTTAGTATCGGAGATATGAATGTTCAGTACATGCCGACAGTTTCGGGGGTGTTGCGGTGAGTGCGGAGCGCAGTTTAGGGTTGCAGTGGCGTCTGGCGGCAATCTACATTTTGATAGGCGCTGCCAGTTCCAGCGCTGCAATGGCAGCATATCTGGCCGGAAGATATTTTGGCTTAGACTTAACTAAAGCCCTGGGCTTAGGTTTTGGAGCTGGCTTTTTGTGCGGATTGATCGGGGCCATTATCGGTTCAATGCTTGCCCGGTCGGTTAAGCTGAGATTATGGGAGGCCGGACGGATGGCCGGACATATTGCCCGCGGGAATTATCAAGCCAGGCTTGAGATGGGTGCGGATGATGAAGTGGGCTGGCTGGAAGAACAGTTAAATCAGATGGCTGTTCAGCTGGAAAATGCAATCAGTTCACTGCGGGAACTTGCCGAACAGAACCGGCGGCTTGGTGAAGAAGCGGGACGCGGGGCAGCCCTCGAAGAAAGAATGCGCCTGGCTCGAGACCTGCATGATACCGTTAATCAGCAACTTTTTGTCCTGGCCATGCGCACTGCCGCTACAAAAAACCGCCTGGGAAAAGCCGGAAACGAGGCAGCCCTATTAGTTCCTGAAATGGAAGAGCTGGAAAATTTGGCCCGCCAGGCTCACAGCCAGATTCGCGAATTAATATTACAGATCAGGCCGGTTGCTTTAGATAAAGAAGGTTTGGGCGCTGCGCTCAATGACTATGTAAGAAATACAGCAGAACGGGAAGGATGGGTAGTTACTGCAGAGATAGATTCTCTAATCCAAGCCGGAGGCCGGGCAGCAGAAAGTCTGTTTCGGATTTCCCAGGAAGCGTTGAACAACATCAGCAAGCATGCTTCTGCCCGGAAGGTTGGTATTACTCTGACCCGGGAAGGTGATAATATCAAACTAAGCATTTTTGATGATGGTTCCGGGTTTGATCTGAAAAAAGCTGTGCGGCCAACCGCTGTCGGCTTGTCGGGGATCCGCGAGCGGGCTGAAGCTCTGGGTGGGAAAGTAAACATCAACAGTTCTCCGGGTCGCGGCACTGAGATTAAAGTGCTGGTCCCGTTTGTTGATGAAAGGGGAGAAGACGAATGATCAAAATTATGCTGGTTGATGATCACGGGATGGTCCGCGAGGGCCTGAAGTACTATCTGGAAGTAGAAGATGACATTGAGGTGATCGGAGAAGCGGAGGATGGGGAATCAGCGGCGGAGCTTGCTGGAGAACTGCAGCCCGATGTTATACTTATGGACCTGATTATGCCCAACACAGATGGAGTGGAAGGAACCAAACTTTGCCTTGCGGCCAGTCCTGCTTCAAAAGTAGTAGTCTTAACCAGTAAGGCGGAAGATGATCTTGTGTTACCGGCCATAAAAGCGGGGGCCCTTTCTTATTTGCTCAAGGATGTTTCGGCAGCAGAACTTTCCACAGCTATTCGTAAAGCCGCAGCGGGGCAGCCTACTCTTCATCCGATGGCTTCTTCCCGGATGATGCAGGAGGTCAGCGGAGCTAAGGGGCAGAATGATAAGAGCCCCGATCAGATCAGCCCCCGGGAAATGGAAGTGTTGAAACTGATTGCCCAGGGTCTCGGCAACAAAGAAATCGCTGCTCAACTCTTCATCAGCGAGAGAACAGTAAAAACCCATGTTACTCACCTGCTTGAAAAACTTGATATGCGTGATCGCACTCAACTTGCTATTTATGCCATTCAAAATAAACTAATCTCCCCCTAACAAAAATCCTTATGGAATGCTATAATCAGTTTGAGTTAATTAGGATTAGTGAAAGGGTCAATATTTAATGGAATTTAAAAAAATTATTTCTGGTTTATTCCACTGGTTTAAACAAATATTATTTGTGCTGCTTATCGCTGTCGTGATCAGCGTACTTTTTTTTCAGACCTATGACATTAATGATGTTTCGATGGAACCGACTTTTGAGCCTCACGGAAACCGGGTCCTGGTATTCCTTGCTCCGTACCATTTCAATGCCATTCCTGACCATGAAGATATAATTATAGTAGATAGCAGGGTCTATAAGAACCGGACTTTTTGGGATAAATTCATAGAAAGCCCTCTAGTATCGATCATACTGGGGGAGCATAACGAGCACCTGTGGGTTAAAAGGGTTATCGGCCTGCCTGGTGATGAGCTAGAATATAAAGACGGCAAGGTTTATAGAAATGGTCAGGCTTTAGAAGAAGAATATGTCAGGGCAGAAATGCGTTCTGAATTTGAGGCGATTGTCGTTCCCGATGGCCATATTTTCGTGATGGGGGATAACCGTAACAGGAGCAGTGACAGCAGGGAAATCGGGCCTATTCCGGTCGATAATATTCAGGGCCGGGTGGTTTTAAGGTTTTTCCCCTTTAACAAATTTAGTACTTACTAAGCCTGAATCCGGTGAAAAAATATGAGCAGAATTGATATGAATAAAACAAAGCAAAGAAAGCGAAAGTTTTCTCTGCTAAAACTTCTATTCGCGGCCCTGGCAGTTTTCGTGCTGCTGGGGGTTTTTGTTGTGTATTTCCCTGCAGTATTGTTTAATTTGTCTGCGGAATTGCCCGGCGGGCCTGATACAGAAGGGGTATCCGTTGAAAACCGGTCAAACCTAACTGACCACTTTTACGGAGGCAATGTTAACATTGTCCTGCTTGGCTTCGATAGTTATTCTTCACGTGACCAGGAGCAAAGTTTGGCTCGTCCGGACACAATTATGATCGCTTCTATTGATTTTAATTCTGCCCGGGTTGCACTGGTTAATATACCGCGGGATAGTTATACCCGCATTCATGGGACAGATATCTATGACAAAATTAATCATTCTTATGTTCGTGGTTATTACCGGGCTCCCGAAGGAGCAGATCCTTATCACTATGGTTTAGAAACTACCATCTTGACCATTCAGGAATTTTTGGGTGGCCTTCCTTTACATGGTTATATAAAGATTGATATAGCCGGTGCTGAAGAAATTATTGATAATATCGGTGGTTTTTATTATGAAGTTGAGGAAGAGGTTCGCTCCGATTTTGGGCAGGGCAGAGTGCTGGTCGAAGAAGGCTACCAGTTATTAAATGGTAAAAAATTTATGGATTATGTCCGTAACCGCGCAGTTCACCAGGGTGGTGACACGGGCCGGTCACAGCGCCAGCAAGAGATCATGATTGCCTTATTTGATCAATTCAAAAGTCCCGCCGTAATGGCCAGGCTTCCTTTTCTTTACCCGGTAATCACTAACAATGTGGAGATGGGACTGAACCCTCTTCAGGTTGCTGCGCTTGGCTTATTTGGATTGAGAATTGATACATCAGAAATCGAGACTTATATTTTTAGCGGTCAGGGTCAACTGTCTTATCAGAACGGACAAAACATCTGGTATTTAGTAATTGATGAAGAAGACCGGGTCCGGATTATTAAAGAAGTTTTTGGTGAGGATGTCGATAAGCGCTCATTGCCTGCACTGCCCGGACCGGTTGCTCCTGAACCGGAGGAACCGGAGCCTGATCCCGGACCAGAACCGGAGACTGAGCCAGATCTGGAACCGGATGAGCCTGTAGATGAAGAACCGGCTGATCCGGAATCAGAGGAGCCCGTTGACAAAGAACCTGACGAAGACGAACCGTTTGAAGAGAATGATGAA
>SL_8KL_010_SEDDRAFT_10003198_pt1 | contig 13581 bp, 10 predicted proteins | sample SodLakKL_010_SED_4_FD_11160 | JGI IMG/M metagenome (IMG submission 11160) | reverse complement strand
ACCCTGAATATTTTACATTGCAGGGGATTAGCTGCAACAACCCCCAATATTCACTTATATTATGATAATAACACATACGTTTGCCTTTTTCAAGCTCAATACCGATTCATCCCCGCCGATTAACATCAGCGGGGCTTTCTCGGAGGAACTTCGGTAAAAAAGAAAAAGGCCCGGAGAAATCATCGTGTCCAAAGCATTGCCAGGGTTTACAGGTTTTAATTGAGGTTTACTGCTTTTTTAGGATTGTTTTTTGCAGCTGTATTTATTTTTTTGCCCGGAAAATTCATGGCTGAGAGCCAGTCTTTGACTTCCCGTTCTGTTTTTTCTTTATTTTGGAGTACATTCTGAAAACCGGCCTGACCTATAATTTTATCCTCAGGCAGATATTTTTTCATTTGCGAAAAGGAGCGGCCTTCTGAAGCTTTATAGGTGCTAAAAAGGGCATATTTGTTTACCGAGATATCCCTTGAATTCAGAAAACTTCTGATTACGGGTGATATTCCATGAGCCCAGACCGGAGTCCCTATGAAAATAGTGTCATGCTTATCATTTTGAATTGAATAATCCTGAAGCTGGGGTTTGTAATGAACAAGGGCCTGAGCACCACCAATTATCATCTCAAGAATTCTGCTGTAATTAAAATCATTCTTATATTTCAATTCCAGCAATTTTGACTCTGTATTTAAGGCAATTTTTTTAGCCACAAATTTAGTATTGCCCTTAAGTGAGTAATATACAATAAGATTCATGGTTATCCTCCTGTTAAAAATAATACATTAAATAACAGCCTGTAACAGGCTTTGACAGATATTTTGATGGGAATAATTTAATCCCTAATACAATATATCATTAATCGGCCAGGATGTAAAATTATTAAAAGATTATATTAAAAATTGTGTATTTAATTATACAATACCCCATTATATTTAAAATCAAAAAGCGCTTAAATCACAAATTGGGAAGCTAATTAAATATAAATGATAACTCTCCTTTGATAATAGGTCTTGACAATATTTTAAAATACTATTAAAATAAAAACAGAAGTTAAGGTAAGAAAAGTGGCAGCAGAAAGGAGAAGATGCTGTGGATATTCAAGATGCTGTAGCTTTGGAACCTGAAATTATGCGTATAATTGAGTTAAGCCGCCAGGATCAGCCAAACTCCAGAAAGCTGACCCCTGAGGAAGAGGAATTTTATGGTGCTCCGGATGAACCCTTAACCGATAACAATCCCTATCTGGGAATTGATGGTTTTGAGGGGCAGAATGCACTACCTGAATATTTGAAAACCCTGGAATCAGGTGAGCTGATGCTGATCTTAAGTTTGCTGCTTACCGGCCGTGATCTGGCAGAAATTGATATTGAAGATGAAGACCAGAATGAGGATGAAGTGGAAGATATTTTTAAACAATATTATGAATCAGTACCGGAAGAAAAGAAGACTCTTATTGAATATATTCTCGAAGATGAGCCTCATCTTGAAAAATATTTAACAAATGGCCTGATGTATTGTATGTAAAACTTGACAAAAACAGAAGGGCAGTGTATTATATATTAAAGAAATTTAAAACAAATAGTTAAATTCATTATAACTTAATATCATAACTTAATATATCAACAGCGGAGATCGGGAGTAGTAATTTGTCGGCAGGGCAGATATTGTGGTATATATTTATCTAAATTTGCCAAAGAAAACTCTATCTAAACTACGTATTAAGTGGAGATGAATTTGGCAAAATACCTGGTAATATTTAATGAGCTTATCTGCAGTAACTGCTTTTCTGATAAATGAAGTCGCCCGGGAGCTTTTCGGCCGAAAGAAAAGTAGGTCGAAACGGCCACAGGGTCGTTAATAATTAATGAGTGCTGTTCAGAAATTTTTAGAGCAGAAAAAAACTGAGCAGAAAAAAGGTGGTAACACGGCAAAAGATCCTCTTTCGTCCTTAAATGAGATGAGGGAGGATTTTTTATTTATTATTACTTTATGCAGCAATAAAACTTTATCGTTCAGGGAGGATGAGATGATCATGGATCAGCTTTCAAAGACCTATAATCCGGAAGAAGTTGAGGACAAATGGTATGATTTTTGGGAAAAAGAAGGGCTTTTTACGGCCGAAGTAGATGAAGATAAAAAGGCCTACAGTATTGTTATGCCCCCTCCTAATATTACGGGAGAACTGCATATGGGGCATGCTCTGGATAATACTCTCCAGGATATATTAACTCGCTGGAAAAGAATGCAGGGAGCTTCTGCTCTCTGGGTACCGGGAACTGATCATGCGAGTATTGCGACTGAGGTTAAAGTTGTAAATAAAATTAGAGAAGAAGGTAAAGAAAAAGAAGATCTGGGCCGGGAAGAATTTTTAAATGAGGCCTGGGACTGGAAAAAAGAATATGGGGGCCGGATTACAAATCAGCTGCGAAAGATGGGTTCTTCCTGTGACTGGTCACGGGAAAGATTTACCATGGATGAAGGCTGCTCAAAAGCAGTGACCGAAGTGTTTGTCCGCCTGTATGAAAAGGATCTTATCTATCGGGGGGATTATATAGTAAACTGGTGTCCGGACTGTAAAACTACTCTGTCCGACATTGAGGTGGAGCATGAAGATAAACAGGGTAAGTTTTATTATATTAAATACCCCTTTAAAAACAGGAGCGGGTTTATTACTGTGGCTACCACAAGACCGGAAACCATGCTGGGTGATACGGCTGTTGCGGTGGCTCCGGATGATGAAAGGTTTAAAGAGCTGGTGGGTGAAACTGTAATTTTGCCTCTGATGAACAGGGAGATGCCTATCATTGCTGATCATTTTGTGGACAGTGATTTTGGAACAGGAATGGTCAAGGTTACTCCTGCCCATGATCCCAATGATTTTGAAATTGGAAATAGAAATGACCTTGATGTTATTCAGGTTATAGATGAAGATGCTAACATGACAGCAGAAACTGGAAAATATGCCGGTCAGGACAGATATGATTGCCGGGTGTCGAAAACAGGTTATATCTGATCTGAAAAAAGAGGGCCTGCTGGAAAAAGTGGAAGATTATGTCCATTCGGTGGGTCAGTGTTATCGCTGTGATACGGTAATTGAACCTCTGGTATCCAAACAGTGGTTTGTTAAGATGGATCCTTTAGCTGGTCCGGCTGTGGATGCCGTTAAAGAAGGCCGGGTTAATTTTGTTCCCGAACGTTTTGAAAATGTTTATTTAAACTGGATGGAAAATATTAAAGACTGGTGTATATCCCGTCAGCTGTGGTGGGGTCATCGAATTCCCGTCTGGTACTGTCAGGACTGTGAAGAGATTATTGTTCGCCGTCAGGAACCCGAGAAGTGTCCCACCTGTTCGGGCAGCAGCTTAAAAAGAGATCAGGATGTTCTGGATACCTGGTTTAGTTCTGCTCTGTGGCCCTTTTCAACCCTGGGCTGGCCGGAAGATACACCTGAACTGGATTTCTTTTATCCAACTGATGTTCTGGTAACCGGGCGGGATATAATCTTTTTCTGGGTGGCCCGGATGATTTTTATGTCCCTGGAATTTATGGATGAACCTCCTTTTAGTGATGTATATGTACACGGATTAATTAGAGATTCCCGGGGCCGGAAGATGAGTAAATCGCTGGGCAATGGTATTGACCCCCTTGAAGTTATTGATGAATATGGAGCCGATGTGCTCAGATTTATGCTGATAACCGGCTCCACTCCCGGTAATGATAGACGTTTTCGGGAGGAAAAACTTGAGGCCAGCCGGAATTTCGCCAATAAGATCTGGAATGCGGCCCGGTTTATATTAATGAATATAGAAGATCTTGATTATGAGGATGTTTCTGCTGCAGAATTAGAACTCACACCTGCTGACCGCTGGATTATTAGCCGTTTAAATAAGGTTACTTCGGAAATAAATGAATCCCTGAACAATTATAACTTTGGTCGGGTCAGTGAGCAGCTGTATGATTTTATCTGGGGTGAATTTTGTGACTGGTATCTGGAATTGATCAAACCTCGTTTATATCAGGATGAGGATCCAGCAGCCCGTAAAACAGCTCAGTATCTGGGAACCAGAACTTTAAGTACTGTACTGAAACTCTTGCATCCGGTGATGCCCTTTATTACAGAGGAAATATGGGATAAGCTGCCGGTCAGCACAGAAAGTATTATGACTGCAGAGTGGCCGGAAGTAATTTCTGAAGAAATCGATCAGCAGGCCGAAAACAGGATGGAGCTGATAATGGATGTCCTGACTGCTGTTCGGAATATCAGAAATGAGATGAAAGTTGATCCCGGAAGAAAAATTGCTGCTGTTCTGGCAGCTAAAAAAGAAAAGGCTGATATTTTACGAGAAGGAGCAGATTATATCAAAAATCTGGGCCGGATTGAAGATTTGACTATTAGAGAAGATCTCAATGAAGAAGATAAACCCGATAAATCATCCACTTCTATTGTCAGTGAAGTAGAGGTTATTCTGCCCTGGGAAGAAATGGTTGATCTGGATAAAGAAATAGATAGACTAAAAAAAGAGATCAATGAGGTGAAATCAGAGATCGAAAGGGCCCGGAACAAACTTGCAAATGAAGGTTTTGTCAACAAGGCCCCGGAAGAACTGGTAGAAGAAGAGAGAGAAAAATTAAAAGAGTATCAGGATAAAGAGGAAAGGCTTAAAGAACGACTGACCGTCTTAAAGAAATAGCAGGATAGTATTTTAGCTGTTTATTAAGCTGTTTAATACGATCAATAATGGGTTTATTATTTATTTTGGGATAAGGGGGTCTGTATAATGGATTTAAAGTATGGTCAGCAAAAATTAACTTATAATATCCCGGAGCATAATATTGAAAAGATTGTTAGACCCCGGGAAAAAGAGGGCCTGGATGCTCCCCAACAAGAAGTGGCTTCCAGTCTGAAAAATCCGGATCAGGGCCCACCACTGAATGTGCTGCTCGAAGAAAAATGTCCGGAGGATATTCTTATTATTGTTAATGATGTCAGTCGACCCACCCCCTATGATATTATGCTGCCTCCCCTTCTTGAGTTTCTTGCTCACCGGGGATATCACAGAGAGGATATAACCTTTCTGGTGGCTACCGGAACTCACAAACCACATACTGAAAGCCAGAATAGAGAGGTTCTGGGGCCAAAAATAACAGAGGAGTACAGAGTTATTTCTCATAGGGCGGATCGAAAGGATGAACTCATAAAAACGGGTACAACTTCTTCGGGCAACAGGATAACTTTAAACAAACTGGTTATAAATACCGATTTTGTAATTACTACAGGGGTGATTTTGCCCCATTACTTTGCCGGCTTTTCGGGAGGCAGGAAATCTATTATGCCCGGAGTAGCTGGAAGAAAATGCATTGAAAAAAATCATTCCCGGATGGTGGAGTTAATTGAAGGTCTGCCTCCCCTGGAGGAGAATCCAATTCATCGGGAAATGATGGAAGCGGTGGAAATGATTGAGCTGGATTTTATTATAAATGTGGTAACCAACAGCAGGCGAGAAATTGTTCAGGTGGTGTGTGGAGATTACCATAAAGCCTGGTTAAAGGGTGTACAGACATCAGAAGAGATGTATTATGTAAAATTACCAGAAAAAGTTGATGCTGCTGTGGTTAGTGCCGGAGGTTATCCCCGGGATATAAACCTTTATCAGGCTCAAAAAGCACTGGACCATGCCGATCAGGTAGTTAAAGAACAGGGTACAATTATTCTGGCTGCTGAATGTGAGGATGGTCTGGGGGAAGAAACCTTTGCCCGGTGGATGGAGGAGGCCTCTCATCCGGAGAAAAATATTGAACGGATAGGTGAAAAATTTGTACTTGGAGGCCATAAAGCTTTTGCAGTAAGTAAAGTTGTGCACAACAAGGAATTGATATTGATTTCATCTCTGTCCCCCGGCCAGACTGAGGACCTATTTGCCCGAAAAGAGACAAATTTGCAGCGGACAGTTGATTACCTGCGGGAAAAGCATGGGCCTGATTACCGGGCCGTATTAATGCCGGAGGGCAGTCTGACTGTCCCGGTAATCAAAAATTAACACATATCTATTATTAAACAGCAGGAAAACAGGCTGTATAATCAAAAAATTACAATCAGCGGGGAGTGAAAAGGATGAATTTAAGAGAAGAAGCTCTGGAGCTGCACCGTAAGAACCAGGGTAAGCTTAGAGTTGAAAGTAAAGTATCGGCCGCCAGTGAACATGACCTTTCTCTGGCCTATTCACCGGGAGTTGCTGAACCATGTCGGGAAATTGATAAAGACAGGGATAAAATATTTGAATATACCAATAAAGCCAATTTTGTAGCTGTGGTGAGCAATGGTACTGCAGTCCTGGGGCTTGGAGATATCGGGGCTGAGGCTTCAATGCCGGTTATGGAAGGAAAAGCGGTGCTGTTCAAAGAGTTTGGAGGAGTTGATGCTTTTCCGATCTGTCTGCAGGAAAAAGATCCGGATATAATTATTGATACCATCAGGAGGATGGAACTGTTTTTGGTGGTATTAACCTGGAGGACATAAAAGCTCCCGAGTGTTTTTATATTGAACAAAAATTAAAAGAACAGCTTGAAATACCCGTATTTCATGATGATCAGCATGGGACGGCAATTATAACCCTGGCGGGATTAATTAATGCCCTGAAAATAGTTGAAAAAAATCTTGAAGATATAAAGGTTGTTGTTAATGGTGCCGGAGCTGCCGGAGATAGTGTTATTAGACTTTTAATTAGTGAAGGAGTAAAAGATATAATAGCTCTCGACAGCCGGGGGATTATATATGAAGGCCGGGATAAAATGTATGACAGTAAAAAAGAGCTGGCCCGGCTGACCAACCCCGATAATCTGCAGGGTGGTCTAAAAGAGGCAATTTGTGGGGCTGATGTTTTTATAGGAGTTTCTGTTGGAAATATTATGACTGAAGAAATGGTTCACGCCATGGCTCCTGACCCAATTATTTTTGCTATGGCCAATCCTGATCCTGAGATAGATCCCCGGAAAGCTTTTGAAGCCGGAGCTAAAGTTGTGGGCACCGGACGATCCGATTATCCCAATCAGGTGAATAATGTACTGGCTTTTCCCGGTATTTTTCGGGGGGCTCTGGATGTACGGGCCCGGGAGATTAATGAAAATATGAAAAAGGCTGCTTCCTATGCTCTGGCGGATTTGATCGGTAAAGAAGAATTGGCAGCTGATTATGTGATTCCCAAACCTTTTGATGATAGGGTTGGTCCGGCCGTTGCCGCAGCCGTAGCCCGGGCGGCAGTAAAAACAGGTTCGGCCAGAATTGAAGTACAGTATCAAGAAGAGTTAGAAAAAGCCAAAAAGATTATGAAAAAGAAGGCAAAATAAGTACTAAACACAGGGGGGGATTATGCTGAAAGCAGAAGAAAATCTTAATTTTCTGGCTGTTGATCTGGGATCTTCCAGTGGAAAGATGTTTCTGGCCACATATGATGGGCATACCTTACAGACCGAACCTGTTCACAGCTTTGAAAATGGGGGCATATCTGTTCTTGGTGATGATTACTGGGATATATTATATTTATTTCAGCAGATCAAAAAAGGGATAAAAAAAGCTCATAACAGGTCCGACAATACAATTCAGGGGATTGGAATCGACACCTGGGGTGTGGATTATGGTCTTCTGGACAGCCGGGGTCATCTGCTGACCAATCCTTACCACTACCGGGATAAAAGAACTGATGGCATAATCAATGAAGTTGTGGGCAAGATGGGCAAAAAAAATATCTATAGTCAAACGGGTATTGAGTTTATCTGGTTTAACACACTTTATCAGCTTTATGCAGATCAAAAATACAGACCCTGGATACTTGATAGGGCTGAGGCACTCCTTTTTACCCCTGATTTAATAAATTATTTTCTGTGTGGGGAAAAATTTAATGAATATACCATCGCCTCTACCTCCCAGATGTTCAACCCTATCCGGGAAGACTGGGCTTATTCCATTTTTAAGGGTCTGGATTTACCTTTTGAGATTATGCAGGATATAATTTACCCCGGCCAGATGATGGCGGAGGTTAGTGATGATATTAAAAAAGAGTGTGGTCTAAAAGAAAGTCTCCAGGTGAATACTGTGGGCAGTCATGATACCCAGTCAGCACTGGCGGCCGTACCTTTTGATAATCCTGCCAATTCAGCATTTCTAAGCAGTGGTTCCTGGTGTCTTCTGGGAGTGGAACTGGAAAAACCCCTGATTAATAATGAATCTCTTAAGAAAAATTTTACCAATGAATGTGGTGTGGAAAAAAAGACTTCCTTTATGAAAAATCTCAGTGGTCTGTGGCTTATCCAGGAATGCCGCAGGGTCTGGAACAGTAAGGGCCAAAATCTGGATTATGATGAAATCGATCGGGCTGCATATGAGGCTGAAGCTGATATGTTCCGTATTGATCCCAATGATGAAAGTTTTAAAAATCCGCAGGATATGACCGACGCGGTAAAAGATTTCTGCCGGAGAAATGGTCAACCGGTACCCGAGAACTACGGGCAGATGGCCCGGGGTATTTATGAAAGCCTGGCTGAAAGCTATAAAGAGGTCATTGAAGATATGGAGGAAATGCTGAACCAAAAAATTGAAACTATAAATATTGTGGGTGGGGGCAGCCAATCTGAAATATTATGTGAACTTACGGCAGAGATAACCGGCCGGCGGGTTATTGTGGGACCTGTTGAGGCTACCGCACTTGGAAATGCCCTGGTACAGCTGATGGCCCGGGGGGAAATTGAGAACCTGAAACAGGGCCGGGAGCTGATCCGGCAGTCTGTGGAGCTGAAAGAATATAATTAAGTTTTAGGAGCTGGGGCAGTATAAAGGTTTAATGCAGTCTTTGGGGTGCAGTTTAGCAGGTCAAGCAGTAATAAATTCACACTTATTTCTACATATTTAACCGGCAGATTATAAAATGGATTCTACAGCATGAAAATAGACATTATCCGGGCTGTGGACGAGGGGTATAAAGAAAGGATTATACAGGAAAGGTTATGCAGGTAATGAGGGGGACTTTAAGTGATAGGAACGGTGGTTAATACGATATCCATTCTTGTGGGCGGGGGACTGGGATTGCTTATTGGCAGCAGATTAAAAGATAGATATAAAAAAACAGCTCTTCAGGGTTTAAGCCTTGCTGTACTTTTAATTGGCATGAATATGGCTTTACAGACCGAAGAAATTATTCTGGTGATCTTTAGTCTGCTTCTGGGGGGCTTAATTGGTGAATTTTTTAAAATAGAAACCCGGCTTAAAGAAGTGGGAAATTTATTTGCCAGAATGTTTGAAGGACAGGGCCGAATAGCAGAGGCATTTGTGCAGTGCAGTTTGATATACTGTGTGGGTGCTATGGCTATTATGGGTGCACTGCAGGATGGCCTGATGAATGACCCTTCTGTGCTTTATGCAAAATCACTTCTGGATGGATTTTCCTCAATTGCCTTTGCCTCAACTCTGGGGCCGGGGGTTTTGCTGTCGGCAGTTTCGGTTTTTTTATATCAGGGGCTGATTACCATTCTGGCCAGTTTCCTTCAGCCCCTGCTGACAGATGCTGTGGTCACGGAGATGACCGCCACCGGAGGCCTGTTAATATTTGCTATTGGATTAAATTTACTGGAAATAACAGAGATTAAGGTTGGTAATCTACTGCCGGCTCTTTTTGTTATCGTGGGTCTGGTATTACTTTTTTAGGGGCTTTTTGCTTTTTTAAAAATAGCAAATATAATTAACAGGTTTATTTTTAAGTTTTTTAGTTCTGGATAACAAAATTTTTGTAATTATTATTCAGGATGGCTGTGGTAAGGTCATCAATTTTTTTCAGTGGCTGTTCTGTTTTTATTCCGGCCAATTTTTCTGAGCCACTGTTATGGGTATCAGAACCTGCTATCTTTAATAATTCATAATTAACCGCATATTCCCGGGCTCTGTCATTTACAAAATTTTTTCTCTGGGTATTTATAATTTCTACTGCATCAACCCGGCGGGGCAAAAGACGAATCATTTCAATGTAATCTGACTCGCGAAAAGGATGGGCATGTACGAGGAGCCCTCCACTTTCATGAACCAGTTCACAGTATTCAGTGATACTGTAGTCCAGCAGATCAGGGTGCTCCAGCAGCCATTTTTTGTCCAGACCATAGGTCAGAAGATCAGTGCCCCGGAAGGAATATTCCCAGCCGAAAAACACCTTAAATCCTGTTTTTTTACCTTCCTCAAGGGCTTTTTCGTAACCCCGGCAGAAAAGATCTATTTGTTCTGACCATGTTAGGTCCGGGGGCACGGTGGTATTACCGTTTAAAAAATGGTCGGTAACACACAGGCCGCTGAAACCACACTGCTGATAATATTTGACCAGTTTTCGGCCTGTTATTTCAGAACAGCGGCTGGTTTCGGAAGTGTGGGCATGAATTTCATATTTGAAGGATGGCATATTTGATATCTCCTTTTAAATTTAAATTATTTGGTTTTTAGCCACTGGTATTATATCACATAAAAAAATATAATAAACCATGAGGAGTAAATTGCTTCATTTTTTAAACTACAGAGAGGAATAAATTGCTTCATTTTTCAACAGCAGACCGGAAAAGGTTTTTAAGAATTTATCAAGAATACTAAATTTAATAGAATATATAAATCAGTATATATAAATATAAATCAGAATATCTAAGAACAAAATATCTAAATCAAATTATAAAACAGAATATATAAAAATGTGGGTGTTTTTATTGAAATCAAAAATCAGTGAACAATTGGACTATTTTTTTATCATTAATCCCATTGCAGGAAAAACCAGACCGGCAGAGGCTGCAGAAAAGATTCACCGGGTTTTTAGGGCACAAGAAGTAAATTACAGTATTCAGCAGAGCACATATCCGGGAGAAGCCATTGATCTGGCCCGGAAGGCCTCCCAAAAAGGAACTGAAGTGGTGGTCGCTGTAGGTGGTGATGGTACGGTCAATGAAGTGGTAAATGGGATTGAGGGCAGTCCGGTTAAACTGGGCGTTATTCCCTCCGGTACTGGTAATGATTTTGCTTATTCATTTAATATACCTGACGATATAGCTGAAGCCTGCCGGATTCTTCTGGCCGGTAAGACCAGGATGATTGATCTGGGTCAGGTTAATGACAGAAAATTTATAAATCTGGTGGGAGTCGGATTTGATGGTGCGGTGGCCGAGATGACCAACCGGAGGAGCAAAATTTTCCGGGGTTCTCTAATGTATGTTATTTCTGTACTGCGCAAACTTGTTACTTACCGGCCTCTGGAATTGAAAATTGGCCTTGATGGAGAATTTTTTCGGATGTCTCCCATGCTGATGGCAGTGGGTATTGGTAAAAGTTATGGAGGTGGGTTTAAAATAGTCCCCGATGCAGTCCAGGATGATGGATTGTTTGATATATGTATTATTGATCGGGTTAATCCTGTGGAAGCTCTACCTTACCTGGTGGGGGGCCTGAGGGGGACGCATCTGGGCTTGAAAAAAACAGAAATCTATCGGGCTAAAACGGTAAGTATTGAGGCTCCAAAGCCCCTTCCTTACCATATTGAAGGTGAAGTTTTTCATGATGATAGGCTGGAGTTTTCTTTAATTCAGGGTGGAATTGAGGTCATTGTGGGTGACATATAAAATAATTTCAGTAAAGTGGTCAGGATGGAGCTCTTTTAAAATGAATTTTATTTTGTGATTTATGAAAGCACAGCTTTTTTAACAACAGGGAAATATCAAAATCGGGAGCATATATTATGAATTTCAGACAGAAAATATTAAAAAAATCATTTATAATTATTTTTATAGTGGCCGCTGTGGCTGTATTAACCTATGCCGGTGGATATTTTATTGATAATGGAGCTGAAGAGGATAAAGTCATTATTTTACATACCAATGATGAGCATGGAGAGTTTGAAAATCTGGGCCAGATCGCATATCTAAAAAATAAATATGAAAAGAAGTATACGGATGTTTTTCTGGTTAGTGCCGGTGACATTTTTGGTGGTAATCCGGTTGTGGATCAGTATCAAAAAGATGGTCAAGATCTGCGGGGAAAACCCATAGTGGCCTTAATGAATAGGGCCGGCTATGATGTACTGACAGTGGGAAATCATGAATTTGATTATGGACAAAAGAGGCTGCAGGAAGTTAGAGATCAGACCTCTTTTTCTTTTATTGCCGCCAATATTATCTGTGAAAAGGGAGCTGTTCTGGAGCCCCTGGAACCTTATACAGTTCTTGAGGCTGACAGCGGCCGAAAGGTAGCTTTTTTGGGTCTGCTGCAGGTGGGGCCAGGAGGAATACCTTCCACCCATCCCGCAAATTTAGACGGGCTGTCCTTTTCAAATCCCTTTACTGCTGCCGGCAGATATATGTATTTAGATGACAAAAGTGATCTTTTTGTCGGTCTTACCCATCTGGGATATGATCAAGACCACATGCTGGCTGAAAGGTTTTCCCGGTTTGATCTTCTGGTGGGCGGTCATTCTCATACTGTGCTCGAAGAACCGGAGCTGGTTAATGATGTACTGATTACTCAGGCCGGTTCCCATACTGAATATCTTGGTAAAATTGTAATAGAGTATGGTCCAGATGATGAGATTGTCAAAAGAAGGGGACAGCTTATTCCAGTAGATGAAATATCGGGTACAGTAAAGGAAATAGAAGATGAAATAAAAATGTACAGAGAGGAGATGGCCCCCTGGCTGCAGGAAAGTTTGATTGCCCTTCCCGACAGTATACAGGGGCGGTCAGCCCTGGGAAGTTTGATCTGTGATGCTGTTGCTGCAGTACACGGAACTGATCTAGCTTTTCAGCAGGATGGAGGTATCCGGAAACATTTTTTATCCGGGACGGTGACCCGTGATGATATATATCGTCTGCTGCCCTTTGCCAATAATATTATAATTTACAGGATGAGCTCCCGGGATGTAAAAAAGCTGATTAGAGATTCTTATTCAAGATATCAGGAGCTTGGATTAAGGGTTTCCGGTCCGGGGTATAGAGTAATGGTTGATTCCAGGGGAGAGGTAATAGATGTTTCTCTAAAAGTAGAACCGGAGGGATTAAGCAGGTCTCCAAATATTACTGACCAGCCTTTACAGAATGAAAATGAAGGAGAAAAATATCTGGTGGGTATGAACAGTTATCTGGCTGAAAGTTACAGTTATATTACAGATAACTGTGAAACAGTAAAAACAACCAGCTATACCACTGCCGAAACAGTAATTGAATATCTAAACAATTTAAGGGGAAGTGAGCTTTCCTCAGATTTTGAGTCCCGGACCCGGGTTCAAGAGAGTGAAATTCACCGGTAATAACTTATGTTTTTGGATCATCTCCACTTCCGTTGGTGAAAAATATTTATATATGCTGCTATTGCTGCATTCACGAAAAGAACTAATTCCCATCTTCTCTTTTGTTCAAAAAGAAACTAATTTTAACTCAGTTCCGATGGTTTCCAGTGGTCCCCAGGTTCTAGTACCTTGACTTTTCGTAAACATGAAGAGCAGAAGGTGAAACAGAAATTTAGTTATTCGTCTTCTTTCTCTCAATGCGAGAATGAAGTCCTTTGACGTGCTTGATGGGCTAATG
>SL_8KL_010_SEDDRAFT_10003197_pt1 | contig 13583 bp, 13 predicted proteins | sample SodLakKL_010_SED_4_FD_11160 | JGI IMG/M metagenome (IMG submission 11160) | reverse complement strand
GACCCGCGGTCAGCCGATTCTGCGGCCCCTTCCAATGCGGGGACTCCACCCCCGTCGTTCACTTCGAGCGCTCCTCCTCTTCGACGCGGTAATCAACGTCGACCACGTCGTCCGCGCGGTCCTCGTCGGCGAACCGGTCTCCGCCGCCGGGGCCACCCGTCCCGAACGGGTCGCCGTCGGGATCGTCGGGCCCGGACCCCCAGCTGCCGGTCCCCGACTCGAAGCCCTCGAAGTCGTCGTCGGGACCAGGAAACCCACCCACGTAGACGTTTCCGGTGACGAACCCGTCCGTCTCCCGGTCGATGTAGGGGATCACCACGTACCGCTTTAACGCCACCCGGATCGGGACCCGCGAGAGCGGGAGCGCGAGCAGGAACCCGATCGCGTCGGTGACGAGCCCCGGCGTCAAAAGCAGCGCGCCGGCGGCGATGAGCAGGCCGCCGTCGAGCAACTCGTCGGTCGGCGGCTCCCCGCGGGCGAGCTTCCGTTGCACCCGGGCGATCGTGGCGCGACCCTCAGCGCGCAACAGCAACATGCCGAGGATCGCCGTTAACACGACGAGCGCGACGGTCAGAACCGCCCCGAGCCGTGTCGCGACGTAGATCAGAAAGAGGGCGTCGACGAAGGGGACGACGAGGAGCAACGCGAGCAACGTTCGCGGGCGCATGTCACCTCCTTCCGGCCGGGAACGGATAGCCCTTTTCGTCCCGGCCGGCGGATGAGCCCTCCCGACACAGCCGCCGACCGCCACGGCTTTGAGCGACCGGGCCGACCGACGGATATGAACCTCGTCGGCGCGCTCGGCCGCGATCCGCCCGACCGCGACCCCCTTCCCCGATGGGTCGCCCCGCTGCCGAAGGCGTTGGAGGACGTCGCCTATCGGTTCGTCTGGGTCATCGTCGCGATCAACCTCGCGGGCACCGCCTTCGGCTTCTGGTACTACCGGTTCCAGTTCGGACGGATCGTCCCCGAGATGTGGATCTTCGTGCCGGACAGCCCGCTGGCGACGCTGTTTATCGCGCTCGCGCTCACCTCCTGGGCGGTCGGGAAACCGAACGACTACCTCGCGGCGCTCGCGTTCTTCGGGAACATCAAACTCGGACTCTGGACGCCGTACGTCCTCGTCGCGTTCGCACCGGGCTTCCTCGCGACCTCATCGACGCCGATGTACCTCTTTTTGTTCGTGAGCCACCTCGGGATGGCGCTGCAGGCGTTCGTCCTCCATCGGATGACCGACTTCCCGATCAAGGCGGTCGCCGTCGCGGCCGCGTGGTACACCCTCGATCTGCTCATGGACTACTTCGTCCCGATCGTCGGCGACGTCACGCACACGCCGCTGCCGTATGCGGGTGCGGAACCGTGGTTTACCACCACCGTGCTGCAGGTCGCGGCCGCCGGTGCGGTCGTACTCACCATCATTCCGCTCTTTTTGGCGCTCTCGACGCGGATCGCGACGCTTCGGGCGCGCCGGTCGACCGCCGCCTGATCGGCTGTCTATTTTAAGTCGGTTCCCCGTTTCCGTACGGTATGAGCGCTTACGAGCGGATAGCCGACCTCTCCGTGACGATCGAATCGGTCGCCCGCCGACGGTATACCGCAAATACGACGAGCGGGTTCGAGCGGATGACGACGGAGTTTCGACTCTCGGGCGACGGCCTCATCGGCCGGGGCGAGGACGTCGCCTACGACGTGGCGGATCACGACGCGCTCGCGGCCGTCGACCCCATCGACCTCGAGGGGGAGTGGACGGTCCAGGAGCTCTCTACCGCCCTCGACGATCGGGACCTCTTTCACGGCGAGGAGCCCTCACGGCCCGCCGCGCGCAACTACCGCCGATGGGCCCTCGAAAGCGCCGCGCTCGATCTCGCACTTAAACAGTCGGGTGAGTCGCTCGGGGAACGACTCGGGATCGAGCCGGAGCCGGTTCGGTTCGCCGTCTCCACGCGGCTCGGCGACCCGCCAAGTGCCGACCGGGTCGAGGCGCTGCTCGGGCTTGACCCGGACCTGGAGTTCAAGTTGGATCCGACCCCCGACTGGCCGGACGACCTGTTCGTCACGCTTCGCGAGACCGACGCGGTTCGGGTGCTCGATTTAAAAGGGTGGTATGAGGGAACGGAGGTCGACGTTGAGGCCGACCCGGAGCTTTACCGCGACGTCCTCGCCGCGTTCCCCTCCGCCGTCGTCGAGGATGCCGCGTTCACGCCTGAGACGACGCCGCTTTTGGAACCACAGGCGGACCGACTCGCGTTCGATTACCCGGTCGACGGGGTCGAAAGCCTCCGGTCGCTCCCCGTCGAGCCCGGCTGGTGTAACATCAAGCCCTCGCGCTTCGGGAGCCTGAAGTCGCTGTTCGAGACGCTCGCGTACTGCGAACGGGAGGCTATCACCTGTTACGGCGGCGGTCAGTTCGAACTCGCCTGCGGTCGGAGCCAGATCCAGACGCTCGCGGCGCTGTTCTATCCGGACGCGCCGAACGACGTCGCCCCCGGCGTCTTCAATGACCCCGACGCCGCCCCGCCGTACCCGAAGAGCCCGCTCACACCCGATGGCGACGCCGACGGCTTCGCGTTCTGAGCGCCGGGGTCAGCCCCCGAGGAACTGCTGGCGAACCTCCTCGTCGGCGAGTAACCGATCGCCGGTGTCGACGTAGCCGTTTTTCCCCTGCGCCACGACGTAGCCGCGATCACACCGCCGTAACGCCTCCTTCGCGTTCTGTTCGACCATCAGGATCGCGGTCCCGTCGTCGTTGATCCGGTCGATGCGGTCGAACATCTCCTGTACCAAATCCGGTGCGAGCCCCGCGGAGGGCTCATCGAGCAGCAGGAGGTCCGGATCGAGCATCAGCGCCCGCCCGAGCGCGACCATCTGGCGTTGCCCCCCGGACATCGACCCGGCCTTCTGGGTCTTTCGTTCGCGAAGCACGGGGAAGCGGTCGTAGACGTGTTCGAGCCGGTCCTTCGGGACCTCATCGAGGATGTACGCCCCCATCTCAAGGTTCTCCTGGACCGTGAGCGCCGAGAAGACGTTCTCGTTCTGTGGGACGTAGCTGATCCCCTCGTGGATGATCCGCTCCGGCGCGAGGCCGTGGATCGCCTCCCCGTTGAGTTCGATCGTTCCGCCCATGTAGGTCGTCAGCCCGAAGACCGACTTCATCACGGTCGATTTGCCGGCCCCGTTCGGCCCGACGACGGTCACGTATTCACCAGATCCGACGTCGAGGTCGATGCCGTTGAGGATCTGGAGGTCGCCGTACCCGGCGTCGAGGTCGCGAACCTGTAACAGCTCGGAATCGGGTACCGAGGCCATCGGGTCGGTGTTCGCCGAGATGTCCCCGGCCGTCGGTGTCGCGTCGGTCGTCGAATCGTCGTCGCTCATACGTCCTCCCCCAGGTAGGCCTCGATCACCCGTTCGTCGTTTCGTATCACGCTCGGTTCCCCCTCCGCCAGTACCGACCCTTGATGCATCACGATCACCCGCTCGCAGTGTTGCATGATCACGTCCATATCGTGTTCGACGAGGAGGAACGTGTACCCCTCGTCTTGGAGGTCGTGGATCCGGGCCAGCAGCTTGTGTTCGAGCGTCGGATTCACGCCCGCGAGCGGTTCGTCGAGAAGCAGCATGTCGGGCTCGGTCATCATCGCTCGCGCCATCTCCAACAGTTTCCGCTGGCCGCCGGAAAGCGACCCCGCGGTCTGTCCGGCCAAGTGGTCGATCTCGAAGAACTCGAGCGTCTCCCACACGCGCTCTCGAAGCTCCTCCTCCTGGGCGACGACCTTCCCTCGGGCACCCGGAACGACGGATCGCCAGAGCGTCTCGCCGATCTGCCCCTTCGGTGCGAGCATGAGGTTTTCCAACACGGTCATCTCCTCCAACGATCGAGCGATCTGGAAGGTCCGAACAAGCCCGCGGTTCGCGATCTGATCCGGGCGTAACCCGGTAATCCGTTCGCCCTGGAACTCGACTCTCCCCGAATCGGGCTTGTGTGCCCCGGTAATGCAGTTGAACGTCGTGGATTTGCCCGCGCCGTTCGGGCCGATGAGCCCCGTCAGGCTGCCCGCCTCGACGGCGAAGCTCGCATCGTCGACAGCGACGATGCCCCCGAAGGTCTTGCGCAGGTTCGCCACGCGAAGCGGCGTGTCGGCGGGGGCACCTGCGGACTCGGGCTCGACGTTCGCCTCGTCAGTTGCAGCCGCCCGGCCATCGGTTTCCTCCGCCGAAATGTCCGGTTCACTCATCCTCCTCACCCCGGTTTGGTCGGTTCAGATCGACCGCCGCCGCGGTCTCGGTCCGATGGCCCATGATGCCGTCGGGTCGGTTCTGCACAATAAGGATCAATACGATCCCGAGCAGGATGAACTGCAGCGCGGAGATGTTGTCTATCGTATACGCCAACATCGGCTCGGCGTTGAACACGCTGACGAGGGGATCGGCCGCGCCGGCGAACGTTCCGGGCGCGTCGATCAGGTCCAACCTGGCGTCGACGATCCCGCCGATCCGCCGCGGTGCCAAAAAGAGCAACGAGACGAAAAACAGCGCACCAACCACGCTCCCGGTGTTCGATCCGGACCCGCCGATGATGACCGCGACGAACACGTAAAACGTCACGATCGGACGGAAGGAGTCGGGGCTCACGAAGCCCTGGCTCCCCTGCCAGAGGATGCCACCGAGTCCCATCAGCGCACAGCCGAGCATGAACACCTTGATCTTGAATATTCGGGTGTCCTTCCCGAGCGACTGGGCGACCAGTTCGTCCTCGCGAATGGATTTCAACACCCGCCCGAACGGCGAGTACCCGATCCGTCGCAACAGCCAGTAGAAGCCGATCATGATCCCGAGCATCACGAGCGCCCAGGTGAACCGACGGATCACCGACGCGGCGACGAGCGTCACCTCCTCCCCGCCGATCCGGACGACGAACAGGTCGATGAGCGCCTCGCCGGCGGCGGTATCGAACAACGCATCGGTCGGTCGAGCGGGGAGGTCGATCCCGCTGCCGCCGCCGGTCGCAAAGCCGAACCGATCACGCGTCCAGTCCGAGAGCGTCCGCGAATTTAAACTGAGACGGATGATCTCAGAAAGCCCGAGGGTGACGATGGCGAAGTAGTCCGCACGGACGCGAAGCGCCGGCACCGCCGCGACGAGCCCGACCAGCGCCGCCGCGATCATCCCGCCAATGACGCCGATCGGCAGCGGCAGCCCGAGGCCCTGTCCCGACACCGCATCCGGTGACGTCGAGAGCAGCGCCATCGTGTAGACGCCGACGGCCATGAACCCGGCCACGCCGATGTTGAACAGCCCGGTGTATCCCCAGTGCAGGTTCAACGCCAGCGCCAACATCGCGTAGGCGGCAAAGAGGAAGGTGAGCTCGCGCCACGCGGAGGCGATGGCGTTCGGCGTTCCCGTCGTGATCCCGAGCCGTAACAACACGAAGATCATGAACAAGGTGTACACCGCCACCATCGCCGTAGCGACGATCAGGACGTCGCTGCGTTCGATCCGGCCGAACATATCCGCGAACACCGCACGAATGCTTCCGTCCCCGGGCGGATCCCCGCCCGATTCCGGTCCCGATCCCGACTCGCCCGTCATGCGGTCGACACCCCGGCGAAGATCCCCTCGGGACGGTATAACAACACGAGGATCATGATCGCGAACGCCGCGGCCGCGTTGAAGTCCGACGGGATCCAGATGAGCGAGACCTCATGTACGAGGCCGATAACGAGGCCGCCGGCGATCGCCCCGTAGATAGACCCGATCCCGCCGAGGATGACGGCGGCGAAGATGAAAAGCAGGAGGAACCAGCCGATGTTGAACTCGGCGGTGCCCCGTTCGAGGACGTAGAGATATCCCGAGATACCCGCCAATCCGGCACCGAGTACCCACGTCGCCTGCACGACGCGCTCGGTGGGGATCCCGGTGACGAGCGCGAGGTCCTTGTTGTCCGCCATCGCGCGCATCGCCTTGCCGAGTTTCGTCCGCTGTAACAGGAGGTGCATCGCGACCATCAGCGACACCGCAATGATAACGAGCGTGAGGTCGTGGAGGTTGACCGAGACGCCGAGGACGTCGCGTCGGACGCCCTCCGTGGACGTGATCCCGCGATTTCGGCTCCCGTAGATGAACTGAATGACGTATCGGAGGATCAGCGCGACGCCGATCGAGGCGATGAGCAGCGCGATCCCGCCGCGGTCACGCATCGGTTTATATACCGTTCGGTCGATAGCGAGCGCGACGGCGACCGTGAGCGACGCCGCGACGAGTGCGCCGATAGCCACCGCGAGCGGCGCGCTCACGATCGATGCGCCGATCTCGGTCGGTCCCGGTCCGCTCCCGGCACGGACCGTGAGGAGGTAGCCCACATCGGCGAGTCCCCAGCCTGCAACCAGCAGCGCCGCCCCCCATCCAGTGAACGCGCCGGTCGTGAGGAGGTCCCCGTGCGAGAAGTTCGCGAAATTGAGGATGCTGTAGGTCATAGAGAGGCCGATACCCGCGAGTCCGAAGATCAACCCGACGACGATCCCACTCCAGAGGAGGCTGGCAAAGCTTGCGAGGGTCGTTTGTCCTCCGAACGTGATCCCCCAGAGAAGCGGAATTTCGATCGCGGCGAACCGCGCGAGAAGATCGAGTAGCAACGCCCCGCCCACGACGGCGACGAATCCAACGACGAGTGCGTCGGTCGACGGTCGGTTAGTGATCGTATGCTTAACAATGCCCATGTCCCAAGTTCACATGATACCTCCCTCATTGAACACTAAAGTACTCTTCGCTCAAACCCGGCGCTCCTCGGACCACGCCGTTCCGCGTTCACCGCCCCAACCGGAAAGACCGTTCACCGGCCCGAACCGGTTAGGCCTCCCCATACACCGGGACCGCCGCGCCGCTCGTCACGTTCGCGGCGTCCGAACAAAGCAGCGCCATCACCCGCGCGACCTCCCGTGGGTCGACCCAGTCGTCGCTCGGCGTCATCATCTCGCGGTTCATCGGCGTGTCGAGCACGCTCGGCATCACCGCGTTCGCGCGCACCTCTCCGACGTTTTCCTCGGCGAGGGTTTCCGTGAGGATCCGCACGCCGGCCTTGCTCGCCCGATAGAGGCCGTCCCCGGGACCGCCCTCCAACGACGACCGTGCGGAGACGGAGACGATGGACCCGTCCGTCTCACGGAGATGCGGCAGGGCGTGTTTGCTCACGAGGAACATCGTCCTGAGGTTTACGTCGAAGAGCAGATCGAAGAGGCCGTCGTCGGTCTCCGCGATCGGATCGCCCCCGCGCCACGTCCCAGCGATGTTGAGCAGGTGGTCGATCCGCCCGTGCTCCTCGGCGATCGCCGAGATAACCCGCACGACGTCGTTTTCGTCCGTCAGGTCCGCCTCGTGGAAGGTCGTTCCCTCGTCGAGTTCGAGCAGGGCGTCGTCCTCGTCGGGACGACGAACGTCCACCGCGGCGACGGTCGCACCCGCCTCCCGAAAGGTCGCCACCGCGGCGCTCCCCAACGCGCCGGATGCCCCGGTTATCACCGCCACGTCGCCCTCGAAATCGAATTGTACGTTCATGGGNNATGTTATCGCCCNACGATCATAAATACCGTACCCGTGATCCAGGGGGGACNGNCGTGNTCGACCGAACGCTCATAGCCCCCGCAATCGTCGTCCANGTATGAACGACCGCGTCCTCGTAATCGGGTTGGTCGTCGTCGGCCTCGCGCTGATGGCGAACCCGCTGTACCTCCCGGTCGCGGTCGGCGAGCCGAGTCCGGTCTACACCCACGCCGTCCAGCCGGTCGGCCCCGACAGCCCGACGTACGGGGAGGCGGACGTGATCGACCGCGACGACCTCGACGCGGACGCCAGGGAGGCGTTCGACCGTGCCCACGCGGATCCGGAGGATGCCTTCGTTCTCGACGACCCCGACGAGCGTGCCGGGTCGCTTGCGTATCCCACGGAGCCGACGCTCGGCGACGGGCTACTCATCGTGCGTCACGAGGGGGACGACTACGAACTCTGGACCCGAACCGTCGAGCGTGAGCCCGGGCCGGTGGTGGCCCAGCGTGCCGTCGTGCAGCCGGCCGCCTTCCTCGGCGGGTTCCTCGCGGTGGTCGCCGCCGTCGCCGTCGCGATACGGGGCCGACGCTCCGGCCGGTAGCCTGACACAATCGTTATACGACCACCGGATCGAAGGCAGGTAGTTCCGTGACTACCTCCTCCCAATCGTCCGGCGATCGCTCCGGAGCGCTCACGCGCCGACTGGCGTGGCTCCGTGGGTGGCTCCGCGAGCGGGTGCAGATCGACGCCCGTTCGTTGGCGGCGTTTCGGATCCTCGCCGGGCTGTTGATCGTCGCAGACGTCCTCTTACGCTCGCGAAATTTTCGGTATTTCTACACCGAGGACGGCGTCGTCCCCTCGTCGCTGGCGATCGCCGCCGAGCCCGCCGCGGCCTACTCGGTGTTCACGCTCGTCCCATCCAGCGGCGTGACGGCAGCGCTGTTCGGGGCGACGGGATTGGTTGGACTNNCGCTCGCGATCGGCTACTACACCCGGACGGCGACGGTCCTCGCGTTCGTCCTCGTTGTCTCGCTCGACCTTCGCAACCCATTTGTGTTGAGCTTCGCCGACACGCTGTTCGCGACGCTGCTCTTCTGGGCGATCTTCCTCCCGCTCGGCGAGCGGTGGTCGGTCGACGCGGTCCTCGCCGACCGTCCGCGCCGGGCGTCTATTTCGGGGATCGCCACCGGGCTGATCCTCATCCAGATGGTGACGATGTACTTCATCAACGGGGTCCACAAGACCGAATCTGCCCTCTGGTGGTCCGGGGAAGCGACCGTGCTCATCATGGGGATCGACGAGATCACCTTCCTCCTCGGCGACTCCCTCCGCGCGTTTCCCGAGGCGTTACAGCTCGGCGGGCTCGTCTGGTTCTGGATGCTACTCGCCTCCCCGCTGCTGCTTCTCCTTCGGGACCGCCCGCGGACCCTCCTCGTCGCGGCGTTCGCCGGTGTCCACCTCTCGCTCGCGTTCACGACCCGGATCGGCGCGTTCTCCTACGTCTGTCTCGCGGGCCTGTCGCTCTTTCTGCCCGCCTCGGCGTGGCAGGATGCGGGGCGTCTGCGCGCGCGTCTTTCCCCGAAATGGAGTACCTCCGAGGACCGCGCCGATCGGCTTACGAGAGCGGGCGACCGCATCGTCGCTGTCGCCCGCCGGGCGCCCCGTCCCACGCGCGGGCTCTCCGCCCGCCTTCGTGTCGGCCTGTCCGCCCGGCTCCCCTTCGTCACCCCGGACCGATTCACCGGCCGACACGCGCTCCTCGTGGTGATCGTATGCGCGGGGGTCGTGCTTGGGATGGCCGCCGCGGCGTCCGCGGTCGGCGTCATCGACGAGGACACTCCGGGTGCGGAACTCGAGGCGGGCGCGACCGCCCTGTACGAGTTCCAGACCGACTGGTCGATCTTCGCGCCGAACCCACGGACGACCGACCGCTACTACGTCTTCCCGGCGCGGACGACGGACGGCGAGGTCATCGACGTCCGCACCGGCCGGGAACTGCGCGCCGACCGCCCGTACGATCAGCTGCAGCGCCAGCACGACACGTATCGCGAGCGTTTTTATATGGCGTCACTGCCCGACGACGGCGACGACGTTCCCGTCGCCGACCACCTCGCGGAATACCTCTGTGAGACGTACGAGACGGCGGACGGCGATGGTCTCACGGACATCGACATGTATCGGGTCGACGAGGAGATCACCCGTGAAACCATCGACGACCCGGCGGGTCGAGAGCGGACGGAACGGCCCCTCTCGATGCACTCCTGTACCGGCGAGGAGCGTTCGGAACCGATCGTGGCTCCCGAAGAGTGGTGAGTGGACTCGTTCATTTGGCCTTGTTAACCCCCTCAACAGGCACCATATGTCGACCGCCCGCGTTCGGGACAAGGCCGCAGCGTGCGAACTCGATCGGCTATTTATATACCTCCCGACTGGATGGCGGAACCATATATAAACGGACCATGGCGGTCGGCGCGCTCCGGTGAGCGCCCGCAGGGCGCGACACCGAGCGCGAGGGAGCCCACGGCTGGTTGCCAAACCAGCCGTGGCGAGGCTGGGGAGGCGTGAGGCTGCGGTGTGAGTACGGCGACGGTGTGAATACGGCGACGGTGTGGGTGCGGCGACGGTGTGGCTGTGGCGACGGTGTGAGTACGGCGACGGTGTGGCTGTGGCGACGGTGTGAGTACGGCGACGGTGTGGGTGCGATGCGGGATCTGCGGCGCTAGTCGATCCTCGCCCGTTGCTTGTCACTCCGTTGAATGCCCGGACTGACGTCATTAGTTATACATTTCCCTGCGCCGCCCAACGATTGTTTATAAATAACCCAGTAACCAACCGCTTCATTCGAACCCTCCTACGACCGATCTCTTCAGCCGATACTGGGTCAAAAACGGACGCCAACCAGTCGTTCATTTATAAACACGAAGCGGGCGCACTGTCCGCCTCGCTCACCCGAAGCCGGTCAGACTGTCGGTTACTCCGCCGCTTCCTCGGCCGCCTCTCGCGACGCCTGCTCTAGAAGAACGACCGCCGCACCGAGCAGTGCCACGTTCTTACAGAAGTTGATCTGGTTGCCCTTCCGCTCGCCGCCCTCCATGTTCCAGAAGTCGTGGATCGCGGGTGTCGTCGAGAGGAAAAAGACGATCACCGCACCGAGTGCCGCGCGAGGGTACCGCCAGAACAGCACGCCGAGGTTCGCGACGAGGAGCATCCCCGTCGCGAACGGGACGGCCACCCCGGGCATCGGCACGCCCTTTTCGCGCGCGATCTCGACACGCTTCTCGTTGCCGAGGAACCCGTCGATCGCCATGTAGATCAGCGTCCCCGAAAAGAGGAGCCGGCCGAGTTTCGAGGGCGACTTCGACCCTCCTACTGCCACGTCGTCGGTGTCGGCGGCCACCTTAGATCGCCTCCATTCGGCTGACGTTCGCATCCAGCCGCCCGACCGTCTCGTACTCCTCGGCCCCGCTCCGGCGCATGATGCGACCGGAGACGTCGTCACGCTGTTCGGGTACGTCGAAGAGCCCGGAGCCACAGAGTACGTCGCCGTCGTGGACGGTCCACGTCTCGATCATCTCGTGTGGCTCGCCGGGGTAGGGGACGCGCTCGTAGTCCCGCCCGAAGTTCGTCGATTCGAAGAGTGCGGCCTCGTGCTCGTCGTTCACCCACGCCGGGGGTGCCTCCTCACCGCCACAGAAGATGAGGATTCCGTCGTGAATGAAGACCCGACGGATGTACGAGAAGTCGTTGCCCTCGTCGATCCGGGTCCAGGAGTCGCCCGCGTCGACGGTGCGATACAGCCCGCCGATCCCGACGGCGTGGCCGAGCCCGAGATTTTCGAGGTTGTGATCGAGATAGCCCGTCGTCGCGAGCCAGACGTCCTCGGAGATGGGAAGCACCTGATGGATGTCGTCGACGATCGTCTCCCGTCGATCGGTCCAGGTTTGACCCCCATCGTCACTCAGGTGGATGCCGCCCGCCTCGACGCCCGCGATGAGCCGCTCCGGGCGGCCGGGAACCGCTTCGAGGGCTCGAAGCCGGGCGTAGTGGGGGTCGATGGGCGATTCCCAGTGGCCCCGAGAGGGGAGTTCGCGGAAGCCCTTCAGCTCCATCCACGTCTCGCCCTCATCCACGGAGCGGAAGAGGTAGGGGTCGTTCGTGCCGGCGTAGAGCGCCCCGTCGGCCGTCGCGAGAATCGACCACACCTCGCTCGTTCCCGCGTGCCAGAACCGGTCACCGAGCGGGACGCCGAGGTCCTCGAAGGTCTCGCCGCCATCGATGGACCGATACGCACCGGTCGTGGAGGCGACGAAGACCCCGTCCGTGTGCTCCCACGAGCGCACGGCGGTGACGACCCCGCAGTCGAGCACGCGCTCGGCCTCGCCCCGTTCGAAGGGGACGTCGTCGACGCGATACAGCCCGTTGTCCGTGCCGATCAACAATGACATACTCGTTTCGTTCGTTCGATCCCGTATAAAGTTTTACCAAACCGTAAAACGCTAAGTGCCGCGCCCGACGAGTGTCCATAACGATGACCCGCGAGTACCCCACTGTCCGGCCGACCGACGCGGCGGTCCTCGATGAGGACGCCGTGGATCCGGCGCTCCCGACGGAGCTGTTGAATCTCCCGTGGATCGACGCACACAACCACGCACACACGCTGTCATGGGATGATCGAGAGCGCTACGCGCTCGCCGGTTGCCGGGCGATGCTGATGGTCGCCTCGGGCTACCACTGGACCCCGTATAAGCCCGTTCGAGCGCGCGACGTGCGGTTCCTCTGGGACGACGCGATCAACCGCCGGGCCGCCATCGAGCGGAACCACTTCTTCGAGGCCAAACTCGGGCTTGGGATCCACACCGGCGTCCGCATCGAGAACCCGGATACCCTGCTCGACGCCATGGACGACTACTGTGGGCTCGATTCGGTCGTCGCCATCGGCGAGACGGGCGTCACCCCGACCCAGCACGTCGAGGGATGGGCGCTGGAGGAGCAGCGCGCGGTCGTGGAGGCACAGATGGCGCTCGCGGCCGACCACGACCTCCCCGTCATCCTCCACACGCCGAACCGAACCGTGAACGACGGCGGCCGACCCTATCGTTCGGAACTCGGGATCCCCGGCTACGAGAAGACGCCCGGGCTCGGCACGGAGTCCGTCATCGACGGCGACAACCCGGCGCTTGAGGCGGTCCGGATCGACGTCGAGGCGGCAAACGAGGTCGGCCTCGACGAGGAACGGATCGTCGCCTCCCACGCCGACGCGAACAATACGGCCTACCTCATGGAGGAGACCGACTGCTACCTGAGTTTCACCATCGGACACTCCTGGCTTATCGGCGTCACGCCCGCGGACGTCGCCGACGCCATCGACGAGTACGGCCCCGACCGGATCATGGTCGACACCGACTGTGCGAACGTCCTCCGGACGGATCCGCACGCGCTGAAACGGGCGATATTCGAGCTGTATCGCTACGGGATCGACGCCGACGCGATCCGACGGGTCGTCCTCGAAAACCCGCGTCGGGTGTTCGGGCTCGGTAGCTGAACACCTGGCCTCACTCGAAGGGGCTGGCCTCAGTCAAAGGGGCAGACTTCAGTCGAAGGCGCACTCGGTGGTGAGTTCGCCCAGCCCCTCGACGCCGATCGTGACCTCGTCGCCGTCGCCGAGCAGCACCGGCGGTTCGCGGTAGACGCCGACGCCCGGGGGGGTCCCGGTGAACAGCAGGTCGCCGGGCTTCAGCGTGAACGCCCGACTACAGAACGAGACGAGTTCGTTGATCCCGAAGATGAGGTTCGACGTGCTCGACTCCTGCAGCCGCTCGCCGTTGACCTCGGCCCAGATCGAGAGGTCGTGTGGGTCCGCGACCTCATCGGCGGTGACAAGCGTCGGGCCGATCGGCGCGAAGCCGTCGAGGCTCTTTCCGCGAACCCACTGTCCGTCCCCGTGTTGGAGGTCCCGCGCGGAGACGTCGTTGCCGACGAGGTAGCCGGCGACGTGATCGATGGCATCCTCGGGCGCGACGCGGCGGGCTTCCTCCCCGATCACG
>SL_8KL_010_SEDDRAFT_10003195_pt1 | contig 13585 bp, 7 predicted proteins | sample SodLakKL_010_SED_4_FD_11160 | JGI IMG/M metagenome (IMG submission 11160) | reverse complement strand
TAAAAAGAGCGAAAAAAGAGCTCGAAAAAGCCGAAAAGATCTTCGAAGAGAGCGGTCAAGCGCTCGAACTGCCGAAGGTGAAGTACGAGTACGCTCTTCTCTTTGAGAGGAAAGGCGAGCATGAGAAGGCGGAAGAGTACCTATCTCAGGCTCTAGAGGCTTTTGAAGACAGGGGGATGGAGTTGTGGAGGAAAAAGTGTGAAGAGGCTCTAGATGATATAGAATCAGGCTGATTTTTTAACAGATTTTAAAATCATCTCCGATCGTGTAGGGCCTATGCCTTCTACTCGGCATAATTCTTTTTGTGAAAGATCTTTTAAGTCATCTATAGAACGATAGCCCTTTTCATAAAGCGCTTTTGCCGTAGAATGTCCTACGCCATCTAATCGTTTGAATTCTTCCATAGTTTCCTCTTTTTTTGTCTTTTTTTGTCTGGTTACATCCATATCCGTTTCTTCAAGCAATTTTCTGATAGCTGAAGCGGATTTTGAATCATGGTCATCCTCATACCATGCGATCAATCCTCTTCCAAATGAAAATGCCTCTTTCAACGTGATCTCTTTGTCCAATGAAAATTTATCTATCCCACTTTCCTCGAATATCTTTTCTCTAGTAGAGTAAGGGAGATCCCCTAAGTGAGAGGAATATGTTAGGAGGGCGGAAATCAATTTTTTTGGACTATCTATTTTCTTCTCCAAGGTCAATATATCGTCTTCTTTTATTATCGGCTGTAAATGCTGGAACTTTGTTAGGAAACCGACTTCCTGAAACATGTCTTCCACATTTTTATTCGTTTTAGCGGATGTGTAAAAGATCGTGCTGAAAGAAGGGAGTTCTTCGTAGTCGAATAAAACATCGGTGATCTCTTGGTCTTCTAGGTCGACCTTGTTTACCGCTAAGACGATAGGGGCTCCATCTGTAGCTAATCTTCTATATTTGGGGAGCCAATCATCGATCAGCCTGTCTAAAGTCTTTTTTCTGGTACAGTCTGCTACGGCTATGGCCCCCATCGATTGTTTGAAAGCCATATCTCTCACGCTTTCAAAATCCGATTCACCCATGATATCGTATATCACAAGCTTCACCTCAGAGCCCGTGACCGGAACTCTCTTCGTATAAACATTCGTACCTATGGTCTTCAGGTACTCATCTCCAAAAAGGTCCTTGACAAAACGGAGGACCAAAGAAGTCTTGCCCACCCCTGGTTCGCCGAGGATGTTCACCTTTCTTTTAATCACATTACCTTCCATCATCTCAAACCCCGTATATATCTAGATAAATTAATCGCTCTTAATTATTTAAATGTTTTGTAGTAGCTACTTTGGTCTATAAAGAGCAAAATATAGATCTCTAAAAGGGTCTATGATAGATAAGTTATATAACCGATCGAGAAGATAAGAGCGTTAGCAAAGCTTCCCACTGACTGAAGGGACATATCCCTTGAAAAAAGTCGATCGCCCGGTCATCTGAAAAACAAATAGATCAAATAAATGGAGTTATATGAAGATGGTAGAAAGAATGAATTTGAACTTCCAGCCGGAACTCGTGGATAGAGAAGAAGAGTTCTCTGAGTTGAAGGAGCGGTTCAAAAAGGCACTGGAAGGTGAAGGCTCTACGGTCTTCGTCGCCGGCGAAGCCGGTATAGGAAAGACGAGACTGGTGAGCGAACTGTTGGGCTTTGCGCAAGACGAGGGCGCTGAGATCATCTCTTACAGGTGCCTGAGAGACAGCCTTCAACCCTTGATGCCGATAAAGGAAGGCTTGCGTGAAGCCGGGCTTTCTCACCTCGTATCTCACAGACCGCCGCCGAAGGTGCTTTCCACCTACCTGATCGACGATGCAGGTATCCTAGTGGTAAAAGCGGAACGAGGAGATACGGATCTAGATTCTGACATCTTCTCTTCGATGCTGGCATCGGTGCAGAACTTCGTCAAGGACTCGCTGTCGATGATGGGCAGGGAAGAGAAAGGTGAGCTGAACACCATCGGTTACGGCGATTACAACATATTGATCCAATCCATGGAAGGAGTCTCTCTTGCAACGGTGATTGAGGGGGGAAAAAGCGAACTGCTGATAGACGATATGAGAGAAAAACTATCTGAAAAAGTTGAAAGGGCTAAAGAATGGGATGGAGATACCTCGACGGTCAGTGACATAAAAAACGGACTAGAATGGTTTATAGGCTCTGGCAAGTACGACGGCGAGTACCTGGTGGACGAGCCGGAACTCAAAAAGGAGAACCTCTTCGAAAATGTGCTTCTAGGTCTTCAAAGGCTTTCGAGAGATATGACGGTGCTCATCTTTTTAGACGATCTCCAGTGGGCTGGTCCTTCGACGCTGTCATTGCTGCATTACCTCGCTAGGAACACTACAGAGGAAAAAGTCCTGATCCTAGGAACTTACAGACCAGAAGATTTGGCCGAAAGTAAGGACGGCGAGCCTCACCAGTTGATTCCGCCTAAACGGGAGATGAAACGGGAGGGGCTGTTGAGAGAGATAGAGCTGGAGCGTCTAGCAGAAAAAGACGTAGAATATTTCATCCAAGAGGTATTGGGCGAGTGCGACTTCGAAAGGAATTTTTTGGAGCGCATACATAGTGAGAGCGAAGGTAATCCTCTTTTTCTTCTCGAGCTGACAAAGATGCTCGTAGAAGAGGGACATATCCAGGAAAAGGATGGCCTGTGGAAACTCATCGAACCGTTGGACGAAGTCCATATCCCTGAACGAGTTTATGAGATGGTGAAGAAGAGGCTGGAAATACTGATCAAGGAACAAAGAGACCTGTTAGAGTACGCTTCTGTGATCGGTGAAGAGTTCGAGGGAAAAATCATCGCGGAAGCAAGCGCTCAGGATAGAGTGAAAGTTCTGAAGAACTTGAACGATATAGAGCAGACCCACGGTCTCGTTCGCTCTCTTGGTGAGAAATATAAATTCGATCACAGTAAGATCAGAGATGTGCTCTACAACGGGATGAACGAATCTCTAAGGGAAGTATACCATCAGGTCGTGGCGGAGAGTTACGAGACGCTGTACGAAGATAGGGTCGAACAGGTCATTGAAGATTTGGCACATCACTACTATAAAGCTGAAGATGAAAGAGCTGGCGAGTATCTCCTGAGAGCGGCTAGACGGGCAGAGGAGAGATACGCCAACGAAGAGGCCGAGAGATTTTACGAGTACTCGATACAGATGTTAAAGGGTGAAGAGGAGTTGGAAGAAGCTTATGAAGGACTTGGGGATATACACAAAGTTATGGGAAAATACGACGCCTCTCTAGATGAATACGAAAAAGCATTAAATATAGCAACTGAAGGAGAAAAAGAGGCCCTTTTACAGGAAAAAATAGCGGACATCTACGAGAGAGAGGGGGCATATGATAAAGGGTTAGAAAGATGTGAGGAAGGATTGGAGAAGGTTAAAAAGCTATCAGATGTTAGGATCCATCTGTTGAATAGCAAGGGACATTTGTTATTTAGGAAAGGAAGATATATCGAAGCAGAAAAAGTATTGTTAGAAGCGATGGATATAGCAGAAAGCATAAAAAAATCAAACAAAACCTCGTCACGTTTTGAGAGTTATCTAGAGGGTCCTCAAAACAACGAGCTTACTGCGAAAACACTACATCAGCTCGGGACCCTCTATGGGAAGGAAGGGAAATATGACAAGGCATTGGACCATCTCGAGCGAGCTCTCCTGATCTGGAAGGCCCTAGATGAAAAAAGAGAGTTATCTGCAACACTCAATAATATAGGATTGGTATACTGGAAAAAAGGTAGATTCGATAAAGCTCTCGAAAACTACCAGGAGACTCTAGAGATAATGAGAAAGATGGGGGATAAAGAGGGGATCGGAAGATCACTCAATAATATCGGCCTTGCTCACAGTGGAAAGGGAGATCTAGACAAAGCTCTCGAGTACCATCAAAAAAGTCTAGAAATCAAAAAGAAGATAGGAGATAAGGGCGGGATCGCAAGGTCACTTACAAATATTGGACATATATATGTGTATAAAAGAAGATGGAGAAAGGCAGAGAAGATGCTCAATAAAAGTCTAGATATTTGTGATGAAATCGGAAGTGAGCCGCTCGCTATAGATAACTATTGCAGATTGGGAGAAACCTATGTAGGGAAAGAAAATTATGAAGCCGCATTTGAACAGGCTGAAAAGGCGGTAAAATTGTCTAAAAAGATGGGGTGGAAAGAGGCAGAAGGGAGAGCTTACCGCATACTCAGTAAGGTCTATCGAGAAAAGGGCGACTTCATAGAGGCTAAGAAAAAGTTGGAAATCTCTAGGTCTCAACTTCAAGAGATCGGTGCTGAAAGAGAAGAAGCAAAGTCGCTCTATGAGTATACTATTTTATTGAAAATGAAAGGGGAAAGGAGAGAGGCAAGAGAATACCTTGTAAAGGCATTAGAATTGTTTGACAAGATGGGTATGGAGCTCTGGGCCAAAAAGTGCGAAGATGCCCTTGATGATCTTTGATGGCCCTACGAATATGGTGGGAGAGATAACAAAAGAAGAGTTTTAAGAAGCTAAAACAAGCTGCAGATATCGAAAATCTCATCAGTGAGTCGAGATGATGAGGTGATCACTCAGATGTATTCTACCTTGGTAACATATGTTCTGATGGAAAATCAGTTAAAAAACTCAAACCGACATAGCAAGCTGCTCGTATGAAGTTTTACTTTCCTCTCAGAACATGGAGAAGTCGATCTTCTGATAGTGGTTCCGGAATACATAAATATTCGAAAGCGATTTTGAAATCTCACTAGGTGACTATTGATGGGACCCACTACAGAAATAAAAAGAAAGGTCAATCTTTTAGGCGAACCAAGCGTAGGTAAGACCTCCTTGATACTTAGATTCGTAAAGAATTATTTTGGAGAGGATTACCTGAAGACAATAGGTTCCAACGTCTACACCAAAAAAGTTCCGGTCACCGGCTCTGAAGTGAAGCTCGTGATATACGACATCATGGGCGAAAGCGATTTTGACAGCGTCCGGGACGCGGCTTTTGAAAAGTCCACGGGTGCCATAGCCGTGGCGGACTGTACCAGAGAAGGAACATTGGATGAACTGATCGATGAGTGGCTCCCCAAATATAGAAGTTTGGCGGTAGATAATGCTCCCGTGGTTTTGGCGGTGAACAAGGTCGACCTGGACGATCAGGAGATACCTATAGGAGAAATACCGGAGAAAGTACTCCCCTACTTCGACTCGATCTTCTACACTTCCGCCAAAACAGGAGATAACGTCGAAGAGATGTTCAGGGAGCTGGGCTTTTCCACAAAATACAGACGGCCTTCACTTCCACGGGACCAAAAAGACATCGTGGAGATGGATAGAGATATAGATGAACCTAGAGAATTGATCTCCGCTCTTCTTACTTATGCCTCTGGGCTCGGCGACATATCTTACGCGGACAAACAAAGGATATTCAAAGAGAGCGGTATCGACAAGTTCTCCTTAGAGGATGAGATATCCGAAAAGCAGGCGTTATCTTTTGCAGATGGTCTGATAGAATTTTACGAAGAGAAAGAGGACAGCGGATCTGCTTCTGCGGTCAAGAGACTTGTCGAAAAATATGAGGAATGAGAGTATAGAAAAAATTATTTTTCTAAAGGATCTCACTATTTGATCAGCTGCTGAGATTCGTAAAACGGTAAAGATTATATGTCTCCATCGTACATATAATCTCCATGGAAAGAGGAAGAGTCAAGATCTGGTTCAGGGGAAAGAACTACGGCTTCATTAGATCTCAGAAGACCGGAAACGAGATCTTCTTTCATCGAGCGGAGATCGTTTCGGATGGAGACGTGGTCGAGGGTCAAAAGGTTGAATTCGAGACGGAAAGGACCAGCCGAGGCTTAAAAGCCATAAACGTGAAGCTTAAAAGTTAAAGGCTATTCCTGTGTGCATTCGTTTTTTCTCCGAATGATGTGAGAAACTTTCCGTGTTGAAACTTCTCTTTTAGTGAAAAAAGAGAGTTCAGACTAGATGATCACCATTATCCATGATCTTCTTTCCATTCACTTCTAAAGACGGGTCAAGCATAACTAGATCCCAATGGAGTGTAGACTCGTTTTGCCCGCCGAACATCCTGTTCTCGCCCAGAGCTATGTGGATACTGCCCATTATCTTCTCGTCCGTTATCGTGTAACCTATAGCCTTGTGTACCTCTGGATTTATACCTATACCTAGTTCTCCGATGTGTTTTTTGTCTCCTTGAGCGTTCTCTATGACTTCGTGGAACAACTCTTCGTTCTTTTCAGCAGTCGCCTCCACTAACTTTCCGTCTTTAAAATTTGCTTCGATACCTCTTATCTCGTTGCCTCGGTAGAAGGCTACATCGAAGTATGCCTTGCCGTTAGCGGAATCTTCGAGGGGAGCGCAGAACACCTCACCGCACGGTAGGTTGTTCCCCACGAATCCGTCTTCTATGTCTTTCTCCGAGATGATCCCGTCATCGACGATTATGTTCCTATCACCTATTGAGAATTTTAGATCGGTCCCTTTTTCAGAGGTTATATGCACCTCGTCTCCTTCTTGCAGAGGTTTGGCTATCTTCTGGCCTTTTTTCATCAGGGCGTCATAGTCTACATTCATAGCCTTCCAGAACATGTCCCAGAATTCCTCATAATCGATACCGTACATCTCGGCTTTCTCTTCGGTGGGATAACCCATACCGGTCCATCTGATCTTTTCTTCGGTGAGTTTATCCTGTATAGGCTTCCTTGCTTTCCTTTGAGCCCCTATCTTGTCTTCGGGAAGCTGCTGCAGAACTCTAGGATCCTTCTGACTGTCTATCCCTATATTACCGTCTATGTCGTCCATCCATCTTAACATATGCTCGGGAGTTTTTCCTAGTATATCTTTATCAACTTCTTCGGTCATCTTTTTTTGAAGTCTTTCTGTACTAGCCTTTATAACGGGAAAAGCGCCTTTCTTCTTTATATTGACGGCTATATTTTCCACCAATTCAAAGTTGTGTATACCTCCACTGACCATTATCACCTCGTCCTCTTCTACCCTCACACATTTATTCACTATCTTATCCGCGATCTCTTCTAAGTTTACATCTATCATCTTATCCATTCGGAAACATATGTTAAAGATAAAAAATTTTGGTCTTGATTCGATTTTGATCTCGATGTGAAAAAGTTTTAGGGTAAAGTTCAGTCTTCATCACTGAGGTCCCTGACACCGCCGAAGAGCTTTTTACTTTCTTCTTCGTAGCTGATCTCTTTGATGCCATCAGAATCTTTTTTACTTTTTTTCTTACCCTCTATCCTATTTAATTCTCTGATCCTATGCTCTTTTTGCTTAATTTTCTTTACCATCCTTTCGATCTCTTCTTCTCTATCTGAGATGGTTTCTTCCTTTTCTTGCTCCAGCCGCTCTTTTTCTTTTGCGACCTCGTCTTTCTCCTCTTTCTTCCTTTCTTTTTCCTCTTTTAAGTTCTGGATCTCCTCCTCTAGACCGACCTTGATATCCTTTTTTACCTTTATTTCATCTTTGATATGTTCAAGTTTTTCTTCCAGCTCTTCCATCCTCTCTTTTTTATATGTCAACGCCTGAACTTCCTCTTCAAGCTCTTCTATTTCTTTTTCCCTTTGCTCGAGTTTTTTATTTTTTATTTCCAGTTTTCTTTCCTTTTCCTTTTCTAACTTTTTGATATCTTTTTCTAACTCGACCTTCACTTCCTTTTTTTCCTCTATTTTTTCCTCGATGTCCTTCAATCCATTTTTTAACTCCTCCATCTCCTCCTTTTTATGTTCTAGAGTTTGAACTTGATCTTCGAGTTCTTTTATTTCTTTTTCCATCTTTTCCAATTTCTTATTTTTCTCCTTCAATTCTCTTTCTTTTTTCTCTTCTAATTCTTTGATCCTCTTTTCTAACTTGAACTTTATATTCTTCTTTTTTTCTATTTCCTCCTCCATATCTTCGAGTTCTTCTTCCACTCCCTGCATCTTCCTTTTTCTATATTTCAATGCTTTAACTTCTCTCTGAAGAGCTTTTTTCTCCTTGGAAAGAAGATTATCGGCGATCTCAAGAGCTTCATCTGTCATATCCAGAGATTTTTCGTATTCTTCTGCCTTCAAGGCTTTATTGGCGCCGGTTGCAAATATCTTTAACTCATCTAGTTCCAAATCTGTGGTTCTAAGGATGAACAACTTCTGTTTCAACTCATCAAATTTCTCTTCCGCCTCAATTTCCAAATTCTCCGGTTCACTTCCTTCCTCTTCTTCAAAAACGATACCACAGTCAGGACATTCAAGATCGTCTTCTCCCACGTCGCTACCGCATTCGGGGCATTCGAAGACGATGGTCTGGTATACTTCCTCATCCCCTACGAGTTCATCATACAGTATCTCAGTCCGCACCGTGTCCACGACTTCCTCTAATTCTTTTATATCCTCATCGATCTCTGACTCAGCGAGGGATTGTTTGATCTTGTCCAGTCCACCCAGCAACTTTTCTGATTGCACTCCGGATCCTTTCTTTTCATCACTCAATTGCTCTTTGAGTTCTTTTGCTTCTTTTAATATCCTCACGGCGTCTTCCTCGTTGAGCTGATATGCATCTTTCAATTTTTCTAGCTCTTGATCGACGATATCATCTAAAGACTCACAACCTAACTTGTATAGTCTTTCAGCCTTTTTGGTATCGATATCCGATATCTGGGTCAGTTCTTTTACGACATCGGATTTCTTTTTTCCTTCGCTGTCAGCTTTCATGGTAACATCCTTTGGACCGTGAGGTTGATCTTATATCATGTGAGTCGATTGATCCTTCGTTCACGTTTTGATCTCATGAGGTCTTTTTTCCCCCTTGTTTTCTAACGTCCTTTATCCCCCAGAGGATCTATTCTACCTGCTGATGACCTGTTACATAACTACAATATAGTTGTATGAATAAGAACTTTTTGTTGTAGAAGCAGTGGTTGGTAGGACAAATCTTTTTTTGATCAGGTTTGATCTCTACTCACGAGCAGAAAAAAAATAAAAAGAAAGGTTTTTAGAGACCTAGGGCGTCCATAAGGTCCATCTCGTGCTCCTGCTCGGTCACCAAGATCTGTCTTATAGTTTCAGCGGTAGCGTACTCGTCTAGAGCCTCTGCCTGCCGGATCCTTTTCTTGTACCTATCGATGGCCCCTCTTTCTCCCTCTAAGTCCTGTTTCAACATCTCTTCAGCGTCATCGCTTATCTTCACTTCCTGAACATCGACGCTTGGGGTTCCACCGAGATAATCTATCTGATCCGCTAGTTGTATAGCGTGCTGGAGTTCTTCTTCCGCATGTAATGCCAGTTCCTCTGCGATATTATTGTATTGCGCGCCGGACATGACCGCTTGATGCTGGATGTACTGTATAGCAGCCCCATATTCGTACTCTAGATCCATATTCAATTTATCGATGAACTCTTCTAAGCTCATATCTTCTCTTTCCATATATTCACACCATTTTGACTAATGATCTAAGAGTTATAAGAAAATTGTCATATGTCTGTTATCTATAGTTCCTCCTCAAACTCTTCCTCCAACGGATCTTCTTCCGCTTCTTCTTTACCTTTCATCATGAAGAGCAGAACAATCGCTACCAGTACTATCAGTATTAGAGGTATGATCCACCAATAGCTGGAGAAGAAACTATCCTCGGGTTCTTCTTCCTCAACGGTCGTGACCGCGAATTCACTCATGTCCGCTGAGCTTATTAGAAGGGTTTGTTCTCCGACTTCTGACGCCTCGATGGTGAATTCATCTTCATACTCATCGTTAGGACCAAGTTCAAGTTCACTATACACTTCTACCTCTTCTCCGTTAAGATGGAGTACTATGTCCTGAGTACCTTCGAATTCACCCGTATTTGTCACTTTATAGGTAACCGTTATATCCTCGCCCTCCATCACCTCTTCATCGTACTCTAAGATCTCGATCTCAAAGTAAGCGGGTTCGTACTCTTCAAAGTGAGCGGTTATCTCTTTATCGCTGTCCATAATCACCGTGATCTCCTCATCCGTACTTTCATGATCGCCGGTCCACTCAATGAATTTCCAACTCTCCGCTGCGATTGCTTCTAAGGTCACATCCGTTCCCTCTTCGTATTCTTTCTGATCGGGGGCGCGTTCCACGGAGCCTTCTCCTTCAACTTCAGTAAGCAGCTCATAGTACACTTTAAAATGCGCTGTTATCTCCTTGTTATCGTCCATCGTCACAGTAATCCGTTCCTCAGCATCTCCGTGATCTCCCGTCCACTCTTCAAAGTACCAGCCTTCGTCAGGTAAAGCCGCTAGTTCAACTGTTTCGCCTTCTTCGAATACTCCTGACCATCCGTCACCAACTTCTAGACCTTTTATATCCACTGAACCTTTTCCCTCTATGTGGATGTTCAGTTCATATTCTCCCTGTTCTTCTTCCCAAGCTAAGAATGGATAGCCCTCGTTGGTTATCCCATCTATGTCTATATCCCATGTATCTTTATCTCCTTCGTCGTCATAGGGATCACCTACGAAGTCCCAAGGCACTTCTAATCCTTCCGTGTCGGTATCTGTATAGGTCGCAATGTCCTTCATCTCAGCGGTGGTCTTTCCTGTTCCGCCGTCACTCTCTTCTATTCCTGACGTTTCAATATCCCAGAAAGAATCAGTTACATTTCCTCCTTCAATTAGTCCCACTAGACCTCCTACAGTTTGCTCGTCATCGCCTGAGACATCTCCGACAGAGTATGAATTGAGTACACCTCCTTCATGATAATCACCATAACCAACTTGTCCGACTAATCCCCCTACTTTCTCTTCTCCACTCACATCACTCAAAGAGTATGTATTTTCTAAAACTCCCTCTTCTACCGCACCACTCATTCCTCCAATGTACGCTTCTCCGTTCACGCTCCCAGTTGAATAGCAACTTTTTACGGAGCCACTATTCAATCCAATTATCCCGCCGATTACAGCCACTCCATTTACGTCCACAGAAGCGGAAGAGTTTTCCACATGACCTTCGTGATGGTTGCCTCCGACGAGTCCAGCTACACCTCCATTTCCATTCACATATCCGCTAGAAAAGCAGTTCTTTACAGTGCCATCCCAATTTAATCCTACCATGATTCCTACAGTAAGATTACCGTTCACTTCAGCGTCTACTACATTTAAGTCAGTTATCTCTGCTCCACCGTCAGTAGCTCCGAATAGCCCGACATGATCTTCGTCCGGCCTGTTTATGTACAGGTCTCTTATCTCGTGCCCGTTTCCATCAAAAGTTCCCGTGAATTCGACATCTTCTTCCTCGTCGTATTCACCTATCGGTTCCCATCCTTTTTCTGTCTCCACCAACTCATCGTAACCATCCGTACCTTCGTCCAGGTCGTTCATGAGCGTATAATCTCCTTCAAGATCGTACCTCATGTTGTGGAGATCCTCCCAATCAGATATCTCGTAGGCGATATCCTCCTCTTCAAAATGTGCGTATGCTGTCTTGTTGTCGTCCATCTCTATAATTATACTCTCCTCGTCGAAGGTCTCGTCGTTCACCTGCCAATGGTCAAATTTATGAGACTGGATCGGTTCAGCGGCCAAATGGACCTCCGTACCCTCTTCGAATTCTTCGGTATGACCCGGGTCCACCTGTTCATGGTCAACGTAAAGGTCTCCTTCTCCTTCCGCTACGTCGACCGTCAACTCAAAAGTCTTCAGTTCTACAACGGGCTCGTAAAACGTTACCCGTCCTTCTTCTAGCTTCGATTCGATACCGTCCAAGTTGACGACGATCTCATATTCGCCCTCCAGTGGTTCCGGGTCATCGAGCCAATCCTCATCTGCTTTACTGAACAAAGTTTCTGTTATGCAAACTTCGCTCATGTCCGGAATATCCGTCTTATTATGTTCCGTCCTAAGATAATGTTGGACCTGGGAATAAACATTGTCACGTATTTTATAATCGTGCTCGACCGAGATAGTTTCATCGAATCCGCCGATCCTATCGTCCAGCAGTTGGTCTTCTATAGTCAATTCATCCTTATCATCACCCTCTGGTCGTTGGATGGTGATATATCTATAGCGGTATTTTTCGGCATCGCCTTCTAATTCTATAACCATCTCCTCCGGCGTTATCCCGGAATCTATCTCGTAATAGAACTGGTGCTCATAACGCGTGATGTTTCCAAATGGAGGTATCACCACGTCCCTTATATGCCTCTCGTCATCTTCGGGGCCGACCAGATAAAGAGAGACGACTTCTTTGTTCTCATTATAATTCGTTATCTCGCCGGAGACGGCCCCCAATCTATTCAACGGCAATTCGTCGGGGGTATAGAAATCCTCCACCACGACACCTTCCTGCTCCCCTGTCTTCACACCGCTGAAGTTCTCTTCTCCGTAACAGCGGTCCTCCAGCGAGTTACCTGTTTCATCGCCTGTGAGCCAGAAAGGTTCCTCTTCCCGGACCAAAACGAAGTAGTAATATCCTTCTTCTTCGAAGTTGTGTCTATAATGGATATCTTTTACCTCCCGGGGCTCCAAAGTCCAATCTTCTACGTGAATAATAGATAGATCATCCATATCATAAATCCCCATACGCACAGTCCTTTCCATATCAGCGGTGTTTTTCACTCTAGCGTCCATGACCCCAGTCATCGTCTCGAAAGCATCCCTGAGTGAGAACTCTTCGACTTCAACATCTCTTCCAACACCTACCTCCACTGATTCCGACTCTTCTGCGAGTATTATGTTGTAGATATCGTCATACCTCACCTGATGTTCAACTTCTATGCTTTTACTCTCTCCAGGATCCAACTCCCACGTTTCGATCTCACTGCCTGGTGGTTCAGATTCTATCTCGAGAGTGACACTTCTACTCAGAGCATCAAAAGGGTCAACGTGTTCGATATCCGCCGTGATCATCATCTCTGCAGGGGCGAATCCGAAATCATCTCCCTCTGCAGGTTCGACTTCGAGGTTCGAAACGGTTATGTTCTCCACTCCCTCTCTCTCCGTGACGTTTACAGTATCCTCCGCTAGTGTATCGTTGCCGTGTCTCAGTTCCAGTGTGTTCTCATCCGGATCCTCGAATAGAACCCATCTTTCAAATGACCTATAACCTTCAGTAGAATACAGCATCTTCTCGTCGACTTCACCGTCCCATTCAACCACCGTCTTTTCGTATTCTTCTTCTATCATCTCAGGAACAACTCTTTCCGAGCTGATTCCAGTCCCGGATAAATTCGCTGCTAGAAGCAACAATATGCCCATAACCAAGCATTTTCTTATCTTCATCCTTTATCCTCCATCTTTAGAGTGATATTTCACAGGTGGTTAAATATTTTTTTTTATCCCTAATATATTTTACCCATCATAACGTTGATGATCTTCGCAACTTCGGACTGCTTTCTTTAGGTCTGAACACACAGTCTTTGATCGGTATCGCTATGAATTTATCTAGAGGTTCTAAGTCCTCATCCTCCCGTATATCCTTGCGAACGACCAGTTGACCCTTTTTTTTACATCTTCTCTGCAGTATCTTTTATCGTTTAACAGTTAAGCAGTTCAACTTTTGACGTTTTCAGTTGATCGATGATGTTGTATTGTCTGCA
>SL_8KL_010_SEDDRAFT_10003191_pt1 | contig 13590 bp, 8 predicted proteins | sample SodLakKL_010_SED_4_FD_11160 | JGI IMG/M metagenome (IMG submission 11160) | reverse complement strand
TTTCTTTTTTCCATATTTTTTCCTCCAATCTCCAAGGTTTTAACGGAAGCCTTATTATACTACAGATATAAATATTTTAACCATCAAAAACGAAACAATTGAATGGCTTTTTCCGTATACCTTTCGAAAGGATCTATTATCCTATCAAAAATAAAATCCAACTTTCCACGAGATGCTACCCAATATGCGATTACAGCTACAGCTATACCGGCTGGAATATCAAGTAACCAGTGAACTCCTAAATAGATTATAACGAAGATAGTCAAAGAAGTGAAGATGAATCCGAAGATCGCTAGCCTTTTCGCTTTGATTCTATACAAGGCGAATAGGCTTATTGTGAAAGGAATACTCGTATGACCGCTCGGCATGCAGTTAACCTGTCTATTAGTTACTCGTATTATCGCATTGTACTGAGGGTGCATATACAATAAGGGCTCAACATCCTCTACATAGTAGGAAGTGACCACCAAATGAAATAACAAGTATCCAGGGATAATAAACATATAATTTACCGCAAGGGCCTTCGAGAACTCTTCTAACAAGTCTGACTCTCCTCTCAGTATTAAGAATACAGGGATCATAGACAAAAAGAAAGAAAGCCCTAACACGTAAAATATAGACGAGGCATGAATGAGGAGAAAGTGATTTAGATTTTCCTGTAACCAAACTATGTGGGAAACACCTTCTACTTCATAGAACCAGCCCGTAACTCTAAATCCGGGTTCATATATATCCTGGATGAGATTCTCTATCTGGAGAGCAAAAGCCACAAGGAACATTAAAAATAAAGCGCCTCTAGAATCCCATAGTGATCTCTTTAATGAATGTAAATCTATCTTTTTGTGTTCGTCGAAGAATAAAACTGATAGGATGATTAGAAGAATCAAACTTGGTAAGAACCAGAGTGCACCTTTGTAGAGCGGGTCCATGATTACTACTCACCTAAAAAAGAACGTGTATAAATTATTTGTTGAAGATTTTTTTAGATTTCTATAAAACTGTCGAAAAAAGCGGTTGAAAAAATCTAAAGAAAAGACTTTTACCTTCACCCTCAATAGGAGAACCGATGTCAAGGATGCCCTCTTTCATTGAGAAGAATGAGTTGGAGAAAAGAGAGTATCAACTGAAGATATTCGAAAATGTAAAAGGAAAAGATTCTTTGGTCATTCTTCCTACCGGTCTTGGAAAGACGATAATCGCACTTTTCTTGATATGTTGGAAACTCGAACAAGATAAAAAAGCTCTGATGATGGCTCCGACTAGACCTTTGTGTAGACAGCATCTTGATTTTTTACTTGATAATACATCTCTCGGAGAAAACGATGTCGAATTGTTGACGGGTGAGCTTTACTCTCCTTATGAAAGGAATGAGATATGGAACGGGAAAGCTAGGGTCTTCTTAGCTACACCTCAAACAGTGAATAACGATCTTCATGAAATACCTGTTTCTTCAATCGATCTGATGGTCTTCGATGAGGTACATAGAGCTACGGGAGATTACGCTTATGTAGAACTCGCAAGAGCCTGTAGAGAAAAAATGCAATTTTTGGGTTTGACGGCCTCATTAGGAAGTTCCTACGATAAGTTACTAGAAGTTTGTTCAAACCTAGAGATAGAAAATATAGAAGTGAGAGAGGAGACCGATGAAGATGTAAAGCCTTATTCTTCTGAGAAGATGATAGAGTGGACGGAGATAGAGAAAAGCGAAGACATAGAGGTCATGGAGAACTGGTCGAACTCTATATTGGAGGATTTTATCGAACAGTTGAGTGACTACACGAAACAGGCAAGAAACCTAAATGTTGGTGAAATAGGAAAGTCCGTTCTAATAGATATACAGGAGAATCTCCAGAAAAGGATAAATCAAGAGAACAAGGGTTATCTTTTCCACGCTCTTTCTCTCGTCTCGGCATCAATAAAGATAACGCACCTAAAAGAATTGATATTGACCCAAGGTATCGATGCTGCTCACACTTATTACCTCAAACTTCTAGAAGATGAAAGCAGAGCCGCGAAATACATAACCAAAAAGGATGAATTCGACAGATTGGGAGAAAAATTGATGGATCTAAAAGCCATGCCGGTAGATATAAATCCGAAGTTGAACAAAGCGAAGAGTTTACTGAAAAATAAATCGAAAGATGGAAATGCCATCGTATTCGCTCAGTACAGAGATACGGTAGATTATCTAGTTGAAGAACTTCAACGTGTGGAAGGTGTTTTTCCCTCGCCTCTTGTTGGGCAGTCCGATAAAGGATCTACTGAAGGTATGAGTCAAGATGAGCAGGAAGAAGTTTTAGAAGATTTTAGAGACGGGAAAACGAACGTGCTAGTTTCAACAAGTATTGGGGAGGAAGGCCTTGATATTCCGACCACGGAATTGGTGATCTTTTATGAAGCAGTACCCTCAGCTATAAGGTATATACAAAGAAAGGGTAGAACAGGGAGAGATGGGAATATAGGCAAAGTCCACGTTCTCCTTACCGAAGATTCTAAAGATGAAGCTTTTTATTGGAAGAGTCGACACGAAGAAAAAAAGATGTACGATCACGTGTATAAACTTAAAAGAAAACTTGAAGAAAGTGATGACCCAAAAAGTAAGATCAGATCTATGAGAGAAGAATCGAAACGTGTTCAGCAAAAATAAAAAACCCTTTTACCAGAACTCTCAAAAAGATTTAATATCCCCTAGACTCAATCCATCTTAACTCGAAAGTATCTAAAATAGAGGAGGTATAGAAGACTTGAGCGATCTTACCCCTATGATGGAGCAGTATTATGAGATAAAGAACGAGTATCCGGATTCGATCGTCTTCTTTAGGATGGGTGATTTTTACGAGATGTTCGACGAGGATGCTAAGCTCGCTTCTAAGGAATTGGATATAACTTTAACATCTAGGGATAAAGATGGAGATGATCCTACACCCATGGCAGGAGTTCCTTATCATTCTGTCGAAAGTTACCTACAGAGGCTTATAAACAAGGGTTACACTGTCGCTATAGCGGAGCAGACAGAAGATCCAGATGAGGCCAGCGGTATCGTGGAGAGAGATGTTGTAAGGGTCGTAACCCCCGGGACCGTTGTGGATGATGGGATGATCGAGGGTTCAGGGAATAATTTTCTGATATGTATTTATGCTAAAAGTATAGGTTCTGACTCCGAGGATGGTTATGGTATTTCTGCAGTAGACGTTTCTACCGGTGATTTTTTCGTTACCGAGGTAAAAGAAAAAGGTGACCTGCTCTCAGAGATCCTGAGATATGAACCTACAGAATGTCTTCTTCCGAATTCACTCTATAATGATGAGGAATTTGTAGAGGAGTTGAAACAGGAAAATGAGATGATGATCCACACACATCGTGAAGATGCCTTTCATACCGCTAAAAGTCAATTATTAGATCATTTTAGCGCTACCTCGCTAGAACCTCTTGGATTGAAAGAAAAGAGTAAGGCAGTGAAAGCCGCAGGAGCTGTGTTAGACTATCTTAAGGAAACGCAAAAGAGAACTATGGATTATATCAAACGACTTCGGTTTTACTCATCAGATAAGTATATGACCCTTGACGCTACCACTTTAAAAAATCTCGAAATATTTCGGAGTCTGCGCGAAAGAAGCAAAGAAGGCACGCTCTTGAGCGTTTTAGACGAAACAGTGACCGCTATGGGTTCAAGAAAATTGAGGAACTGGCTGCAGCAGCCACTTTTAGACCTAGATACCATAAAATCTAGGTTAGATGCGGTAGATATTTTGACAGATAGTATATTTTTGAGAGATGATCTACGTGAAGAGATGGACGGTCTTTACGACATTGAAAGATTGATCAGTAGGGTGGTTTACGGCAACGCTGACGCTAGAGATCTTCTTGCTATTGAAGACGCCCTATCAAAGATACCATCTATAGAAGAGATGCTTAGAGAAAAGATAGTTGAAGAGAATGGAGAAAGTAAGTTGAAAGAGATATCTGAAGGTATCGACCCTCTAGAAGAAATAAGAGAGAAGATTGAAGCCGCGATAGTGAAAGATCCGCCGGCAACGGTGAAAGAGGGCGGGATCATAAAGGAAGGGTTCGATGAAGAGTTGGATGAATTGAAAAGGAAGGCGCAGGAGGGAAAAGAATGGATAAATTCTTTAGAGGAAAAAGAGAGGGAAAAAACTGGGATAGGAAAGTTGAAAGTAGGATATAACAAAGTTCATGGCTATTATCTCGAAGTACCAAAATCAAAGACTGATAAAGTACCTGAAAATTATTCCAGGAAGCAGACGTTGAAAAATGCTGAGAGGTATTATACTGAAGAATTGAAAGATAAGGAAGAGGAGATAATCAGTGCAGAGGAAAAGATGGAAGCGCTGGAATATGAAGTGTTCAAGGAGGTCAGGGAAGATGTAGGTGCTGAAGCGGAACGCTTCCAGAAAACTGCTGAAGCTATAGCTGAATTGGATGTAGTCACCACTTTTGCCCATGTCGCTATCAGGAATAACTACAATCGGCCTGAAGTATTCCCCGAGGGAAAGATAGAGATAAAGGAAGGAAGACATCCTGTTGTAGAGACCACTATAGATGAAAACTTCGTTCCTAATGACGCAGAACTCGACAACATGAACAATCAATTTTTGATAATTACCGGTCCCAATATGTCGGGAAAATCTACCTACATGAGGCAGATAGCCCTGATAACCTTGATGGCTCAGGTCGGGTGTTTTGTCCCTGCTGAAGAAGCGAAAATAGGCGTGGTAGATCGAATATTTACACGGGTTGGCGCTTTGGACGATCTTACTAAAGGACGATCTACATTCATGGTTGAGATGGTCGAACTCGCAAATATACTCCATAACGCTTCGGAAAATAGTTTGATATTATTAGATGAGATCGGAAGCGGAACCAGTACTTTTGATGGGTTGAGCATTGCGTGGGCCGTAACAGAATACATCTGTCGAGAGATCGGAGCGAAAACATTGTTCGCGACTCACTATCATGAGATAACCGAACTCGAGAAGTCATTAGGTCAGGTTAAAAATCTTCATGTAGCTGCTAAAGATACAGGTGGAGAGATCAAATTTTTAAGGAAAGTAAGAGAGGGAAGTACCGATGAGAGTTATGGGATCCATGTAGCTTCTCTTGCAGGACTTCCAAATCCTGTGGTTGAGAGATCAAATGAAGTCCTCGGTCAGATAGAGGAGGATCATACCATCAAGATGGAAAAACACGACGGCCCGAAATTTACCCAGATGGTTTTCGACCCTGAAGATGAAGAGGGAACAACCTCTGATTCTCACCCTGTTGTGGAAATGTTGAAAGAGATTGAGGTAGAGAACATGACCCCGATGGATGCGATAAATGAACTTTGGAAACTCAAGAACGAGGCGGAGGAGGATTGACCGTGGGAAGGATCAATGTTCTATCAGAGAAGACGGTTAACCAAATAGCCGCCGGCGAAGTCATAGAAAGACCGGCGTCAGTTGTCAAGGAGTTGGTCGAGAATTCTTTAGATGCAGGGGCTGATGAAATATCGGTCGAGGTGGATGAAGGAGGAAAAGAGAGAATAAAAGTGAAAGATAACGGCTTTGGCATGACTAAAGAAGAAGTAAAATTAGCTTTTCAAAAACATGCTACAAGTAAAATAGAGCAAATCGAGGATCTTGACGATCTGAGCAGCTTAGGTTTCAGAGGAGAAGCTCTGCCGAGTATAGCTGCGGTTTCGAAAGTTAAAGCTCTGACGAAAACAGAGGATCAAATCGAGGGGACAAAGATAGTTCTCGAGGGCGGTGATGTGTTGAAAATAGAGGAGGTTGGTTGTGCCGTTGGGACCTCCATCGAAGTAAAAGATCTCTTTTACAACACTCCAGCAAGAAGAAAATATCTAAAGAGAACTAATACGGAACTTTCACATATCAGTGAAGTCGTAACCAGAAACGCCATCGCCAATCCTGAGGTAGAATTTTCTCTGATTCACAATGGAAATGAACTGACCTTCGTACCTAAGTCTTCTTCGATGCTGGAGAACATAAAATCCATCTATGGGAAGGAAGTCGCTAAAAGGATGGTGGAAGTTGAAAAGGAGTTCGATGACTTTTCTGTTAGAGGGTACGTGAGCAAGCCCGAGATCACGAGATCGAATCGAAAACATATTTTCACTTATGTGAATTCTAGGTACGTTAAGAACAATGTATTGAAAGACGGTATCGTAGACGGTTTCGGAACCCTGCTAAAAAAGGGAAGATATCCTTTGGCCTTCCTTGATATCAGTATTGATCCCACAAAGATTGACGTTAACGTTCATCCTACCAAGACGAAGATACGATTTTTAGAAGCCGGGAGAGTAAGTGAGAGGATCGCTGAAGCTGTGAACGATGCACTTTTGGAGGAAGACCTCGTTCCTGATAAATCAATAGAGACCGATGTAGAAGATTTAGATAGAGGTACTGCTGAGGAAAAAAAGGAAGTTGGAGGAAGCCAATCTAGGCTTGAGATAGATGAAGAGAGCGAAGTCGAAGAATCTAAACTATCCCATATGAGTATAGTTGGTATGGTTAAAGACTCTTACATTGTGGTTGAAACATCTTCCGGTATGGCTGTGGTAGATCAACATGCCGCTCACGAGAGAATAAATTATGAGGAACTCAAAGACAGGGTAAAAGATGAAATCGATAGTCAAAAACTCGTATCTCCAAAGACTGTAGAATTGAAACCAGAGGAAGCCGCTTTATTGAGAGCTAATGAAGAACTCCTTGAAAAACTTGGATTCGAAATAGATCATTTTGGAAAGACGACTTTTAGGATCAGAGCGATTCCAGTTATCTTTGGAGAGGTGCAGGAGAAGGATATCTTGCATTCTATTTTGGACGAACTCAGTGATTTGAGCACCAATTCCCTCGAAGAGAGGCGTGAGGAGATGGTCAAGTATATGGCCTGTCATGATTCGGTTACTGCAGGCGAAAAACTTTCTATAACGAACGCTAAACGATTATTGGAGGAACTTGGACAGATGGAGAATCCCTATACTTGTCCACATGGAAGACCGACGATCGTTAGCTTTGCTGAAAAAGAGATAGAAAAGTGGTTCAAACGTACCTGAGAGGTCAAGGAAAAATTTATAAGAAACATCTCTGTATGAACATTCCCAGAATTGAGTTTTGATTTTCGATTGCAAAACAGCGGGGTAGGATAGCCAGGAGATTCCGTCGGGCTCATAACCCGGAGATCGGTGGTTCAAATCCACCCCCCGCTATGCTTCTCTTTTTTTTGGAGAAAACTTAACTAAGTGTTTTTATTTAGGAAGTTATGATGAACAAAGAAACTAAAGAAGAGTACTTAGAAACGCTCTACAAATTATCGATGAAGGACGAAGATAGAGAAGTAAAAACTGGCGAGATCGCAGAGGACTTGAGTGTATCTTCGCCTTCAGTAACAGAGATACTGCCCAAGTTGGAAGAAGAAGGTTATGTAGTTTATGAACCTTACCACGGCGTGAAGCTGACCGAGAAAGGTCGAAGGGAAGGTAGAAGAATAGTCAGAACTCACAGAGTATTGGAAGTCTTTTTGGATGAATTTTTCGAGATATCCGATGATAAGATGCATGAAAAAGCTTGCGAATTAGAACACATATTCGATATGGGTATGATAGACGAGATCTGTGAGAGGATGGGCGCACCTTCGAAATGTCCCCATGGTAATGAGATCCCAACTTGTGTCAATGAGGATTGCCCTGTAGAAGAATAAAGCTGTAAAAAGATATATTAAGCTCTAGAGTTATTAATGAATCAATAAAAGGGAGTGATCAATATGGACGAAGTAGAGGAGTTATATGAAAGATATTTAGAAGTATATGATGAGGAAGAAGAAGACGATAAACTGATGGAAGAATTCAAAAATGAGTTTCTTAGAGATGAGATGGAGGAATTACTAGAAAGTCTTGACATCGAGATAGAGAGTGATTGGATCAAGGATGATATGGCCTATAAGATGCTCTCTACCGACTTCTATGAAAGAGTTAAAGAGATTGTTGGAGAGACACCTGAAGAAGGAGAGAAAGTCGAAGTCAAGACTGAAAAGGGTTTCACACCCACTAAAGTCTTCGGTGATTTTGGAATTGGTACACCAAGCTACATCAAGAAATTCTGGAAAGAGATGCAGAAAGAAGTCGACAAGAATTTGAGCGATTTGAAGATCAGTCCGGAAAAATATTGGATAGAGATCGAAAAGATGTGGGAGGAGCAGTCTGAAGTCGTTAAGAAGAACATCGAGATGTTGGCAAAAAGGGAGTTGCCCGAAGAAGACGTAGAAAAGTTAATGAGTGAATGGGAAGACTTTACTGAAGAGATGAATTTCCACTTACGGGAAATACCTCTAGAGATAGAACTGAGAAGGGAGTCTATCAGTGATATCATAGAAGAGCATACCGAAAAGAGCCGTGAGATAATGGCTGACCCTGAAAAAAAGTTGAGAGATCTTTATCCGTTATGGTTCGATCTGGTAAAAGAAGTTCGAGAAGAGCTGGAGGATGCAAGGAATAGGCTCGAAGATAAAGAGGAGGCGCTCAGCGATACTTGGGATGAATTCTCAGAAAGTATCACTAAGGAATTGAGAGAACTCGCTGAGGAACACGATGAAGCTAAAAAGTTGTTTGAAAAGTGGGACTTGATCTCTGATAAACTTGACAAGAAGATGGCAAAGATACCTGAAAAGCACGATGATATATACAAAGAATTTTGGGAGAGTCTGGGTAGAAAAAGACCTGGATTGGCGAAAAAGATAGAAGAATTTACGGAACTTACCGAGAAAGAATACATGGATAGGATAGAAAACATTCTTGAGCCCATCAGGTCTACTTATGAAAAGATGATCAAACCCAAGGATGAAAAAGAGGAGATCAAAGAGTTGAAGGATAGGATCGCTGAACTGGAGAAAAAGCTAGAAGAAAAAGAGTGAAAAAACTCTTTACAAAATCTCTTCCAATCTTTTTGCATTTTCAAACATCTCGTAATTGTTGAACATGCAGTATATCTTATCATGGTCGTTAGAGAGATTTTCCAGTTTCTCAGCGAGTTGTTGAAGTTCTTCGTCCGAATAATCGTAGTCATAGTTATATTCGTTAGGATTCAATCCGTGAAGTCTGATGTAAGCGATGTTGTGAGATGAAGTTGGTTCCCGTCTCAAAATATCGACTACATGGATCATATTGAGGTCGTCGCAGATTTTTTCTACTCGTTTTGGATTGTCTTTCCAGTCTCCTCTCGGTTCCCATGCGATGTTCAGATCGTTTCGGTCTATCTTTTTTATTAGTTTGCGAAGGTTTTTTTCATTTTGTTGGTTACAATCAAAACTGCTCGGCGTCTGAATTATGCATACGTCGGCTTCGAGAGCTTCCCCTATGTCTTTCGTTTTGTTCCATGCGTTGAAAACATCTTGGTTAGGTCTAAGATAGCCGAAGTTTTCTTTTTGCGACTCTGAAAGCTGATCCTTTTTGTTGCGCCATGTGGGACTAGAAGTTGGATGTGTGAGGGCCTGCCATGCCTTGAAATTGAATACGAAGTCTTGGAAAGCGTTGTCTTTCCATTTCTCCGCTGTTTTAACCATAGGGAGTTTGTAGAAAGTTTTGTTGATCTCGACAGTTCCGAAGGAATCTGAGTAAGCCTGTAATTTACTTTCATACTTTTCCTTCCAACCATTTTGTGGTTTATAGTACCCATAACCACAGGTACCTATCTTTATGCTGGACATCTGACCACCCTTGTTTGTTGATATTATAGTACGGTTTATCAATCTATTGGTATTAGTGATTTATATAAAATATATACTTCAGATATCTTTATATAGTTAATTGCCGTTTATAGATTGGAGGTCTAATCATGAAATCGAAATCAACCGTATATAACTTATCGGAGAAATTGAAGTGGAAGAACTGGCCGACCTGGTTGAAAGGATTCTTTTTACTATGGCCGTCACTTGGACCAGCCTACCTGTTTATCACGAAAACACCGTCACCAACTGGAGGCGAGGCTGAACTGAACACTATAATGACCAATATTGAATACCAGAATTATTTCATCGTGGTCTTTATAGGGTTCTGGTCGATCAATTTGATCCTGCTCGGGCTGACGTGGGCTATTGGTGGTCTAGTCTTGGAGACTTATAGAAGTTCCCGGACTGATACTAGATCAAAGGTAGCAGTGAGGACACCGCCAAAAGAGCAAGAAGAGCCTGTTAGGACAAAAACTTTGGTCAAGAAATATCCTGTATTGGTTAAAAAGGGAACTAGGAAAGGTGCCTCTGGTGAGACCAAAACGGTTAAGACGGTATATCGCGTGCTTAAAAAGAAGAGTTCTTCTGCTAAAGCCACTAAGTGAACTAATAAGTTTGAACTACCAGAAAACAAAAACCCTTACATTTTTGATTTTTTTTGAGGTTAACAACAAAGAGTCTATATATTAAAGATTTTTAATTATATAATTGATGTTTTTTTGAGACGTAGACGATGCAGAATTAAAGTAAATTTAGATTTACTGGATTTTTTTTTTTAAGAATTTGAAGAAAAAAGCTATTATTTGAGATTCTTACATCGATATCATTCATTATTGTTGGTGAAAATCGCATTATAACATATATTTTTAAATTATATTTAGAGATAGTAAATTATTGATAGTATAAGAAAGTTATATATACTACTCTCGTCATTATATAGTCGGTGAAAAAATTGAAACAATACGTAATAGCGCTGTTGATAGCGAGTTTTCTTGCTGTTAGCAGTCTAGGAATTGGTATAACGGTGATTACAAACGCCTCAAACATAATTGAGGACAACGATATGACAGGAACAGTGGAACGTGTACCTGAAGAATGGAATATAGAGGTTTTCAAGTACTACGGTGAAGAAGATGATTCAGGATATGGATATCGTGAAGGGCTAGAAGGATGGACATTTGAACTCTTTGGTCATGCAGAAATTTTTGAGTCTAATGACTACGATAGAGATCATGGAATATGGCATTTCTTAGCCGAAGGCGAAACAGATGAGAACGGTATAGTCATTTTTGAAATCGACTATACTTATATGTATACGCAATCATCGGGTGCTGAACTCGCTGCTGTGGGAAGAGACTATCATTTTAAAGTCCGAGAGGTTCTTGAAGATGGTTGGTTCTTCACAGGAGGAAATATCACAGAAGGATCTAATGCAGAAGGAGAGACAGACTTTGATGAGGAGAACGGGTACGTGGACGCTCCAACGTTCTGGACGGAATATGGAGAGAACGTTAGGTTGGAATTCGGCAATGCGATTGAGACTGTGTCCGATGAAAAATGGGATCTGAGACTCTTCAAATTCCACGATGTCGATGCTACGGAAGGCTACAGCGAAGGAGACTCTCCGATACCAAATTGGAAATTTGGGCTTTACAAGGGAGAAATCGGCGACTTGGTATGGATAGGAGAGTACTATACTAACGAAACTGGTCGAAAAATAATCCCAAATATTCTCGAACCTGATACGCAATACTTTGTCAAGGACTACCTCCCACCGGGATGGTATAATACCTATACAGATCAACAAGCATTCGAGGATTGGCCAACACCTGGTATGCAAACTGAAACCTTTAGTCTAATGGATGTAGGAAACAATGAAGATTACCAAATAGTCTCATTCACACCACGCGGTGACTGGATAGTTACTTTTGGTAATTCCATAGATTACGGTAACATACGAGTGCAAAAGTTCTACGATACTGAGGCAACGGGAATGTTTGACTCCGGAGACTGCTATGAAATGCCTGGATGGGAATTCGTCCTAAGAGATTCTGATGGTGTAGAGATTGTGAGTAATACAACCGATGATTTTGGAGTAACATGGTTCCACGATTTACTACCCGGTGACTACACTGTAGAAGAGATAATACCAGACGACGATTACTGTTGGCTTCCGACAACGGAAACTTCGATTGGTGTAGAAGTAATAGCTGGCGAAACAAGCTATCTTGAATTCGGTAACGTTATCGGTGGCGGAATAGAAGGTATGAAGTTCCTCGATGTAGAAGCTACTGGCGAGTTCGAAGTAGGACTTGACAGGCCATTGATGGGTTGGGAAATCTATCTCTGGGAAGCCGAGGACGGAGATGTGTCAGGCGATGGACCAATCCGTGAAACGACGACGGACAGATCTGGTATGTATTATTTCGACTGCTTGATGCCTGGTGAATACTTCGTACAAGAAGAAATGTATGAAGGATGGTACAATATTACACCAGCACTACAATATGTGATTGTGAGAGACAACGCAACCACCGAAGACGTTAACTTCGCAAACTGCATGTTTAAAGACATCTACGGTATAAAGTACTTTGATAATAGCACGAGTGGAAATTTCACACCTGAATATGGTGATTATGTCCTAGAAGGATGGCCGATCGAATTGTTAAATGGAGAGGGCGAAGTAATTAAAACTACTTATACACTTTCAAATGGATATTACTTCTTTGAAGGTATAGAAGTAGGCACTTACTACGTCAGAGAAGGTCTGCCAGAAGGATATGACGAAGATGGTTGGTTAAGAACTGAACCTGACGACGAATCTTACATCGAAGAATTAGGTGTAAGAGTTCAGTTGAACTGCTGCAGCCCGAAAACCATAATCAACTTCGGTAACTATGAGAGACCACAGATAACCATCAGAAAATTCTACGATACTACCATGTCAGGTGATTTCCAAGAAGGAGAAGGAGATTTCTTGATGACAGAGGATATGGTCGTTTTCGACATCACTCAAGACGTAGATTTCTTCTACAATAGATTTGATGTATATGGAGAATGGACATTCTACGTTGATGCAGGCCATAACTACACTGTAGAAGAAATACTACCTGCTGGATGGCACAGCACTACAGACCTGATCCAATCGACCGAACATCCATTAGGACCAGGAGACCATGTTACCTTTGATTTCGGTAACGTTCGATTAGGTAATATAGAGGTATTCAAATTCCACGATCTGAATATGAGTGGCGAATACGACGAAGAAGATGAGTATGGTCTAGAGGGATGGACTTTCCACTTGTGGAATGCAACTATGGACAATGATTACCCAATAGCTGGTGAGCGAATAGCTACGAATGTGACCAACGAAGAAGGATTTGCGATGTTCTGGGAACTTGAACCTGGATGGTATATGGTCGAAGAGATAGGTAAAGTCGGCTGGGAAGCAACTACAGATGTATTCTTATTTGTAGAAGTTCCACTAGAAGAAACGATACCTGTTGAGTTCGGTAATGTGGAACTAGGAGAAATAACGGTCTTCAAATTCCATGATTGTGACGTAACTGGCAATTATACCGAAGACTTAAATGCCCCACTACCACGCTGGAACATAACACTGCACAATGATGCAAACGAGCTAGTTGCTTACGGATATACTGATGGAGATGGTGAGATTACTTTCGAAGGACTACTACCGGGTGAATACTACGTTAATGAACATCTATGGGACTGCTGGATGAACACTACAGAGCTTCCAGTACATGTCACTCTTGAAGCCGGTGGTGAAGAGAGAGTAGAGATAGGCAACGCGCAATACGGCTGGATATCCGGATACAAATACTGTGG
>SL_8KL_010_SEDDRAFT_10003187_pt1 | contig 13595 bp, 7 predicted proteins | sample SodLakKL_010_SED_4_FD_11160 | JGI IMG/M metagenome (IMG submission 11160) | reverse complement strand
GTGTATAGTTAAATCGCTATTAATAGTATCTGTATAAGTTGTATCTGTTCCACTAGCATTTTCTTCCCATTTATTAAATTCATATCCATCTTCAGGAATAGCTGTTAATGTAAATTCAGTACCTTCCTCAAGAGCAACACTTCCCCAGTCATCTATAGTATCACTTATACCATTTGCTTCAATTTCAACCTTTCCTTCTCCATAAACAACTATTTGTAAGTGATATTCTTCAGCTTCTTGTTCAAGCTCAGCAACAAAAGTTGCGCTTTCTTCAACATCATAATTGAAAGTTTTACTATCGCTTTCTCCACTTGGTATAAGATGATCATCACCTGACCATTCTATAAACTCATATCCCGGACTTGGCATACACTCTATTTGCGCTTCATCACCATACCTGTACTGCCCTCCTCCTATAAGAGTAGCCGCACCAGGAGGGTTAGCTTCAAGTGTAACTGTGTATCTAGCTGTATCGAAAACTGCAGTAAATTCTTTATTAGATGTTATATCAAAATTATAAGAATTGCTTCCAGATATTGACGTCCATCTCTCTCTCCATTCTCTAAAATCATATCCACTATTAGGGTAAGCTTGAATTTCTACATTTGAACCATGCTTGTGTATGCCTCCACCACTGGTTGTGCCTGCTCCAGTAGGTTTTACATCTATTTCTACTTCATATTCAATTCTTTCAAACTCTCCCGTAATATGCCTACTTTCTCTTATTAAAAAACTATGCTTTCTATGTTCACTTATTGTATTATTATTTTCTTCCCATCTAACAAAATTGAAACCTGTTGAAGGAATAGCTTCAATAGTAACTTCCTCATTATAATCATAAATACCTTCACCTTTTAATTCTCCACCATTTGATGGGCTAGCTTCTAATGTTAGTTCTATATCAGGTTTCTCCTCATATTTAGGTCTTATAATCCTATTTTTATCAACACTTTTATAAGGAGGCATTATTCACCCTCCTTTTTCTCTCTTTCTTTATCATCTATTTTCTTTTCTAACTCTTGTAAATAGTGTTCACTTATTTCAAAAGAAGGTGGAGAAAATTGTTTTATTTTTTCATATTCATTTAACAACTCTTGCAATACATAAACTGTATTTACCATACTTTGTTGAAAATTTAACAGCTCTTTACTAATAGCTATTTTTGTACTAATTTCTTCTTCCTGTACTATTTTATTCCAATTAGAAAACAGCAATAAACAATGTTCAATAAAATTTTTAAAATTGTCATCTATTTTTGTTAAAACTATTTTGTAATTAAAATAGTCTAAAATTTCTTTAATATCTGTAACAGTTTGATGTACAATACTTATTTCTTTTTCATTGTTAAAAGTAATTGCCTCGTTAACTTTTGGTTCTAATTCATCTACAGCTTTCTTTATTTTTGAATGCATCTCTTTATTGTTAATAAAATAAAATGAAAAATCTGTAGATAAATAGTTTTTAATAATATTAATCGTTTCTTGAAAAGAAGACATAGTTAATCATTTCCTCCTTTTAATTCTAATATTTGTCGTATTCCATAAGCATGATAATTTGAAGTATAACTTAAAACTTCATTTAAAACTCCTATTTCTCTTAAAGTTTTAGCAACAGTATAAATAAAATTATAATGTAACTTACAAACAGTAGGAATAGGAGTAAATAACTCACCATTTACTTCATATTGACTGCCTAAACATCCTTTTAAACAATTAAACTTAATTAAACAAGTGTTACACATTGGCTGTGATTTTGCATTAAACGTTTTTTCTGCCACAAAAAGGTCTGAATTTGGAAAAGATCTTAAATTTTCACCTTTTATAAAATCACATTCCTTAAAATGAGGGTACATCAATCTATGACATGGAAAAACAGATAAATCAGCAAGTCTTACAGAAATTTTAGATTGAATAGCACACCCTACACCTCTTCCTGTAACGCTAAAAGGAGTTGATAATAAGTTATATCCCTTTTTTGTTATAAAATAAGAAAAACCCTCTCTATCTTCATTAAAAATATTGATAAACGTCCATTGTATTAAAAATTTTATAAAATTATTAAAATCTTGTATATTTTTATCACTCCACTCCCAATTACGAACATAAAGTAAATATATTCTATCAAAAGGAAAGCCATATTTTTTAAAATTGTCTTGAAACCATAGCCAATTATCTATCCATTTGTCCATGTTATTAGCATAAATCATTGGATGAAAACCAAAATTATATTTTTTATTAAATTTAAAAAGCTTATCATAATAATCATCGTCTCTTTGCTTATGTGGTATAAAACTATAATAGTCATTGGTATAATTATAACTAAAAGGACGATTCATTTCCATGTATTTACCATCAACTGATGCACTTAAAATAAAGTCTATGCCAATATCTTTAAAATTTTGAATTATCTTTTCTACCCTATTAGTAGCGTAATTATTTAATAAAAACGTATAATTAGTAGGAACTATAATTCTTGTAGGCTTTTTTTCTTGTGATACATCTTTATATTTATTATAAATCAATTCACAACATTTATAACCAATTTCTTGTGCAAAAATTTCTCCTGAAAATAATTCAATTTCAGGAGAAAAATTATTTTCTATAAACCAATCTATTGTTTTAGATAAGTTATTAAGTATTTCCTCATAATCAATTTTTTCTTTAGGATACAACAATTCTCCAAAATTTTCTATATAACAATATTCACATCCTAAATTGCAAACAGGAGATATTATAAATTCTACTCCATTAAAGTTTTCGTTAACATTTTTTTTCTTTCTATAATTCTTAAAGAAATTTTCTTTTAAAAAAAGATTTCCTAATTCCATCTTCCTCCTCCCTTATCTCTACGGATTTCCATCGTCTTCTCTATTAGAGCTTTCAACAGTAACATCATAATTATTAAAATGCACAACCTCTGAAACTGGCGTTTCTATGGAGTTTATCAGAGTTTTTATATGATTAGCTTTAATTATATATCTTGTCTCTTTACTTGTTTTACTTGGTTGCAGTATATCTGTTTCTAATTCATTTAAATTGTTTATATTTTTATCCCACTCCATTTTCTTCCTCCTTTGTTATACTAACTTTTAAAACTATTCAGAATCACTATCATCAGAATAGTCAGGAGAATCGTATGTTTGTCTATCAGTTCCATGATCAGTGCTATTTTCAATATGATCTTTTCCTGAGCATTCAAGCTGACAATAGTTTTCATCATTTACTTTGTTAACCCTATCCACTAAAATAAGAAAATGTTGTGCTTTAATAGTATCTTCTTGTTCTACATCTAAACTTTCATCCCATTCTACCACTCCATCTGGAAGGTAAGTTTTAAACTGTTCTAAATCACTTTTTATATTATGAACATCATCTGCTTTTATAAATTTATCTTCTTCTATAATTCCTTCTGCATTGCAGGCTAATACATTAGTTTCATTAATACTTTGGTGTGAATTACAGCTACTATAATTGTTATAATCACCGTCCCAACTCATCTTATACACCTCCATTTTGCCAATACATATAATCCTTAAAAGTTATTGTAAAAGCACCATTTCCCCACAGTTTTACTAAATCACTTATATAAATATGTAGAGATTTATTATAAGATAAGTTATTTGCAACACAATCAAAGCTTGATAATAAAAATAAAGCAAAAATTTCTGATAATTTACTATCTAAAAATTTCTCATCTATTTGTTTATTGATAGCTAGCTCATAAATAAAAACTTTTAAAATATTCATTTTTAATGATAAAAAATCATGATATGTTCTAAAAATATATCTGATTCTACTTTCATCTTCTGTATTATGGTTAAAAGTATATCTACCTAAAAAACCTTGTTCAGCTGCTATTTTATTCATGTAATCTTCTTCGTTAACAAAAAAGCCTCTATGACATAAGCAAAAATTACCATTTAAAGTAACTCCAATTTGTCCATCTCCTGCTGAACAAGTAAAAGTATAAGGTGCAATTACACTTTGCATGCTATTTTTTACCATTTTTGAAAAACGGTTTGAATAACCATTTAAAGTGCCTTTCATATATCGTAACTGCTTCTTTTTTGACAATTCAAAAACTTTAGCGAAAAAGTTACTTAATATTTCCCCATCTTTTTCTGTATAATTATCTGGTATAACAAGAGTAGGAGTAACTTTTTTAGGAAGAAAAATATTGTTATTTTCTATTGTTTGAAAAAATGATAAATAATTATCCTCAAAATAGTTATACCATTCATAAACTTGATCTTCTATTAATAAATGTTCTATATTGTTTATGCTTAACGTTGGTTTAATACTAATTTCTATTTGACATTTTTCATCAGATAGCTTTATTAATCTTTTCATTAAATAATTCATGTTATCAATGATTTTTTGGCTTGCGCCTTGATGTCTGTTTACATCAGAAAAAAGCAATCCATCATCTGAAAATTGCAATTTTAATAAAAAGCCTTTTTTTTCTTGTTTTTTTACTGCTTCGCCTAATTCAACTATTTTTTCAGGATAAGACAACAAATTTGTTGAAAAACGAATAGTATTAAAATTAGAAAAGTTATTAAATAACTCGGGTAACATATATTTTATAAAAACTTCCATATTCATTGTAGGTTCAGTTCCCCACAAACTAATTGCTTCTAAATTTTCCCCATGCAGTTCTTTTATTTGTTCTATAAAAGTATTTTCTTTCATATGTTCAATTACTTTATCATTAATTTTTTCTAATTCTTCATTTTTTTCAATATAGCAATAATTACAATCCATATTACATTTTGCGGCAGAAAAGAGATCTGCCGCAACAAAATCTTTACTCATTTCCACTCCTCCTTTAACACGGCATAATTAACATCCATACCCTTTTATTTTCTTTTTTTTCTTTACTTTCTAATGCCTTTCCTATAACAGTTCCATTTATATATTCTTTTACAGCTTTACCATATCCCGGTATATCACTAGTTGTAATAAGATCACCAACCTCTACTGCCCCTTGTACTTTTACTTTAACTTTTCCTGCCATACCAATAGGGATAGCAGTTGTTTTATTATCAACATTAGATTTACCTAAGCAAAAACCATAAGTATCACTATAAACACCTACAACTCGTTTATCATTTTCTGTAATAGTTGTGGATAGTCCTTGCCCTGTTTCAACTAAAACATCTCCTGGCAACAATACTTGATTACCTTTAACATCCATATATTCAGCTAAATCATTATAAACTGCATTATGCACCCTTGCATCTTCATCTATAATGCTATGCCTTGTTCCACTACTGTCATCTATTTCAAAAATTTGGTCATTATCACTCAAAGAAGCATCATAGAAATGTATTCTTCCATTTCCACCAAAGAAAATATCAAACCTGTCTCTACGATGTCTAATATAAGTTCCATCATCAAGTTTCCACCTTGCTGAAGGTGCATCACCATCATGGAAATAGTTGTAAACACCATCAGAATTATATGGTACAATAAAAGCTCCTGAACCTGAAGAGCCAGGAGAATTTTGTGGTGTTACACCTGCCCAAAAAGTACCTCTTTTAGTAAAACCTGCATGATTTCGCATAACCAAGCCTGCTATAGCGCTATTAGTACCATTCATTGAAGATTTTGTACTGCTTTCATAACTACTTAATTCTACTGTTTCATCAGGTCTTTTACCCATATGAATAAAACCTTTATTTTCACTTTCTACTCCTACTTCAATATTAAAATAATAGTTATTATCTTCAATATGTCCTACGTGCAAATCTCCATTTGTCATAATTCTAAAATGATATCTACTACTTCCATAAGGAGAAGGTGACATTTTAAAACCTTCACTATTAACAATAAGATGATGATCTTTTGAAGAAGTCAAAGTATCTGTTAAAACACTTCTTAGCTCACCATCTTCTTGATCTACTTCAAATCCATATTTATTAGCAATATCATTATAACCTACTCTTAAATTTCCTCTGTACCACCCTTCCGCATTAGGAACAACTTCTAAATCAAGTAAATAAGAGCCATCTTCAACATCAGATAACCATACAGCTTTAAAAAATTGATTATCAGGACACATAGCAAATTCATAGTTTTCTCCCGCATCTTCATTATAACCAATCATCAAAGCACCATGAAAAAATGCTTCTCCTTCACTATTAATACCAAAACGGAAAATTTGTGGTATATCTTCATTATTATCTTCTTTTAAATAATATGGGATATTTTCAAAGCTTTCAAAATCTCTCATATTCGTTCCATTACTATATCTACCACCAAAAATTGCGCCTGAAGACAATATAAGAAAGTTTGGTTCATCTAAATTTCCACCAGTCCTAATATGTCCAGAAAAATAAGCATTGCCTAATTCATCAATTTTAAAACTAACATTTTCAGCAGAAGGATTGGCATCTCCTACTTTTTCGCCATCATATCTATATGCTCTAGTACCTTTTTGATCCATTTTCAATACATGCTTATTATCTTCTTTAGTGCGATTCACTAATTGTAACTTATCTCCTACTATAGCTTGACTGATAAGTCTTTCTGCAACTATACCATCATATCTAATAGCATGCTTAAAGTTTTCTCCACCATCAGTGGTCATAGACAAAATGCCATTTTGAGCAACTAAAAATTTATCTGGATCATCAGGATTTTTTGTAATTACTCCTTTTTCACTTATATCAACACTCTGATCTTTCTTTTTCATACCTCCGTCTACACTTTTTGATCTAGCATCCCAATTACTACCAACAACTTTGTCATGTTCTGATGCTTTGTTAAATGCTTCTTGCCACAATCCTTTACTCCATTCAACTTGATTTGAAACACTAATACTATTTTTGATTGAATCTATAAATTTATCTCCTGGTTTCTTTACATCTCTAACATTAGCAATAGTAAAATTCATTCCACCATCTTCTAAATCAAAATCAACTTCTATAATTTCTGCTTTTATATTTACATCCAAATCTTCACGATATATATGTACAGTATCACCAAGTCTTATTTTATCCCACAAGTGATCAAATTCTACTAAATCAATAAAATCTAAAACATCTATGTCAACTTTAATTTGCGGCGTTGACACTTTTGCAAACTGTTCTTTACCCCATTCATAAAGTTGTTCTACATCATCTATGTTTTCTTCTGTTATTGTTTTTTCAATTATAAACTGATCTCTTTCTTTTAAAGCGTCCCATATTTGTGATTCATATTTAAAATAACCTTTTTCTTCGTATAGTTCTTTTTCAAAAAAGCTCTCTATATCTAAAACCTCATATAGTTTATTTTGATAGTCTCTTACATCATTAATTCGTTCTTCAATGCCTTCAAGTCCTATTAAGTTTTCTTGTTCATCAATATTAACTTCCTTATTCCCAAGTAATATTATTAATTTTTTTAGTTTAACTTCAACAGTTTCATTATTTTCTTCAGCTGTACCTTTTAATTGAGCCATTCTCTTTTTTATTTTTTCTCTTTCACTTGTCAGTCTATCCATTTCATCTTCAAGGTTTATACCTAAGTCATTTTTTATATTATCTTCATCCATTTTTGCTTCTTTTACTACATCAATTTGCTCTTCTACTTGTGCTAATTCATGTTCTTTATCCCATATCTTTGCTTCTAAAGTAGAATATTCATTTCTTAAAACTTTAAGATTTTTATGTAATATTTCATTTACTCCATCATAGTTTTTCATATGTTTATCATATTCTTGAATAGCGCCAGCTAAATTGTCTGTCATAAAATTACTATGTTTTATTACGTTATAATTTTCATCATGCTCATAAGGATAATGAAAATAATAAAAATTGTCTAAATAAGTAGCTCCATTTGTTGTTATTTCTCCTAAGGTTAAATTATCCTTACCATAAACTTTTAATCTTGTACAAAAATCAGTAGTTTCATCTGTAACTTTTACATTTTCTAAAAGAACTCCATAACGAAAACGAAGACCTTGATCCTTACCAACTTCTTCTGGTTTAATAAAATAAATTTCTCTTTCTCTGTCACCATAGGCTTCATCTTTTTCTGCTCCTGTAATAAATACAGGTACAGCCTCAAAACTATCAGCAATAGATTCAGTAAAAGAGTTTAAAATATTTGTATCATTTAATTCAACTGTTCTATGTTTAAATAAAAATTTAAAATTTGATAATAATCCTTGATCATTTCTTAAGTAAACATGATCATCTCGCCATTGACGTTCTTCTACTTCTGTTAAATCACTTTCATTACCTGAATGATCAAAAACCTCAGTTAATTCTTGAACAGTATCATTGCGTTTGTCACCTCTTTTACATTGCCAAACCCCTAAAGCCGCATTTTTCTGTTCATCAGTAAATTTTTCAAAATCTCTTAAATTTTCCTCATCAGCAACATATCTCGTATACATAGTATTTTCTACTTCTTCTTGTGTAAAAAATTTATTAAAAATTCTTATTTCATCTAACTGTCCTTTGAAATAATTAGTAGTAAGTACATCATAATTAATTGCTCCTATATAAAAGTCTCTATCATCTAAATCAGGTAAATCATCTTCTTCTACATCTTCTATTTCTCCCGAATAAAAATGTAATCCATCAGTATAAATCTTATAAATTATTTTTTCGTCTTCTTCATTGTATTTATAGGTAAACGTCCAATGAGTCCAACTATTTGTATAATATGCATCATCTCTTTCTCTATCTTCTGTACTTTTTCTTATTTCTATTAAGTTATTACCTATACCTATCATTGTTTTTCCAAAAATTAAAGCATTGCTTACTTTATCTCTTCTTCTAAAAGCTTCTCTTCTTTTAACTCTGCTATGATTGCTAGCTCCTAATATTACTGCTAAAATTTGTTCTTGCTCTTCTATATTTAAACCACTAGGCATTATATCATATTGACGATCATTCATCATATAATCTATTAATTCATCCTTATTTATACTTCCCTCTAGAAAAAGTCCTACCATTGCCGCATCTCCATGAATTCTTCCATCTTCATCATCCCATTCCGCTTCCCAATGCCAATGCTTAATAACATCTTTTAAATTATCTTCTATTCCATCATAAGGATTTTCTTCTTCTTCTTTTTTCATTTCTATATCCATTTTCATATCATTTCTAGGCATTTCTCTTTCGCCTACAATATATTCCACAATACGAGTTTGATCATATTCATCTAACTCATCAAGACTCTGTTTAAATTTATATCCTTCATCATACTCATAGTGGTTTGAATTATAATAAGGGTTTAGATCATCTTCTTCCGCAATTTCTTGAACAACTTCATAAAGAAAGCCATCATACCATATTGTTTCTCCTGGTTTATAACCTTTATTTTCATCAAAATAACTGTAACCTTCCTCATGTTCATATTCTTTTTCCAATTCCCACTCTATAAATTCATATCCTATTCTAATTGGGTCAATAGGTGGCTCCGCGTTATTACCTTCGCTTACTCTTTGTACATCTATAACAGTTCCATCATAATCTTGAAAAACCACTGTATATTTTTCTAAATCTCTACTTTCTGTATATCCAAAAGCCCATCTATATGGGTTTCTTTCTTTTACACGAAAATCATACCCTTCTTCTTTTACTACTTCTTCTTGTTCATATGCCCAAAACTGTAAAGTAAATTCTTTTAATTTATCAGAAGAAAGGTTGTTAACTTTAACATAATCTTTTTCACCATTAAAAAATAAAGAATCTTGTGGAGTGCTAGCCAGTTTCCATTGAGATGCATCTAAAATAACATCCGCAATAGTAAAAAGATTTTCTGCTTTAAATTCTGCATTTTCAATGATCTTATCAGAAAGCTCTTTTTCAAGAGTATAAGCTTCTACATGAAGATAATCTTCATCAGACTCTCCATATCTTTCAACTCTCTGTATTCTAAACCATTTAGAATAACATATATTTGGCAACTCTACTTTTATTAAATAATACTCTTTTAGAAATTCTATTTCTTTATTTTTTTCAAAAGATTCGTTTTTACCAACGTAAAAAGGAATATTAAAAGAAAATTCATGTACTTTTCCTATTCCTATTGATAGTGATTTATCATATGTTGTTGTTAATTTACTAATTCCCTTTTTATAAGGAGTAGCTAAAGTTAAATTAGTTACAATCTCTCGTTCTTCAAGCTGTTGTCTTCCTTCTTCTGATGTTATACCTAAATCAACAAAATCAGAAAAATTTAACACATCTTCCAAAAATACCACCTCTTTTGCCTCTCTAGCTTATTTTTATAGGTTGCCATCTAAATCTAACATCAAAATTTCCATCAAGTTGTAATCTATTAATGCCAGGCAATAATTTAATAAAATTATCATTATGAAAATCATAATAAAGTTCTCTTTCTCCACTTGCATTTTGACCTATAACTTCTTCAAACTCACCATTAACATATATTTTAGCACCATTAGGCATAAATTTATATTTAGTAATTTCTGATCCTTCGTCCTCATATGTTTTTTTCATTTCTTCAAATTTCAAAGTTTTTCCATGATCAGTTAAATTTTTTATTTCTATTTTTCTTCCTTGCTCTTCTTCTCCATTTATATAATTATTTTTCATAAGTAATTCAGGATAAATAGGCAAGTCTCCTATATTTTTTATATTAATTCTTCTCTTTTCTCCTTCCTCAATAGTTTGCTGTTCATTAATTCTTACTGAACCAAAAGCATAAGGAGCATTGCATCTAAAGTTAAGATTTACATATCCTTGTCTTAAACCATTATGAATAATTGTAGCATCATCAACAGGCATAGCATAATAAACTTTTGTTGGCTCAGATGAAAAAACTAATCTTTCATAATAATTTGGTGTTAACCATCTAACTATTTTATTTACAATTGATCTATCAAAAGTATTTCTAAAAGCAAAAGATACTTCAAATTCTAATGGTTCTCTTTCAAAAAATTGGAAAAAAGGTTTGTCCCTACCTCTTACTTGAATTTCTTCAATGTCCCTTGATGGTAAAAATGGCTCCTCAAACATTCCGTCACCACCATCAACATTGATATGATATAATCCAAAATCTGATGAATAAAAATCACCAAATTTAAAAACTAAAGACTCTCTAACTGTCAACTCTTTCACCTCCGTTTAAACAGCATATGGGTTATTTCACTCTGAGCGAGAAACTTTTACAAAAATATAGAATACAGGAGAGTGTAACCCCCCTGTATTCTTTTTATTAACCCAATGCTCCTGTTCTTTCTACTTCCTTTTCTATATAACTAATTAATTCATTAGCTTTGCGTTTAGTTCCTTCAAATCTTTCTATATTAATATTAACAGCTCTATTATCAGTAGATACATTACCTGATGCAGCTAAATCTCGCATATTTGGTATAAAATTCCTCTTAATATTTTCTTGAGGAACCATTAACTCTCCTTTTAACGCTTTCACTATTTTTTCATCAGGTCTTGTATTAAATAATTGGTTAACCATTTCTGTAAGTTGATCTTCTTCTCCTCCTACAACTCCACCATCATGAAACGATACATAATCTCTTACATCTATGTCATCCCAATCTTCATCTAACCGAGACATTAATGCTACTAATAAATCAGAAGCTCCTAACTGTTCTAAAACTTTTTTAGCAGTATCAAAGCGATCTTCACCATATATATCTCCAAACTCTTCATCATCTGCACCTATAGTATAATCAGCTTCTTCAGGATCACCAACCTGAGTAGCTATTCCTAGTTCGTCTAATCTTGCGGCTATATCCTTGTCTGCTTCATCAATTCCATAAATTGTCATATCTGATACATCAGTTGGCTCTGGTGTAGGTAAATCTACATCTAAATCATCAATAGCATCTACGTCTTCAAACAACTCTCCTAATGCTTCTCCAGTACTTCTAATCATATCTTCAATGCTTGATACTGTTTCTGTAATATTGCCACCAACACCTTCAACAATTCTATTAAATGTAAAGCCTATATGTTCTAATTCATTTTCCATTCCTGACATTGTATCTCCAAGAATTCTGTCCATTTCACCAGTATGATAATCAAACATTTCCTCAACAGCTTCATAATTACCTGCATGTATTTCTCTTCTTACTCTATCCCATTTTTCTTCATTATCAATTCTTTCATCATAAAATTCATTAACTTTATCTATTCTTTCATCAATATATTCAATAGCTTGTTCAAATTGTTCTTCCTCTTTTTCCATAACTTCTTCAATACCTTCAATTTCCTCATCTATCATTTCATTATACATATCTTGTTGATCATTTAAAGCTTGTTCGCGCAAATCTCTTTCACGATCTATTCTAGTGCCTTCAATTTCATCTTCAATGTCTGCTAAATCTTCTTCTAATTCTCTTCTTCTCGCTAATCCTGCAAGAGAATCATCTCTTCTTTGTGCCTCAAGCTCTCTTAAAATTTGCTCTCTTTCTTGTTGCAACCCAGCTATATCATCTTCATATCTTTGTCTTTCTTCTTCTTTTCTAATAGATTCTATTTGTGCATCTATAATATCATCAAAAGCATCTCTCTCTTGTTCTAATTGATCTATTTTTTCTTCATGGTATTCCATTCTTGCTCCCATATTCTCTTCAATCTGCTCTTTTTCTGCCTCCAAAGCCTCTATCGCCGCATCCCTTTGTTCTTCATAAGCATCTTGCATTTTATCAACTATATCGTCTGCTATTTCATCTATCATATCTACTTTTTCTTGTTTTAAATCTAATATTTCATCATAAACATCTGTAACCTCATCTTCTAATTCTTCATGTTTTTCAATTAATTTATCTAATTCTTCTAATTCTTCTGCAGCACTAACATCATCTCTCGCTCTTCTTTTTAAAGCGGCATAGGCTTCCCAATTAACTTCTAATTCCTTCATATCATCTGATAAAGTTACATATTGCCCATGTTGTGCATCTAACTCTCTCCCAACTTCTTGCAATTCATCAAGAGTATAATCGTATATTTCTTGCTGAGCATCTAATTGTTCATTAAGCAATCCAACTTTCTTTTCTAAAAAGTCTACATCTCTTTGTTGTGTTTCAGCAATATCTTCTCTTATTTCTAATCTATTCAAATCTCTTTGTGCTCTTTCTAATCTTCTTACTGCATTATAAGTTCTATCCAAAGCTGCTTCATAATCTGTTAACTCATCTTTTATATCTTCTATTTCTTCTTTATTGTCTTGTAATGTCTGTTTCATATCTAATATAGCCATATCAGCATCATGTATTTCTTCGGCGGCATTGTTAAAACCATCTGCCGCTTCATCAAAAGCTTCTGCAGAATCACCAGTTAAATCTGTATAAGCGTCCCAATTTACTCTTAATGTACCAGTCTCTTCATTTAACTCTTTAATAACATGATCAAATTCTTTTAAGTCATCTATAGCTGTATCTAGTTTATATTCTCTTGCTTTTTCAATAAATTCTTCTTTATGTCCTATTTGTTTTCTTAACAATTCATTTTCTTCTTCTATCAATTCTATTCTTTCTTCTTCATCATCAGCTAACTCTTGTCTAGCTCTTACTTCTTCTAACTCTCTTTCTGTTGCTGCTATTTTTTCCATAATATTGTGTAATCTGGTTAATTGTTGTTCATACTCTTCAGCTGAATCTGCTGCGCC
>SL_8KL_010_SEDDRAFT_10003185_pt1 | contig 13599 bp, 9 predicted proteins | sample SodLakKL_010_SED_4_FD_11160 | JGI IMG/M metagenome (IMG submission 11160) | reverse complement strand
ACGATTCGACCGTCTTGGCGTATTCACTTATTCACCCGAAGAAGGAACCTCAGCCTACTCTTTGGGAGATCCGGTTCCGCAAAGGGTGAAGGAAGAACGGGCAGCTGCAATCATGGAATTGCAGTCCGGAATTTCATTGGAGATCAATCGTTCCAGGATCGGACAGCATCTCCCCGTTCTGGTTGACAGGGAAGAAACCCAGTATTTCATTGGTCGCACCGAGTTTGATTCTCCGGAGGTTGACAATGAGGTGTTGATCAAAAAAGCCCCCGGGCTTGCCGGGGGCCGGTTTTTCAACGTATTGATCACGGATGCGACCGAGTATGAGCTATTTGCCACCACGGTGGCTGCCGGAGCATCTATTTCATAAGCAATGAATTGAAAATAAGCTTATTGGATACCGGTGTGGAACCCCTGAAATTGGGAACAAAAGAAAACAGGGTTGCCTGCCCTTCTCCTTTCTCAAGCCAGACAATGGCTGGCTGTCTTTCCAGCATATCTTCATTTTCCGCATAGCCGCTCAGCAAAATGCTTCTGGTGTCCTCAGGGAATTGTCCGATAACCCGGCGATCCATTCCGAATGTGGGGATGGAAGTGGCAAAAACCGGGTTGCTGCGATGAAAAACACCGATTTCTGATGGCATCCCCATGGTCAGCGGGTGATCTGCCAGAAGGTTGATCTTCAGAAAAGATCCCGGGCAGTAAAAACCTTCCCGTGTTAACCGGGAGGAGTTGTCACGTACCGGTAACCGGAATGGTTCACCGTTTTCAGGTCGCATCAGTCCGAAGAAAAGGCTGGTCGAACGACCCCATGATACCAGATGACCTCCCCGGTCCATGAACTCAAGCACATTCTGCCATCCTTCGCTGCCCATTCCTTCAATGTATTCCGGGTTATAAAAGGGGATATATACTTCTCCATCCCGTGTGGTATGACCGTCTATGATCTGATCCCTGGTGGCATCCGGAAATACAATCACGTCATAATCTTCCTGAAGTGAAGCATTTTTAAAATCTGCAGGGTTTAATACGGTGTAAGGGATGCCGTAAGTGTCGAACAGGAACCTGGTCCATCCTGCGTCCATATCGTGGAAGTTGGTTTCACACAAAGCAATCCTTGGCATCTGCAGAGGACTGAAACCATCTGGTGCTGTTTCGGTTGCAAGGGGTTGTGTATGAAGTGCCGAAATCACCTCTTCCACGCTTTCCCGGTTTCTGTTGTTCAATTCAATCAAAAAACTGCCAGCCGGGATTTCTTCGGTTTGATGCATCAGGATGTTGGCATTCCGTTGTACTTCAATTCCGTTGTCCATTGCCATGAAAGCGGCTTTGAAACTTTCATTTCTGTTTGAAGGAAAGATCAGGTAGTTGTTATTTTCCGGCAGAGATGCGCGGTAAGTGAAGGCTTGCCGGGTAGATGCGGCTGTGGGAGAACGAATCATCCGGATAATAATGATTGACCTCAATACTTTGTAACCCCCGGTGTAAGGGCAGCGACCAGCTGGTGATGTCATAGGGCCGGATCATTTCACCTCCGGGTGTGTAGTGCCTTTCAGGGAAGGTCTGGTCTTCCATGACTTCTTTGATAAATGCCCGGAAAGGCTGGGCCAGCGGAATAATGAAATCTCCTTCCATGATCCGCTTTCCCTCCATGGTGGTTTCGTCATCCATCCGGTATATCTCCACCCCGTGCCGGTCCAGCAATTCCAGCAATGCAACCAGTTCTCCGTCATCGTGCTGACGGGCCGGAAGCACATAATAAAAGGGTGGTTCTTTTTGGCCTTTTTCAATCTCCTTCCTGCACAATTCGTTTCGGAATGTCAGAATGTCTTCCCGGTGGATTGCCCCGGTCTTAACCAGTGAATAGACGGATTCCAGTTCATACGTGATCAGGTCGTCAAAAGTCCACCACCCTCCGGGCCAGGGGGCCGGGAAATTGATGCTTTTTTTGTATTCCGACAATCCTTTGCCCCTTACCTGGAGTTCGTTGGCTTCAATATAGATGGGTGAAGCCAGTTGTACGCTGGCGGCTTCGGTAAGTAAGCTGATCACATTTTTCCATGCGCTGGTTTGTGTGGATCCCGGCCAGTAGTCGTCAAAAAGGTAAGCCTGGCTGATACCCTTCAGGCCGCTGGCGGTCATGTCACGGGCCATATTGGAGCCAAAGACCCATGTCCAGTTCCAGAGCAATTCGTCAATATTCTGTGCGATCGGGTCATGGCTGGGGGGTACAAAATAACGTGGGCCGGTACTCCCCATCTGGTGTTTTTCCACCAGCACATGGGGGAACCAGTCGCGGTTATAAATGTCAGCCACAGCTTGATTGTCGGACTGCGTGAGTGTGACAAAATCCCTGTTGATGTTGTGCCCCACGTATTTATGATACACCCCTGGAAGAGAGCTCCCTTCATAGGGAGTATCCAGGTATTTGTTATAGTGGTTTACGATCATGTTCATACCGTCCGGGTTGTGGTTGGGAACCATCATGAAAACCACGTCTTCGAGGTGAGCCGGATTGCTGTCAGTGCCGGTGATCAGGTTATAGGCCATCAGCGGCGCAGCCTGTGCGGGGGCCACTTCTGTGGCGTGCATCGACAGCGTGACAAGAACAAACACCTTTCCCTCATCAATCAACTCCCTGCGCTCTTCTTCCGGGATGTTGCCGTCAAGGGCAAGCCGGCGGTTAATTTCCCTGAGTCTTTCCAGGTTGTTGATGTTTTCCTCGGATGACACAAAAGCGATGTACATCGGTTTTCCCAGGGGCGACTCCCCGTTCTCAACCATTTTGATCATGCCGGACTCACTGTCCAGGGTCTCCAGGTATTCGATCAGGGGTTCATACAAGAAGAGTTTCCGGTCTTCACCGGGGTTGAAACCGAAAAAATCTGCCGGGCTTGTCAGGCCGGAATTGCCGGAATCTGAACGGGCAACGGAAGCAGATGCCATTAAAAGTAAGATCAGGCAAATACTGATGGACTTGATAAACTTCATGTGCATGTGTTTTGGTTAAAAAATTCAGCTGGTTGGATTGAAAGGTCGGTTATTTTCATTTATGGTCAGTTATCTTCTTTCATGATGGTATGGTAACCCGCTTTCAGTATGTCAAGGGCCTCTTCTCTGGTGCGTCCTTCTGCATAGGTTCTGAGTACGGGTTCTGTTCCTGATGGCCTGATCATGAGCCATTGACTGTCGCTGAAATAATATTTGAAACCGTCCAGTGTTTCTGTCTGACGGACGGCATATTGACCGAAGTGCCCGTAAGCCCCCTTTTGACAGTTTTTTACAATCCTTTCCTTGTCCTGTTCACTGACTATCAGATCAGCCCGTTCGAATGCAAAGGCGCCGGTGATGGCATATATTTCATCGATCATTTCTGTCAGTGAAAGCCCGGTTTCCACCATGGCTTCCCAGATGATCAGTCCGTTGTAAATCCCGTCACGCTCCGGTATGTGACCACTTACCGCGATGCCTCCCGACTCCTCTCCTCCCACCAGTACCTCCTCACGGAGCATGGTTTCGCAGATATGTTTAAACCCGATTCTGACAACGTCCAGCGGTATGTTGCGGGCCTCACAATATTTACGGATCTTTACCGAAGAAGAAAACCCGGTAACCACTTTACCTGTTTTCTTCTTATAATGGTGGAGATAATGGATCAGTAACAATATGACGTGATGAGAGTCGATATAGTTTCCTGACTGATCTGCAAGGGCTGTTCTGTCTGCGTCACCATCAACCGCCAGACCACAGTTAATATTCCCTTCCTGCCGGATGCGTTCAAGGAACCGGCCCAGGTTTCTCTCCAGGGGCTCCGGGGGTATCCCGTCAAACAGGGGTTGCCGCTCGCAATGCATAAGCAGGCTGTCAGGAAACAGCCGTTTCATCACATTTTGCCCCGATCCGTACATGGCATCAAAGGCAAAACGCAGCCCTGACTGGCGGATTTTTTCCAGGTCAAATTGCCCCTCGAGGTAATCGCAATACATGCTTTCCAGATCCACATACTCGAGTAATTCCTTTTTCTGCAGGTCTTCAGGCCTTATTTGGTCAAGATCCTCAGCAAACCTGTCCGGAATGTGTTTCTCGATTTCACTGATCTGGCCTTCAAGCAATGGCCCGCCATAGTGTCCTTTGAGTTTGAAGCCATTGTAGATGGGCGGATTGTGGCTGGCGGTAATGAATACACCCGCAGTGGTATTGTATCTCAGGCATCCCATGGAAACCATGGGGGCAGAAACAAAACCGCTGCTCATGAACACTTTAATGCCATTGCGGCTTAGCACCTTCGCAACTGTTTCAGCAAAGAGCTCTCCGCCAAAACGGCAGTCGTACCCCACGAGAATTGCCGGTTTTTGACGCTGCTTCAGTGCCCAGACCGCGGTGCCCTGAGCAATACGCGCAACATTGTTTGTGGTGAATTCTTTGGCGATCACGGCACGCCAGCCGTCTGTCCCGAATCGTATTTTTGTCATATGTACCGAGTTTTCTGGTTGAAGGCACCGGCACGCCGTTACCGGAATATCCTTCTTTCATTGAGTGCCTGCCTGTAACGTCTTGCGTTGGCCAGGTGTTCGGCATAAGTTTCGGCAAAATTGTGGTATCCGCTGAAATCTTCCCTGGCACTGAAGTAAAGGTAATTGTGCTCTTCGTGGTTGAGAACTGCATCCAATACTGCCGGTTCAGGCAGGGTGATTGGCCCGGGTGGAAGACCGGCATACCTGTAGGTATTGTAAGGGGAATCAATTTCAAGATGCCGGTTCAGTACCCGGCCAATGCTGAAGTCGCCATATGCGTACACGACTGTAGGGTCAGCCTGCAGCAGCATTCCCCTGTTCAGCCGGTTGATGTAAACCCCGGCAATTTTTGGCATTTCATCCCGCTTGCTTGTTTCTCTCTGAACAATGGAGGCCAGGACTCCTGTTTCCTCAGGACTGAGCCCGATCTGAGCAGCTTTCTCACGACGGGTTTCGTTCCAGAAAGCATCATACTCTCTTTGCATCCGGTTCAGCAGGCTGCGGGGAGAGGTGGTCCAGTAAACCTCATAGGTGTTTGGGATAAACAGCAACTTTATTGTTGCCCTTGTAAACCCCGTTTCCTGAAGGATTTCCTCATCATTCAGCATACGGATCACTGACATTGAGTCTGCCTCCAGTTGTGAGGCAATGGTGCCGGCCAGCTGCCCTTTGGTGTGGATGTTGGTAAAGGTCAGACGAACCGGTTCCTGTTCTCCTGAGCGCAGCAGGTTGATCAGATCATTGTTGCCCATTCCTTGGTGAATGCGATACCTGCCGGGCTGCACCCTTGAAGGGTAGTTTTTTCGCTGTGCAAGCCAGTCAAAAGTTCTGCTGCTGACCAGTATTTCTTCTTTTTCAAGCAGCTGTCTGACTTCCTCATAAGAACTTCCGGAAGGGATATAAAGGTGCGTCGCCTGCCTGTCTCCCAGATCGGTATTCGGTGAATACACCACCCGGTAAAACACAAAAGAAAGCACAATCCCTCCCAGGATGATTGCCAGTATTGCAGCAAGCAGCAAAGGATGTACAGGTATGTTACGTTTTTTACCCATGTTTTTTATTGACCAGTTTCTTCAGGTTTGGCGGGGCAATCGAATATACGCTGCAAAAACAGTTCATCTTTCCAGGTTTTTTCTGACAGCCTCCAGGCTTTCCTGGTGCCTGTATGTACAAACCCCTTTTGTGTAAAAAGGCGGAGACTCTTTTGGTTATCCCTGTCTATCCCGCAGTACAATTGTTTTAATTGCAACACCTTTTCGGCGTAGCTTACAAGCATTTGCAGGGCCTCACCGCCATAGCCATGTCCCCGTTCTCCGGGCGCAATGATAATTCCTACTGCTGCCCTGCGGTGATGCGGATCAAACTCAAACAGATCGATGATCCCCAATGCTTCCCCGGATTTCCGGGTGATGACCAGTCGCAGCTGTTTATCCACATAGATATCATTCGAAGCATTGAGAATGTACTGTTCCAGGAAGAAGCGTGACAAGGGATTGAGGTGATTGCCGGCGTGCCAGCTATCCATGTCATTCTCAAGCTTATATAAAAGATCCAGGTCTTCGATTTCTACCGGCCTGAGACGAATGCGGTCACTGTTCAGTAAGTTCATTGCTTTCTGTTAAAATCTTTTTCAGGGTGGCCATATCCAGTACTCCCCTGAACACAAATTGTGCCGGCCCCTTTAACCGGATGTTGGAAAAAGCCGGGAGATGATCATCCGGCATACGGAATGATACCACCAGCTCTCCTCCGGAGGTTAAAATGTTATATTCGGTGTGATCGTTGTCTTGCTTATCGCTGAACCCCGCAGCGATGGCTGCTGCCGTAACTCCGGTTCCGCATGAAAGGGTTTCGTCCTCCACACCTCTTTCGTAGGTCCTTACAGACAAGGTATTTTTGCCCCTTTTTTCTGCAAAGTTCACATTTAACCCTTCGGGCGCCCATTCCTCAGCGTACCTGATTTTTCTTCCCAGCTCTGACACATCCAGACTCCCCAGGTTTTGAACAAAACGAACCAGGTGCGGCGAGCCTGTATGAACAAAGAAATGATCCGGAGAAATATTTGCCGGGGCTTCAACCTGATTCAGCGAAACTGACACCATTGGTCGGGTATGATTCGGATCCATGACAATGGCGTCGTGCATACCGTCCACAGCCATGAAGCGAAACCGCTGCTTTCCGTGGGTTAAATAGTGAGCGGCAAATGCTGCTGCGCAACGGCTGCCATTTCCGCACAGGCTTCCTGGCTTTCCGTCGCTGTTGAAATAATGCATGCGGAAATCTGCTGAAGCGTCCTCTTCAATCAGGATCAATCCGTCAGCTCCCACCCCGTATCGCCGGTGGCAGATAAGGCTTGTGATGGCCTTTTCCTGCCCGGCTGGCGGGTCAAACTCCTTTTTCCGGTTGTCAATGATAATAAAATCATTGCCGGTGCCGTGGTATTTAAAAAAATTAAATTGCATACGCTGCCGATATCAAAACGAATTGGTCGGACCGGTTACGGTTGCCGGTTCAACAGACCAAATTAACAAAAAAATCATAATCACGGATGCAGCTGTTTTTTAGATTTTATTAAGAGTTTGTTATTGGGTAAAGGCATACTTATTGATTATCATAGAAGTGTATTTTTTTTGTGCCAGAATGGCATTTTAACAGGGTTTGTAAAGAACAATTGGCACACAATGGTTGTTCTATGAGGTGAAGGGCGCAATACCTGTCGTCAGGCCCTGCTTGTTTTTGACTGGTTTAATCAAAAAACAAAAACAGATGAAGAAATTCCTGAGTTTATTGTTTGTAGCAGTTTTAGGTGGCTTTGTAGCGATCGGAGTTGATTACTATTTGCTCCCTTCCCGGATTGATGGGGGTGCAGATGTGTCTGTAACGATTCCCCACAGGGGAGACCGGGTTCCTGCCGCTTTGGCAGCCAGGTTGTCAGATCCGGATTTTTCCACCACATTGCCCGATTTTACACTTGTGGCTGAGATGACGGTTGACGCCGTGGTGCATATCCGTTCTGAATTTGAACGGCAACGCAGTCCGCAGAGCGACAGATTCGGACCCGACGATTTCTTTGATTTCTTTTTCGGACCCAGGGGACCTGACCAAAGACAGCCCCGGCCTTCTCAGGGTGCCGGGAGCGGTGTGATTGTCAGTCATGACGGATACATTATTACCAACAATCACGTGGTGGACAATGCAAGCAAAATTGAAATCACCCTGAATGACAACCGGATGTTTGAGGCAGAGGTTGTGGGCAATGACCCCACCACAGATCTGGCTCTGCTGAAAATTGATGCCGGGGATCTCCCATCCCTGAACTTCGGCGATTCCGATGGTGTGCTCGTTGGTGAATGGGTTTTGGCCATCGGCAACCCTTTTAATCTTGAATCGACCGTTACTGCGGGCATTGTCAGTGCCAAAGGACGAAACATCAATATTCTCAGGGAAGAAATGGCCATTGAGTCGTTTATCCAGACAGATGCTGCCGTNAANCCGGGTAACAGCGGAGGNGCATTGGTGAACAGCCGTGGAGAACTGATCGGAATCAACACTGCCATCGCTTCCACCACAGGCACCTTTGCGGGTTATTCATTTGCTGTTCCATCCAATATTGCCCTGAAGGTAAAAGAAGACCTGATGGAATATGGAGAGGTGCAGCGGGGACTGCTCGGTGTGCAGATCTCTGAATTGACCAGCAGAAGGGCTGATGAGCTTGGAATTGGGATCAACCAGGGTGCCTATGTGGAGAGTGTGAACGAAAACAGTGCGGCTGAAGAAGCTGGATTGCGCGAGGGTGANGTGATTATTGGCATTGATGATACAACCATCAGAAGTCCCTCGGCACTCATTGAAACGGTTGCCCGCAANCGACCCGGTGATGAAGTCCGTGTGAAGTATTACCGGAACGGACGGGAAAGGGAAACCAGTGCAACCCTGAAAAATGTTTACGGAGAGTTCGAAAGGGTGACACGAGACCGGCGGGAGGTAACCGAGATGCTTGGTGCCCGTTTTGAAGCGGCATCTGCAGAAGACCTTGACCGGCTGAATCTTGATCACGGGGTACAGGTTACTTCAGTTTCCCAGGGCCTGATCCGAAATGCAGGTATCCGCAGTGGATTCATCATTATCAGTATTGCCAATGAACCGGTAAGCAGTCCCGATGACATTTCGGAAATTCTGGAGGATAAATCAGGCGGGGTACTGATAGAAGGTGTATACCCTGACGGAACCCGTGCCTATTACGGAATAGGCCTTGACTAGGCCCTTGCGTCTATGCCGGATTTTTTGTACCTTTGGGGGCTTTTTTGCCCCCGGAGGTGGTTTATATCAGCATCAGCACCGGCAGGAATAAGAAAAATCATCAGTAAAACCACATAATTTCATATGCGACAGTTAAAAATTTCCAAATCTATTACGAATCGTGATACCGCGTCACTGGATAAATACCTGCAGGAGATTGGTAAGGTTCCTTTGATTTCGGCTGAAGAAGAGGTGCAGCTGGCACAGCGGATCAAGCAGGGCGACCAGGTTGCTTTGGAGAAGCTTACCAAGGCAAACCTCCGGTTTGTGGTATCTGTGGCCAAACAGTACCAGAACCAGGGGCTGAGCCTGCCCGACCTGATCAATGAGGGCAATCTGGGTCTTATTAAAGCCGCCAAGCGTTTCGACGAAACAAGAGGGTTTAAGTTTATCTCTTATGCTGTATGGTGGATCCGGCAGTCAATCCTTCAGGCCCTTGCCGAACAGTCCAGGATTGTNCGGCTTCCCCTGAACCAGGTAGGCTCCCTGAATAAGATCAAAAAAGAAGCCTCCAGGCTCGAGCAGCAGTACGAAAGGCCCCCTTCTTCCGAAGAACTTGCCAATGCCCTGGAAGTGAATGAAGACAAGATTACTGAGTCTTTCAGAATATCCACCCATCATGTATCGGTTGATGCACCGCTTGTACAGGGCGAAGATGCCAGCTTGCTTGATGTATACGTAAACCAGGATTCCCCCAATGCCGACTCCACCCTTGTCAGGGAGTCTCTGGCAAGAGAGATACAGCGATCCCTGGCCACGCTGACCGAAAAGGAACGGGATGTGATCAACCTGTACTTCGGAATCGGCATGAACCACGGGCTGACCCTTGACGAGATCGGTGCAAAATTTGATCTTACACGGGAAAGGGTTCGTCAGATTAAAGAGAAAGCCATCCGGCGGCTCAAGCACACGTCCAGAAGTAAATTGTTAAAAGCTTATTTGGGNCAGTAACATGAGAAGGTATTTGCTGAGGTTTCCCGTTCTTTTCCTGCTGGCAGCACTCATGCTGCTCTCTGCCGGAGTCGAAGGCAGGGAAATTAAAATCCAGGTTGCTGCTACAGCTGATGTACATGGCCGCTTTTTTTCCTACGATTTTGTGAGGAACCAGCCTGCAAGCTCTTCACTGGCCCATATTCATTTTTTAAAACAGGCCATTGGCCAGCGTTCGGGTTCAAACCTGATCCTGCTTGATAACGGAGATCTGATCCAGGGTACTCCTGCTGCTTATTATGCCAATTTTGTTCAGGAAGCAGATAAAAATCTGATTGCCCGTGTGATGAACTATGTGGGGTTTGATGCGGCAACCATCGGAAACCATGACATTGAAGCCGGGCCTGAAGTTTATAACCGGCTCAGGGAGGAGTTTGATTTTCCCTGGCTCGGGGCCAATGTGCTGGATGAGGAAAGTGGAGAGCCTTACTTCACACCATATACGGTAATTGAGCGCGAACGCATCCGGATTGCCGTACTCGGGCTCACCACCACCGGTGTTCCCACCTGGCTCCCGCCGCATTTGTGGGAAGGGCTGGTGTTTGAAGATATGGTTGAATCTGCAGCTTACTGGGTTGACCATATCCGTGAGCATGAACAACCCGATGCCATTGTTGGTTTGTTTCACAGTGGATTCGGTTCGCTGGATCCCGATCCTGATTCCCACCCCCTGGAACATGCCTCCGGGTATGTGGCCAAAAATGTCCCCGGTTTTGATGTGATCTTTGCCGGCCATGATCACCGCAGGCGTGTGCAAACCGTTACCAACGTTGACGGAGACCCGGTTCTGGTTCTCGGACCCGGCCATTTTGCAGAGCATCTTGCTGTGGCCGAACTAACCTTCAGGCGCGAGGCCAGGCGCACTTTTACCCTTCAAGGCGTGGAGGGGGACATGATCTCTGCTACCAGGGTGGTTCCACACCGTGATTTTGTCCAAACCTTTGAGGATGATGTGAGTGAGATTCTCAGGTTTTCCAATGAAAGGGTGGGGGAGATAACCGGCCCCATGCATTCCATGGATGCATTATTTGGCAGTGCGCCGTTTACGGATCTGGTACATGAGATTCAGCTTTCTTTAACGGGTGCAGATCTTTCGTTCACCGCACCGCTTGCCTTTGATCAAACCATCCGGCAGGGGCCGTTGCGTATGAAGGATTTTTTCAGGCTGTATGAATACGAGAACTATCTCTATACCATGGAGCTTACCGGAGCAGAGGTGCAGGATTACCTGGAGTATTCCTATGGTTTGTGGCTGAACGAAATGGAAGGCGAAGATGATTACCTTTTAAATGTACACCAGGATGCCCTGGGCCGTGTGCCGGATGACCGCCGCGGCAGGGGTTTGCTTAGAAATCCCCCTTACAATTTTGATTCAGCTGCCGGCATCCGGTATACGGTGGATGTCAGTTTGCCTGTTGGAGAGCGGGTTGAGATTCTTGAAATGGAAGGCGGAAGCGAATTCAATCCGGAATCGGTTTATGTGGTTGCCATCAATTCTTATCGGGGGAGCGGCGGAGGTGGTCATCTGACCAATGGTGCCGGTATCCCGCATGATGAACTCAATGCCCGCATTCTTTCCACCACCGATAAAGACTTACGCAGTTATATGGTTGAGTTTTTCAGGGAAAAGGGAACCTACACACCTGAGAGTCGTGAAAACTGGGAGATCATACCTGCGGAGTGGCGGGAAAGAGGCCGGGAAAAAATAAAGCCTTATTTGCAAAGCCAATAGGGGGGCTGTGTTACAACAGGTCTTCCCGCAAACGGAAGTTTTTTCTTAATATCTGCCCGTCACGGCGAACCATAAGGTGAATGGAATGCCCGATCCGGGCAGACAATTCATCCAGGATGATTTCCATGGTCAATTCCTGATTCCTGTGTGAATTCAGGGCGATGATTTCATCTCCGGGCATGATACCCGCTTCGTAACTTGCAGAGCCCGGCCTCACATAATGGATTTTGTAATTGTTCATGCGACGACCGGTTGCGATCACCTCCATGCCACTCAGATTGGAGTTGAAAGGCTGTTGCAGAAAACGATTGCGCCTCATTAATAATTTTCCCTCCTGGTAATCGATGGTCACAGTGAATCTTTTCAGGATGGCTCCGCCAATGATCCCTTCCCAGCTGATTTCCTCATCATAAAAAGTCAGAAATTCTGCGTCGGGATAAGCAACCAAAGGTTTATTGATTTCCACATCCCCGATCAGCAGCTTTTCGGCACGGCCTTTTTGACCCATCAGGTTTCCGCTGATGCCCTTGCCCAGGAAGCCTTTGATGGTCTGACCCGATAGGTGCTGATACCTCTGGTTGAGGTAAACGGGGTGACTGGCTCCAAGATCCAGCAACAAGTGGGTGGTGAGTGTGTCTCCCTGTTCGCTGACAATGGTGGACCGGATATATGGCTTGCCGTCGATCAGCCGAATCGGGACGGTGGTTGTCCTTCTTCTGGTGCGGTAGGTGGATTCTTTGTAAACCCGCATGGTTTCTGAGCTGTAGTTGATCTCCACCGGGAAGTGCCTGAAGAAATCGTAACCAATAATGCCGTATACCGGAAACCCGAATACTTCGGAAAACGAAAGGATGTCTTCGGGGACCACCAGCAGGTTCTTGTTGTAACCTGTGATTCCCCTTCTCATTTCAATTTTGACATTGGTGGCAAGGGCTGCCGGTACAACGCCTTCGCCTCCCAGACCATATACCATGATCTCCCTTTCTATATTGAGGTCGAGCATGTGAGCGATGAGAGGTTCTGTGAGGATGGTGGTATTGACACCTGTATCCAGAATAAAGTAAAAAGGCCCGTTTCCGTTGATATAAAGGGGGACAACGGCCAGGTTATTCCTTACTATGATCGGCAGACTTACCCTGCTGCGGCTGCTTTCAAACCTGAAACCTGATTCCTGGGAGGCCATCGCAGGGGCTTGGATGGTCACCAGGATAAAAAACAATAACAGTTGCCTGAGAAGTATTTTCATTGTGAGCATATAACAACAAAAACTTGGCCAAAGTTCAGTTTTCCGGGATGATTAACCCGTTTGGCCTTTTTGCCGTGTGATTACTCAAGAATGGCCCGGTTGATTTTTTTTGCAATGGATGGTCCGGTATAGACAAATCCTGTATAAACCTGAACCAGGGATGCGCCTGCCTCAAGTTTCTCCAGGGCATCTTCTGCATTGAAAATTCCTCCCACACCAATAATGGGGATGGATCCCCCCGATTGTTCATGCAGATACCGGATTGTTTGGGTTGATTTGTTCCGGATGGGTCTTCCGCTCAGGCCACCCTGCCCGATTGCTTCAATTTTTTCAGGCTTCGTTTTCAGGTTCTCTCTTCCTGTGGAAGTATTGGTGGCCACAATGCCATCGAGTCTGGCCTCCCTCACAATTTCGATGACCTCATCAAGCTGCATTCTATTGAGGTCAGGGGCGATTTTGAGCAGCACCGGTTTGGAGCTGGCTTTGCGCTGGTTGATTTCCTGAATGGCATGCAGGATCTTAAGCAACTCGCCTTTGTCCTGTAACTTGTTTAAGCCTTTGATGTTCGGGCAACTGACGTTGACAACAAAATAGTTTACCAGTTCGTGGAGTTGGTCAAAGGCATAACAATAATCATCAACAGCCTTTTCATTGGGGGTTTGTGTGTTTTTGCCAATGTTGCCCCCGATGATAACACCGGGCTGGTTTTTTCTGATGCGTTTGACAAAAGCCTCCACACCATGGTTGTTAAAACCCATCCTGTTTACAAGGGCCCCGTCTTCCGGCAGCCGGAAAAGTCTGGGACGGGGATTTCCCTT
>SL_8KL_010_SEDDRAFT_10003184_pt1 | contig 13601 bp, 18 predicted proteins | sample SodLakKL_010_SED_4_FD_11160 | JGI IMG/M metagenome (IMG submission 11160) | reverse complement strand
GGCAGGCCAAGTCGGTGCGGAATCGCTGGCGAGTGCGTTCGAGACGGTCGCCGCACTCCGCGGCGTCGAACCCGAAGGGTCGACGTGGCGGACGTGGTTTGAGGTCCAACCACCCCTCGGCCAGCGGATTGACCGCCTTCGGAACCGATCCTGAGCGATTAAGGCCCCACCACCCGACCGTCAGGTATGACCAACCAATACGCAATCGAGGGCGGACACATTCTGACGCCCGAGTTCGAAGTCCGTGAGGCAAACGTGCTGGTCGATCGCGCGGCCGGAGAAGTGGCCAAGGTCGGTTCGGACGTAACCGCCGACGAGACGCTGGATGCAACCGGCTGTTTAGTTATGCCGGGCCTACTCAACGCCCACACCCACGTCGCCATGACATTGCTCCGTGGGCACGCCGACGACAAACCGCTCGACGCCTGGCTCCAAGAGGACATCTGGCCGGTCGAAGCCGAATTGACTCCTGAAGACATCCGTGTGGGAACTGAACTCGGCCTTGTCGAGTTTATTAAAAACGGCATCACCGGCTTTGCCGATAGCTACTTCGAGGTCGGAGAGATCGCCGCCGCCACCGAGGCCTCAGGGCTGCGGGCCAACCTCTGTCACGCGTTTATAACGATTGGCAAAGACGACGAATCCTCGCGCGCTGACGCCCGAGAAGGCCTTGAGATCGCCCGCGAGTTCGACGGTGCAGCAGAGGGCCGAATCACGACAGCATTGATGCCACACTCGCTGACAACCGCCGAAACCGAGTATCTCGAAGAGTTCGTTCCACAGGCCCGCGAACACGATATTCCGCTGCATTTTCACGCCAACGAAACCCAAAACGAGGTCGACCCACTCGTCGACGAACACGACAAACGACCCCTAGAGTACGCCGACGACCTCGGAATGCTCACCGACCGAGACTTTTTGGCACACTGTGTGCATGTCGACGAAACAGAAATCGAGTTGCTCGCAGAGACAGGCGCGAGCGTAATCCACTGTCCAGCCTCGAACATGAAACTTGCCAGTGGAATCGCCCCAATACAGGAGATGCTTGATGCCGGCGTGAACGTCGGTCTTGGTACCGATGGGGCGGCCTCGAACAACGATCTCGATCTCTTCGATGAGATCCGGGACGCCGCAATGATCGGCAAACTCGCTCGCGGCGACGCCCGCGATGTGGCTGCCGAGGACGCGGTACGGATGGCGACCGAGGGCAGCGCGGAAGCGATTGGACTGCCCGTCGGCCAAATCGAGGCCGGCGGGACGGCTGATCTCGCGGTCGTCGACTTCGATGCACCCCACCTCACGCCGGTCCACGACTATGTGAGCCATCTCGCCTACGCCGTCCGGGGCTCGGATGTTCGGCATACGATCTGTGACGGCCAGCAGTTGATGGTCGACCGTGAGGTCCTCACACTCAACGAAGAAGCGATCAAACAGCGCGCCAGCGAGGCTGCGGCCGCGTTGGTCGCACGCGCCGAGTAGCTCCCAACCGTCAGTATCTCTTTTGTTGGTTCGAAACACCAACACACCACACATTTATCAAACCATCTACACGAAAGTACATATGGGAACAGCTGATTTCGCTCGGTTCGTGAAACTGTGTGTGTTGGTCGGTCTGCTGGCGTTCGGTCTCGCCACAATCGTATCCCCTCCGGACCCATTCATACAACTCCTGTATTTTGCTGTCTTGATGCCCGCAGTGATTGTGGTCTCGTACATGTTTTCGTAGTCCGACCGACAGCTCACCTTTTAGTAGCCAGTGGCTACCTTGCGTAGCTTGGGAGTTCGGTACCGTTTTCACCGCTTGCTGTGAGTATCCAGTATGAGCGAATCAGCATATCCACCAGTCTCTGCACACCTTGCGGATGTCGAGGCTGCCCAAAGCGAGGGTCGACGCAAAATGGAGTGGGCACTCCAGCATATGCCCATTCTACAGGCACTCCGCCAAGAGTTCGAAGCAGACAAACCACTCGACGGCGAGACGGTTGGAATGGCGATGCACGTCGAAGCCAAAACCGCCAACCTCGTCGAACTGCTCGCACTCGGCGGCGCAGAAGTCGCTATCACTGGCTGCAACCCACTGTCGACCCACGACGATGTGAGCGCGGCACTCGATGCCCACGACAACATCACCTCCTATGCGGTTCGGGGCGTCGACGATGAAGAGTACTACGACGCCATCGACGCCGTCATCGACCACGAGCCGACGATCACGGTCGACGACGGCTGCGATATGATTTTCCGAATCCACGAGGAGTACCCCGAACTCATCGATTCCATCGTTGGTGGCTGCGAGGAGACGACAACCGGCGTCCACCGAATCCGGGCGATGGAACGCGACGACGCCCTGGAATACCCCGTGTTTGCGGTCAACGACACACCAATGAAGACGCTGTTCGACAACGTCCACGGCACGGGCGAGTCCTCGCTGGCGACGATTGCGATGACGACCAACCTCTCGTTCGCGGGCAAAACCGTCGTTGTCGCCGGCTTCGGCTACTGCGGCAAAGGCGTCGCAAAGAAGGCCGCCGGCCAGAACGCCAACGTTGTGGTCACCGAGGTCGACCCCCGGAAAGCACTCGAAGCCCACATGGAGGGCTACGAGGTCAAACCAATGGAAGAAGCCGCCGCCGAGGCCGACCTCATTCTGACGACGACTGGCAACCGCGATGTCGTGGTCGACGAGCATTTCGACGAGATGAAAGACGGCGTCCTGCTGGCGAACGCGGGGCATTTCGACATCGAGATCGACCTCGTCGCACTCGAAGAGCGAGCGGTCGACATCTACGAGGCCCGCGACGGCGTCGAGGCCTACGAACTCGAAGACGGCCGCCGGCTCAACGTACTCGCGGAGGGTCGGTTGGTCAACCTCGCCGCGCCGATCGCGCTCGGCCACCCGGTCGAAGTAATGGACCAGAGCTTCGGCGTCCAGGCCGTCTGTGTCCGGGAGCTGGCCGACAACGGCGAGGCGTACGAACCGGGTGTCCACAACGTTCCCGACGAGCTGGACCGCGAAATCGCCGAGATCAAACTCGAATCCGAAGGCGTCGACCACGACTCGCTGACTGAAACCCAACAAGAGTATCTCGGCAGTTGGGACCACGGCACATAGCCCAACCCCGATCATTTAAGACGGCTGGCCGAAAGAACCGAGTATGAAAACCGGATGGGCGTATCTCGGACTCTCGGTGCTGCTCGTGCTGCTTGGGGTCTACGTTAGTCTCGTTCAGGGCCACTGGTCGGGCGATCTACTCTTGGTGATCTCGATTGCACTGATTTTCTACGGATCGCACCTCTTGGCAGAGGAGAACGCCGCAGAAGACCTGGCCGAGCGCGCAAAGTAACCGACTCCGAGCACTTTTACTAGCCACTGTCTAACCACCAGTATGACTACCGTACGTAGCGTCTATGGAGGTCGACATGTCGGCAAACCGTAAGGGCGACCGTCGCGAGCGCGAACTCGTCAACCGTCTCGACGAGGCAGGCTTTGCTGTTATGCGTGCACCAGCCAGCGGGAGTGCAACCGACCGCGAGTTGCCTGACGTGCTGGCCGGCGACGGCGAGCGATTTTATGCCATCGAAGCCAAATCATCCAGCGGTCGGCCGATCTATCTCTCCGGCGAAGAGGTCGAAGCCCTCATCTATTTCGCCCAAAACTTCGGCGCAAAAGCCCGTATTGCGGTTCGGTTTGACCGCGAGGCGTGGTACTTTTTCCATCCCGGCGACCTGCATGTAACCGACGGCGGTAACTACCGCGTTAAAAAAGAGACCGCGCTCGCCGACGGTGTCGACTTCGATGAGTTCGTCGGTCGGAGTACAAAGACAACACTCGATGACATATAGTACTGATAGCGAGATGGTAGGCACAGCCTGAATAAATGCTATCCGCCGGTAGCCGGAAACATCGCTAATGGATGTAGACCGTCGACAGGTGCTGCTTGGATCGCTCTCGGTGGTCGCCGTGACGGGCTGTCTCGATGCCGAACCGTTAGACGAGCCGTTTGAGCTCCGGATCGAGAACCGCGACAGTCGCAGCCGACAGCTCTGGGTCGTCGTCAACCACGTCAGTAACGGCATAATCCACGAGGCAACTCACCAACTCGCCGTGGACGAACAGGTTGTCGAATCGGATTTCACCGTCGAGCCCGGTCGCTACCAACTTGAGGTGGTCGACACCACAACGAACGACGAGTGGACCGACGAACTGCATGTCGAGCTCACACGTGGTGAGGATTTCTGTGGCTGGTTTCAGATCTGGGCCGACGACGAGTCTGTAACCGCCACAGTGCCGCGCTGTCCGAACGAAGATACCGAGAGCGACAACCTCATAACCGACAATTGACCGAACGGAGGCGGTGGCTGGCTGGTCGGATAACAGCCATGAGATGGCGTAGCAATCAGTGGAGAGGCCCACCTCCTAAAGCGGCGCTGGGGCTATCCAACCCCACTTCTACCCGAAAATAGGCCTTCAGCGCGGCTGTCGAGGACGTTTGGCCGCACGTTTCGAAGCCCTTTTGAGATGGCCGCAGGAACGAGACGATATGGAAATCGACGAGGAAATGCGCCGACAGACGGTGGTTTCGCTCGCTGCCGTCGGGTTGTTCCTCGCTTCCCTAATCGGGATCGGCGTGGTGTTCGACGGTTCCGACGGGCTACCAAGCGACGGCGCGCTGGCGGTTGTTGGCGCGCTGGCTGGATTCGTACTGCTTATGGCTGTTTTCGGGTTCGTGCTGATGCGACTCAACGACGATGACAACGACGGTGAGACAGTAACCGAAGACGAAACAACCGACTGAAAGCCGGTTGTATTACTCCGGGCTGACCCCGTGTGTCTCCCGCCAGTCGACCAGCTCGTCGTCGGCTGCTTCTAGCTGTTGTTGATAGTATTCGAGCGGATGAGCCGCCTGCTTCCAGTGGTCGTCGCCGTTGTGACAGATGCCGTAGGCACTCAAAGTTTCACACGACGGCGGCGGATACTGCGTGCCTCGATCATCACGGAGATACTCGGTCTGATAGCGAATTCCTTCGGGATCAAGCGACGATTCCGCACAGAAGGCAACGATCTCGTCGGCTTCCATCCCGATTCCCCGTTAAAAAGGCCATCAGTGTAAAGCTCTCGTAGGCTTCCAACTCGATTCCGTCTTCGGCCTTTTTCAGGAGGTTTTCGACACACGGCGGAAACAGCTCGCGGTTGACGAAATCGATCTGGCCGACAACTGTTCGCTCCGAGAGCAGTCGGCGGAGTTCGCCGAGATCAGCTTCGAGAGGTTCGACGATCCCCTCGCCCTCGGTCAGCCCGTCAAATGGGAGTCCTTCGGCGATCCGTCGGCGGATCGCTGTCTGCAACAGGGTAAATAGCTCCTCGCGACGAATGCGGACCTCGCCGTTGTCGACTGCACGGTTGACCAGTCGCCAGCGGTCACCGCGCGAGCCAGAGGTAAGCTGAAGATACGTCCCAACGCCGACCCGAAACCACTCGGGTTCGCGGTTGGGCTGGCTTGCCTCGGCGACGACGGTGTTCGAAAGCCCCAACTCGTCGAGAATCGTCTTGCGGTCCAGTCGCGCGCTGGTCGTGCTTTTAAGTCCATCGTCGCCCGCAGCAAAATCCGATTCGAGCCGCTCGACGGCTGTTTTGGCCTCCGCGGCGGCGTACTTTTCGATGGCTGCACCGGAATCGAGCAGCGAAACCAAAATACGAGCGATGGGATACGACAACAACTCGTCGTCGTCGCGCCACGCCTCTGGGTCTTCGGCGTCGACCCGACCGGCCATCAGTGCGCGTTCGACCCGCTTTCTGCCTCGCTCGACGGCGGGTGCGCCCTCGGCAATCAGCGTCTCGATGTCGACGCCAAGCTCGCCGACCGCCTGTCGGGCGGCCTCGAGGAAGGGATACCGAGCGTACAGCGGGGTCGACATAGTTGGTCGGAGTTTCACCGCAGGGTGAATAAGCCCGACGGTCGCGGACCACCAGCTGTCGGCTGCCGGCTGTCGGCGGCCAGTCGATGGCGCAATCTATATTCAGATAGCCCGACTGTCACCACTCGTGCCGCGTTTCAGCTACCCCTGTCCGGGCTGTCGGACCACCAACAGCCTTCACGAACTCGACTGCCGGTTCGAGGGTACCCCTTGGCCCACCATCGAGAAGGCGTACATCGACTCGCTGGCAGTGCTGTCAGCCACTGAACGCGAGATCACCGAAGCAGAACTCCGGAGGGCAGTTCACAGCGAATGGGGCGAACTTCACAAAGCCGCCTTGGAGACGCTCAAAGCCGTGAGCCGCGTCGAACAGGACGACGACGGGACGCTGCATCTGCTTACGGCCGCAGAGTACAAAGAACTCGTCTCCGAGCCCACCATCGAGCCTATGCGGACGATCTACGAACACGGGTCGGTGCCGGGCTGTCACGACAACGCGGTGTTTGCGATGATCGCGTGGTATGAGATGGTCGATCTCTCGTGGGCCGAAACCAAAGCGACCGTTTGTGAGTGGCTCAGAGAGTCGGGTGCGTGGAACCGCGGCGGTTTCGAGGAGTCGACGCCCGAGGAGTTAGTCGAAAACAAACGGCACGTCTACGAGGCGGGCTACGGCTGGAAACAGGCCGGCCGCGAGGCGAAAGCCGTCATCGACCGCCAGCGGTAGGCGGCGCATTACAAAAAGAGACTGACAATCGCCAACACCAGAAAGATCGCGATGAAGATCCGGGCGATCCGCATCGACATTCCGGCGATCTCTTGGAAGCCGACGACGGCCGCAACAACTGCGAGGGCGAAAAAGACCACTGCGTACCATAGAAAATCACCTTGGAGCGGTGTGGCTGCGGTGGCTGCGAGTGTGGCAAACATCATCTCAGAACTCCTTGAGATGAATTGCGTCGTCGGTGACTTCTGCGACGGCCTCCGATTGGAGCGCATAGCTGTCGCTGTCGTCGTCGGGTTCGGCCCACCCAAGCATCGATAGAAACGTTTCGGTGAGTCCAGGATCAGGGTCGACGGAGGCAACATCGTCTTCGACGCTAACGATTCGACCGACGCGCTCGCCGCTGGCGTTAACGACTGGCTTCGATTCGTCTGCAGGAGTAATCTGTTCTCGCATACCTCCCTGTAGCACTGCCACACCTAAAGGCGTGATTTCGGTGACAGCGACGGGTTTGTGGAGTCGAGTGTCGGCAAAAAACGAACTGTGTCGGTGTTAGTCGCTTTGGATCCGCGGGGCGAGCATGTAGGTAACGTGGCCCAGCCCTTCAGCGAACTCATAGTGGAGTTTGACGGGGAACTCCTCGCCGAGGTCGACTGTCACTTCGGTGGCTTTGGGGATCGCTTTGTTCATATCCTTCAGATAGTCCAGCGAGAACAGCGAGTTGGCGGGTCCAGCGGTGAGATCGATCAGGTCGTCGCTGGTGAGTTTGAGATCGACGTCATCGGTGTCGCCCTCGGCTTCGATATAAAACGCCGACTCGCTTTCGTCGACGCGCAGCGAGATGTGGTCGCTGACCATATCCGAGGCNGTGATCCCACGGTTGAGNTGGTTGCCTTCGAGAACGACCTGAGCAGGAAGATCGAGNTCCGGAATATCCGGCTCTTGGCGGATCGAATCNGGGTCGATCAGCGCAAGCGTATACGAGAGGCCGTCGATCTGNATGTGGAGTTTGCGGGTCTCTTCGTCGAGTTCGAGTTGGACCAGATCCAGATCACCGCTGTTTGCCATCCCTGCGATATCTTCGAGTCGACCGAGATTGACGCCGATGACGCCGCCGTCTGCCTCGTAGGACTCGAAGGCCGCGGCTTCGAGCGAGAGATCGACCATCCCGACGTTGGCCGGGTCGACGGCGCGAATCGCCAGCTCTTCTTCGTTGAGCCGAATTTTACACTCGTCTACCAGCACGCTCACCGAATCGAGTGCATCCTTGAGCGTATCAGCACTCACGATGGCCTTGAACATATAACTCGTTGTACGGAAGGCCCCGATAAAAAGGCATCCGGTTCCGATACCCTTCGCCGGATCGAACGGCCGGCTCAGACGAGCGGCTCGACGAGGTCGACGCCCTCGTCCAACAGCGTCTCTAGCCGGTCAGGTGAACTCGACTCGCCGTACACCCGGAGCTTTGGTTCAGTGCCGCTCGGTCGAATCAGCAGCCACGAGCCGTCCTCCAAGAGGAGTTTAAATCCGTCGAGTGTGACGGTGTTTTTAATCGCCGATCCGGCCACAGACTCCGGAATGTGGTCTTCGAGATCCGACAGCACCCGGTCTTTTTGATCATCCGGACAGCCCACGCTACGTTTGCTGGCGTGGATCTCGCCGAACTCCTCCAAGAGAGCGTCGACGCGTTCATCGAGCGGTTTTGCTGCGGTCACTGCGCCAGCCAAGAGNGCCATCAACACGCCGTCCTTCTCGCGGATGTGACCCCGAATCGAAAAGCCGCCGGACTCCTCGCCGCCGATGAGTGCATCGGCTTCGCCCATCGCTTTGCCGACCCATTTGAACCCCACTGGGACCTCGACGACCTCCTCGCCGTTTGCTTCGGCGATGCGGTCGATGAGGAAGGTGGTCGACACAGACCGAACGGCAGGGCCGCTGTCGGACTCAAGCAGGTAGTCGTAGACTGCGGCGAAAAACAGGTTCTCATCAAGATAGCCTCGGTCGGGTGTGCAGATCGCAATGCGGTCGGCGTCGCCGTCGTTGGCGATTCCTAAGTCTGCATCATGTTCGTCGACCGCATCAGCCAGCGGCTGAAGATTGCTCGGAGACGGCTCGGGTTCGCCGCCGCCGAAGGTGGGATCTCTCTCACAGCGTCGACGGATGACCTCTGCACCGGCGGCCTCAAGCAGGGCGTCGGTGACGCCCTGACCACTGCCGTACAGCGCATCGTAGACGATTGTGAGATCCGACAGATCGGCGTCGACAAGGTCGTGGGCGTGATCGGCGTGGCTCGGAATCGGATCAACCTCCCGGATCTCGCCCCACTCCTCCTCGGGAAGGAGGTCAGGTTCGGCGAGATTCTCAACGATCTTCTCGGTGCGCTCGGGGAGTGCGGGCGCGCCGTCTTCGGGAATGAATTTGACGCCGTTGTACTCCGGTGGGTTGTGCGAGGCGGTGACCATCAGCGCACACGAAAGCCCGCGGTCGACGATGGCGTACGCAATAACGGGCGTTGGACAGTCACGTTCGGGGAGCAGTACGTCAAAGCCGTGGCCCGCCAAAATTTCGGCGAGGCTCTCGGCGAAGTCGGGCGAGGTTTCGCGGGCGTCGTAGCCGACGATAACTGGGTCAGTGTACCCCTCGGCTTCGAGATAGCGAGCGACTGCTTCGCCAACGATTCGGACGCGTTCGTCAGTGAACACATCGAGCGTTGCGCGCCAGCCATCAGTGCCAAAGGCAATCTTGTCCATACGCTACCTGCTGGCGCAACTGATAAAAATGTGTGAGGTGAAACGAGTGCTCACTTGGAGTGTGCTGCCGGCGTGTTCCGTTCGATACGGCGGTCTTTTTCGGCCCGTGAGAGCTGTTTGAGCTCGTACTCCCGGCTCATCGCCGTCGACTGCGTGTCGTACCGTTCGAGAAACACGAGTTCGACCGGCGTTCGGCCGCGAGTGTATTTCGCGCCCTCACCACGGTTGTGTTCGTCGACGCGCCGGGCTGGATCGGTACTATAGCCAGTATACAGCGTCTCGTCGGCACACCGAACCATGTAGACGTAGTGGTCGCTCACAGACTGAAAAGCGCTGCCGGAACCAAATTCCTCTCGGTCCCGGCGACACTCGACCAGTATAGTGTTCCCCCATGGTCGAGTGGGCGGTCAGTGGACGATTCACGATCCCCCAAGTTAGCTGCGGGTACGGTCTCGGGCGGCTTCGGCAATGCCGGCGTTGGCTGAACAGGACGGACAGGCAAACAGCCGTCCGAACTCGTCAGCAAACACCCGCGCAAAGCGGTCCGAAACGTGGGACCCACAATGGTCGCAACGTGACATTAGTGGCCGGCTCCACTGGAAGCCGGTAGACTCTGTAGACGCCCGGCAGTCATATACGCTTCTTTTAATTATATAAAAGATTCAGCTATATACGTACAGTTTTACAACAAGTAGTTACCGGCTACTTCTGGGTAGATACTGCCTACGTTAGTTGCGCTCGCCCGTCGACTGATCGATGGCTTGGGCGATGAGCGCGGCCTGAGATCCTGCGGTAAAGCCGGCGTCGACGTTGACAACCGACAGTGCGGTACACGACTGCAGCAGTCCCAAGAGAGCAGCCTCGCCGTCACCGCCCTGGCCGTAGCCCGTCGAGACCGGCACCCCGATAACTGGACAGTCGACCTGTCCGGCAATAACCGTCGGCAGGGCGGCTTCCCGACCAGCGACAGCGATAACCACATCCGCCTCCCGAATCCGGTCAAGTTGGTCGAACAGCCGGTCGATGTTCGCCACGCCAACGTCTTCGATGAGTGTGCAGTCGGCACCAACTGCAGTGACGACGGCGATGGCCTCACCAGCAACCGGATAATCCGATGTGCCGCCAGTCACCGTACAGACCGTTGCATCCAGCGTGGGCGGCTCAAAATCCTCATCAGAGACGGTTACGGTCCGTGCCCGATGGTCGACGACAACAGTTGTCGACGCGTCTTCGTAGACTGCTTCGAGCAGTGCGATGCAGTCGTCGTCGGCTCTGGTAACGAGCGCGCGTCCGGTTGTTTCGACGGCGGTCTCGACGAGCTGTTCGACCTCGGATGGCGTTTTGCCGGCGGCCAAAATCCCCTCCGGAATCCCTCGTCGCTTCTCGCGGGCGGCATCGAACCGACCAGCGGCGGTCGTCGCATACCCCGCCAGCCGCGCCTCAGCTTTCTCGACCGAAATATCGCCGGCCGCAAGAGCCGCTAACGTCTTTCGCATGCATACTGTGATGTCTCCGACTGATTCGTAGCTGTCGCTCGACAAGCGTATATAAATATGGCGGTGTTGCCGGTTTTAAAATTCTCAATTTAGGTCATACAGGGGCCGAAACCACCGTCAAAGGCGTTTGCCCACGAATTACATAACAACCCTTATTACACAGGACTCGGTACGCAAGGGTGCATGGCAGATCTTATCGTCAAAGCAGCCGTTAAGGAAGCGCTGAGTGACAAAAACGTGGCTTCGGATTTCTATGACGCCCTCGATGCGGAAGTCGAAGAGCTTCTCGAAGACGCGGCCCGACGAGCCGAAGACAACGACCGGAAGACGGTCCAGCCCCGCGACCTGTAAGGTCGATTCTAATCCCCGTTTTTTTGCGACTAACTGGCGAGCGGCCACGCTGTCAACCCGGTAAGCACTGCCTACTTTTCAGTACCTCGTCGACTCGACGCCGTCTTGGGTGCCGACATACAGTTTGGTCGCTCGGTCGACGAACAGGCCGTGTTCGACAACGCCGGGAACTTGTGACAGCGAGGCGGCCAACTCGGCTGGCTCCGCGATTGTGCCGAACTCGCAGTCGACAACCAAGTTACCATTATCAGTGACGACCGGGCCGTCCTTCTCGGTTGCCAGACGAAGCGTTGGCGTTCCGCCTAGCGTCTCGACCGCAGCTTTGAGGCCGCTTCTGGCGGCAGGAATCAGCTCAACGGCGATTGGATAGTCGAGTTCATCAGCGAGTTTGGTTTCATCAACTACGATGGCGAGGTCGTCGGCTGCGGCCGCAACGATCTTTTCACGGGTGTGGGCCGCCCCGCCGCCTTTGATGCAGTCGCCGGTTTCGCGGACGATCTGGTCGGCGCCGTCGATCGTAAGATCGATTCGGTCGACCTCGTCGAGGCCGACGAGTGGAACGCCATGCTCGATGGCCAACTGACGGGCTCCGAACGAGGTGGGCACACCCACGATATCGAGTCCGCCGTCGACGCGGTCACCGAGGGCTTCAATTGCGTAGGCTGCGGTGCTGCCGGTGCCGAGGCCGACGACCATCCCGTCGGTTACCGCGTCGGCGGCGGCCTCGCCAGCGCGCCGTTTGGCCGCGTCGCTTCCTGCAGTCGATTTCATACACGGGCGTTCGTGTGAATAGTCCAAAAGCTACCGATGTCCCACGGTAGGCAGAGACTACTGCTCCGTAGCCAGATGGTACTGCTCAGTCAAGTCGGTCGAGAATCGCTTGGCGGTCGTACTCCAAGGAGAGCTTGCGAGACCGGCCGCGGCCCTCGATTTCGGCGTACGCCGCTTCGATAACACCCAACTGATCGAGTTTGTTGACGAGTTCGGTATAGCGCGTATAGCCGAGGCCGGTGTCGGCTTTGAACGCCTCGTACACCGCGCCCGCGTGTTCGCCGTCGTGGTCGACGAGCACTTCGAGCAGCGCGCGCTCGGATTCCGAAAGGCCACGGAGGCTCCGCGAAAGATGGACGTGTTTGGATTTCTCGTAGGCGGCCTCGATATCCTCGGTGGCGATGGCACGGGAGGCGCGCATTTCGGCCTGCATTCCGGCTCGCCGGAGCAGGTCGATGCCGACCCGGAGATCACCGCTGTCGGCGGTCAGCTCGGCGATCCGTTCGAGACCGCGTTGGCCGATGACGCCGTCGTGAAAGCCACGTGTGGCTCGTTCTTGGAGAATCGAGCGGATCTCGTCGACGGCGTATCGCGGAAAAAAGATCTCTTCGGGCCGAAAGACGCTCTGAACGCGTGTGTCGAGTTCGTCGATCAAATCCAACGAAAGGTCCGAAGAGACGACAATGACGCCGATTTTGACGCCAGAATGCGTTTCGTGGGCGCGCAACAGCGAGCCGAGGGTGTCGCTGGCCTCGTTTTCGTAACACAGGTAGTTCACGTCGTCGAGTGCGACCACGAGCACGTCCTCGTCGTCGACCAGTCGCTCGGTGAGCTGGCCGAACAGCTTTTTAAACGAGATCCCGGAGGAGGGCGGCTCATAGTCGAAGATTCCCTGAAAGATTCGCGAAAACACCGCATACCGCGTGGAATCGACTTGACAGTTCACGCGGACGGTCTGGATATCCGTCTGGCCGCCGAGTTCGCCGAACAGTTTCTGGACGGCGGTGGTTTTGCCCGTCCCCGGTGGTCCCTGAATCATCGTATTTAGGGGTCGGGAGCCGCGGACAGCGGGCCGGAGGGCGTATTTCAGGCTTTCGAGCTGGCTCTCGCGGTGGCGAAACGCCTCGGGCAGATAGTCGATCTCGAAGACGTGTTCGTCACGGAAGACGGTCTCGTCCCACGACAGCATCTCCTCGGGATCGTCCGACATCTGCCTGAGTGAACCCAGCCCGTCTACTTAATGATTCCCCGGACTGTCGACGTCGTAGGCTACAGGTCGACTTCGCTGACCGTCTCATAGACTGGCCCCTCGTCGGTGAGCGTGCTTTCGGTCAGTCGAATGCGCTCGACCTGAAACGATCCGACCGTCTCGTCGGTTTCGCGGACGGCATGCTGGACGAGCGATTTCCCACGGGCGTCGTCCATCCGTCCAAGGGTTACGTGCGGGGTAAAGCCGTGGCTTTCCGCATCGAATCCCAGCGCGGTGAGTTCAGTTTCGAGTGCATCGTGGAGCTGCGTCAACGCCGCCGCGCCGTCGCCGCTGACGCCAGCCCAAACAACGCTGATGTAGTCGAGTGCGGGAAACACGCCGAGGCCGTA
>SL_8KL_010_SEDDRAFT_10003181_pt1 | contig 13607 bp, 13 predicted proteins | sample SodLakKL_010_SED_4_FD_11160 | JGI IMG/M metagenome (IMG submission 11160) | reverse complement strand
TCGAGCACGGAAATCCGCCCAGAAATCGACAAAATGAAGAAGTCGGAGCTTCTTGATTACTGCAATATGCTTGGGCTAAGTATTCAGCAAACGCTCACAAAGGCGGAAATCATTGAAGAAATCCGCTCTGAATGGGCGAGGCTTGATCAAGGCCGAGACAAACCGAAAGAGGCTGAAGAGGAAGAGGGTGAAGAGGAAGAAGAAGAGGACGAAGACGAAGACGAAGAGGGTGAAGAGGAAGAAGAAGAGGACGAAGACGAAGACGAAGACGAAGAGACTGAGTGGGACGAAGAAGACATGTGATTAAAGTCAAATTCGTAGCTCACTATAAGCATTGGTGTCCTGGGCAAGTGGTTTCGTTTTCAAAAACTCGGGCTGTGAAGTTGATAATGAAAGGGGTTGCGTCCCCAATCAGAGAGAAGCCCGACAAAAAGGGTCGATAAATGAACACCGTTGAAGTCATTGAAGCGAACCCCAACAAAATGTTGGCGGACCCTGTTCTTCTAGCACAAGAATTAGGGTTGAACAATTCGGATGGAGTCCAGAGGGCGAAAAGGCTGATACTTGAAGCCGGGTCTCTGTTAGAAGCGAATACAGGACGGGAGTTTCAAAAAGAGAAGGTTAAAGAGACGTTGCAGGGGACAGGAACGACATTTCTACCTCTCACACGCCGTCCTATCAAAGGAGTTCACGAGGTTCGCTCTGAAGACGGTGTTATCATTAACGACTTTGAGATTTTAGAAGGCGAACAGGGAACACTGTACCGGAAAGCTGGCTGGCGGAGCCTTTATGGGTTCCGCCGGTCAGTTATCAATGCTGTCGAACACAGATACAGCCCAATACTCATGTGGATTGTCACTTACACGGCAGGATATACAACATTCACAGTGAGTGAGAACCAGAATGGAGAAGAAGAAGAAGAGGAGGAGAATGGAGACGGAGACAATCAAAACAATGGGGCGCTCCCTGATGTCCCCCTTGCATTGCAAAGAGATATAATGGATATTGCTGCATTCTTGCATACTAGGTCTAAGGATGCTGGTATCCAATCAAAACGGCTTGGGGATGCTCAAGTCACTTACTCTGAACACACACCATCGGAATTTGTCTCTCTTCGAGCTATCAATTGGTCATAGGTTGTATATGCTATGTTTGATATTGACATAAGTTCATTCCTCACACAGAAAGGAACTCACTACAGGAAAACACGTGAAGATGTGGGTTCTGGTGTGTTTGAAGAAACATTTGAAGAAATTGATTCTGAAATCCCTTGTCGAAGGTCCCCTGTAGGGTACAACGACATAGAAATCGCAAAAGCAGCCGCTGTCGAAGTTACCGATGCGTTGTATTTGCAATATGGGAGCGGACTTCGACGTGGAGATGAATTTGAAGTTGGGGGTGTAAGATTCACTATTGAAGTTTCAAGGCACCCGAGCACTGCTGGTTCCTACGAGAAGTGGTTGATGAAAGCAAAACAGGAATCGAAGTAATGGCTGACGAAGGCGCATTTGTTGATTTACAACTTGGCGATATGTCCAAAATACAGAGGAATGTTGAGGATTACGTCAAACAAAATCTAAACAGAGCTGGTGCTTTTTTGCGGAGAAAGGTTATGGACAAAGTGTCCAGAACGCAGCCGGTTGCTTTCACAACTACGGGTAAGCCGTATGGGTTGGACCCTTCACAACCGGGGACACCCCCAAAGCAAGTAACAGGGACGTTGCACAGAAATATAATCTTCAAACCAGCGGAAAGAGAAGGAAACTTTCTTGTTGTATACGTCGGTGTCCCTAAACACGTCCCTTACGGCCCTTTATTAGAGTTTGGATTTGATGGGGTTGTAACAATCCCGTCTCACACCCGGAGAGTTGAAGTCGTTTATGGGAAACGCCTCCCACAGCCGGTTGACATTTTCATACCGGCGCACACTCGAAGGATTCGAATTGAAGCAAGACCGTTTTTACGTTCAACGGTACATGGTCATCGTCTTGATTTATTGAGAATTGTTGCTACAGGAAGAATGACAGGGTTCTAGAATGTCTGATAACAGCAACAACAACAACAACGATGTGGAAACATCGATACATCCTGTGCGTAAAATGATTGTCGACACTATGTTGGGGGATGACATATTATCCGCCCTTCATAGCGAGTATGAAGACCAACCAGCTATTTTTGCTATGGTGCCTGCCCCTGAGAATGCAGAGTATCCATACTCCGTTATCGGTTCGTTCACAAGCAACACGCACAGAGATACAAAAACCAGCCGTGGAAGAATTATCGATGTCGATATTCATTCTTACGCGGCGGCGGGAGGGAACCCGAATGTAGTAGACACAATCGCTCAAAGAGTTCAGAAACTGTTCCACAAGCCCGAAGATGGGTTGGAGGTTGATGGGAATTTAGTTCTGCTATCATTGGTGGAGGGTCCTTACAACTTAACAAGAGAACCTTCTACTGATGTTTATCACTTTGTGAACGCTGTACAGTTGTGGTTGGAATCAGAAGAAGAAGAAGAAGAACCTGAACAAGGAGATTAGAAATGGCTAACAATGGACTAGAAACACTCACCAGAAAGTCGTTGAACAACATCAACCAAATTCTTGACTTGGAAGATGAAATGGTTGATGCCAACGAAGAAGGCAACGACTACCCAAACGACGAGCGCACCTTCTTGATTGTCGAGAACGGCAGCGGCGGCGATGTGACTGTAACAATCGAAGCGCAACGAGACCAAGTTGGCGTCACCAGCTTCGGTCAACTTTCTCTGGATGATATCGAGAAGATCGTTGAAGCAGGGAAGTGGGCGATACTTGCCGCACCCCCTGGCGGTTACAACGATGCGCAAGGACGCGCTCGTGTCACCTACTCAAGTCACGATGATGTCAAAGTGGTTGCGGTCCGCCGTACTGCCGACTAATATCACCCCAGAAACGTAAACAACGGGTTCAACACGTTAAGGATAAGGAGATAATGAAATGGCAGGTCAGACTGGCAACACTATCCTTCTCCAAGTAGATACTACTGGGGAAGGGAACTGGGTGGACATCGGACTTCAGAGAGGGCTTGATGACGACCGTCAAAGCACTCTTATCAACATGTCGGATAAAACGTCCAAACACGACAAGGTTGAGTATGGGCGGTTTTCCTCGACAGTGACTTTGAGCACTTTGTGGCCTATCCCCGGTTCGGAAACTGGGCTGGCTGTTCTGAAGAATGCCCACCAAAACGGCACGAAAATGCAAGTTCGATTGACGGAACTCGGGAACCCGACAGAAGAAGCCCGAGTTGTTGTTAATCAAATCACGAAAGCAGGTCCCGACAACGCGGAAGCAACGTGGTCAATCACAATGACCGTCGATGACGGTTGGACACAATTGTAAGAGAACCTAAACTCCAAACCAGTTTAATGAAGGAGGAATTAACACCATGAGTAGCGGTCACAGTCTCGAAAGCATCCACTGGCTTGAAATTGAAAACCAAAACGGTGGAGTTGATCGATACCCCTTGAAGCTTACTACGCTATCCGCCGTGAACTTGGAAGAGGAACTTGGGAATTCTATCCTGGAAGTTTTGAACACACGTTCACGGACAGGGTTCAGGACTATTGCTTTGATGTTCAAAGCGAGTTTGAATGGTGGTCTTGAGTCAACGAATCAAGGGGCAAAGAAGAAGTACACCCTCAAGGATGCTTGCAGCATTATCGACCAGATTGGGATTGCGAAAGCAGGGATTGAGCTTGGCTCTGTAATTAAGAAGGCTTTCCCGTCCTCTGAAGTAACTGAAGAGGAAGTCCAAGCATTCATTGAGAATCAAGGACAAGAGGGTCCCGAAGAGGGAAACTAAAGAAGGAAGGTATTGATTGGGACACGCTCTTTGAGCAGTGTCTTGAAAATGGGATGCCGGAAGATGAGTTTTGGATTCTTTCACCAAAGCAAGTTAAAAGGTTTCTTAATGCTTGCAGAAACAGAAGGAAACGTGAAAGAGTCTATCTCAAAGCGGTAGCCTGGTGGACAGCAAATCTTAGCCGCGCTAAGAACATGCCGTCAATGGAGTCGTTCATAAAGGATGGCGCAGAAAGCGAGCAAAGATACAAAACAGAAAAGAAAGACTCGCTCATGCAAGACTACTTTGCCATCAAAGAACAAATCGCCCAACGTGAAAATCAACTGAGTAGTGACTAACACCCCTTTTAGGAAGCGCGGTTTGTGTAGAAAGCAGGTGCTCTGCACAGACCCGCTCCTAAAAGGAAGTAATACGGAGGCAGATTTATAATGCTTGGAGGCATGGGCGGTTTCGGAAACCTTGGAGACCTTCTTGTCGGCGTTAGAGTTGACATGGGGGGCCTTAAACAAGGCTTATCAAAAGCAACAGACGCTTTGCGCCGTTCGACCAGAGAGATGGAAGGGTCTCTAAGGGGGATTGAGACCACTCTCTTCAGATACGTTTCTATTCCGTTAAAAGGTCTTGCCGCATCTGTTGTTGGTTTTGGTTCTGTTTTTGAAAACGAAATGACCAAATCCGCATCTATCATGCGTGGTGTCACTCGTCAAATGCGTGAGGATATGTCTGAGGCGGCCCTCGAAATTGGCCGGACTACAGAACATGGGGCGTCTACAGCCGCATCCGCATTCAGCATTCTCGCCCGTTCTGGATTTGATGTTCAACAGTCTATAGAACTCCTCCCAGAAGTTGCAGACTTCGCTACGGCTTCATTCGAGAGAATGGATTCCGCCGCTTCAAATCTTGGTCAAATCATGCGCGCCCTTGTTCCTATAATGGGAGAGGGTGAAGAACAAATACAAAACGCATCTCAAGTAATGGAGATGCTGGTTCACGCTTCTCGTGAGACCGAAACTTCTGTATCTCAACTTGCCATGGCTCTCACACAAAGGGCAGCGGCAGCAGTTACAACATACGATAGAAGTCTTGAAGAAGCAATTGCTGTGATGACCGTTTTTGGGAAGAGGAACATTGAGGGGACACGCGCTGCGGAACGATACTATTCGATTCTTGATGACCTTAATCGAGTCATTGCCCGGAATGCGGAACAGTGGGAGGATGTTTTAGATGTAAGTCTCCATGCCGATGGTGCGCTTCGAGACCTTTGGGAAATCCTTGTTATATTGGAAGAGAGTTTCGGAGACATGAATCAACAACAAATGGCCTTTGTTGAAGAACAACTCGGGCTAAACTCCGAAGTTCTAAGGTCAATTCGTTTGCTTGATGGCGCTTCCGGGGAAATTCTCCGTCTTACCAAGGAGTTCGAAAACTTAGACGGAGAAATGTCTAATTTATCTAATGAAATACGCAGTTCGTTTCTTGTTCAACTTCAAATGATGCTAAATCAGATGAGGAACATTGCTGTTGAAATTTATAGAGAACTGGACCCTGCTATAGGGGATTATTTAACTCCAGTCATGTTCGGGTTGGTGAACGCTCTCCAAAGTGTATCTGACTCCTTCGCTGAGGCAGATGGGAGAATACAAGCCTTAACTGTTGCAGCGTTGGGATTGTTAGCCCTTCTTGCTCCTATAATGGTTGTTGTTAAGGCTTTAGTCGCTGTTCTTGGAACATGGGGGTTTGCTTTAGGGGCTGTAGCGGCTGGATTGGGCGCTTTGGTTCTAGCTATTGCATCTTTCCGTCAAGCTGCAACATTAGCATCGAGAGGAACAGAAGAAGTTGTTGACAGTATTCATGAACTTGAAGATTCAATGGAGGATGCAAAGAATTCAACTGAAGAATTTGAAGGCAGTTGGGGCACATTAATAGGAACACTGTTAGGGGCTAGCGCAAGTGTAGGGTTGGTATCAAAAGCCCTCGGGTACACATTCTTTGCAGCAGCAGGTAAGGCGCTTGCAGTTTTGGCTGCTATTGGTGGTTCAGTTTATGCGGGAATCGGTTTGTGGTCGAAGTATAGAACAGAGGTTGGTTCTACTGCTGATCATGTGGCGGCTGCTTTAGAAAAGACTGAAGACCAAATCAAAGCTATTGAGATAGCAACGCAGTCGATGGGGGAAACGGCTGAAAGCGTTTTTGGCCGCATGGGACAATGGGTCAGGGACGCTCACGAAACTGCGACACAAGGTCTCGGGGAGGGAATGGCTGCTGCTTATGGTTTAGTTACTGGAGAATATGATTTAGAAGATGTTGATGCTGTTTCAACAGTCCCTGGCTCTAGAGAAGAAGCACATCGTTTAAGGGCGGAGAGGGAAGTTCGACGGCAAGCAACAGGCGCTGACACGATTTTTGACCGTCTAAGAGAAGGTGTAGATGATGCACTAGACCAGGAGTTCTTGAATAGAATTACTGACTTGAGAGATGAAGTAGGTCAAATTGATTTAGACAGGTTTACTGAAACCGCAGAAGAAGCNGGGCAGGAAATTGACAGGCTGCGTTCCCGCGCCGAAAGGATGCGCGAACAACTCTTCCCAGAAGAGGAAATGCGGTCGGCGATTAGTCAAATTGAGGAGTTCTCTCAAAAGTTTCCTGATATTATAGACCAAGAAGCAGTTGAGCGCGGAATAGAGGAAGTTGTCCGGGACTTCCATGACCGTGGTCTTGAAATGGAACGATATCTTACTGAGCCTCTTGAAGGAATCCCTGAACAGTATCGTGCAATGTTTGAAGAAGCTATTGAAGCTATTCAATGGGAGGAGATAGAGGAAAGAGGCAGAGAAATGCGCGAAGAGCAGCTTCGCCAAATGGATGCTCTTAGGGATGAGAGCGCCCGTTTTCTTCAAAACTTAGAAGAACAAGCTGGTGGTTATGATATACTCGAACAGAAAATCGAAGAAGCATTTGAGACCGCGCTTGTTCTTGGAAGAGACTTATCAGAAGAAACAGAACTTCTCGAAGTTCTTGTAGGAGATTTATGGAGTCAGTATATAGAAGGCGCTCACGATTCTGAAGAAGCAGTAAGAGACCTTGAGAACCAACTCGGAAGTTTTGGTCCTGAAGTGCGCGGCATACTTGAAGACCTTATACAAGGTTCAAGGGATGCCGATGAAGCACAAAGGTTTGATGAGTGGCTTCGAGACCTTATGGATATAAGTTTTAGTCTCGAAATGATAGCTAGAACTCTAGACAGCGATTTTGTTCGCGGAGCTGCATCAACAGTCCGAGCTATAGGAGTAATCCACGAAGCCACGGATAACCTTTTAAGTAATTTTGAAAAGTTCCAAGAGGAAGGCAGCACAGCGTTTTCAGTAATACGAAACTTGGCCGCAGCTTCTACTGGCGATATTCTCGCTATGGTGGCAGCCGTTCTTGAAGTGGCGGATGCTTTTGGTTTAATGGGGAGTTCTGGCGAACGGGAACTTTCTAAGCTTGATGAGATAATGGAAGATTTAGACAGGGCCTTGGAAGACTTTGGGAGACAACTAGAAGACTTGATTGTAGATTTCGTCCGAGAAGGAAAACTGCAAATTCAAGACTTGGTTGACTTCATCCTTGAAGAACTTCTCAGAATATCTATCCATCACGCTATTGTTGAGCCAATTACGGGTGCTGTTCGCGGAATGTTTGATAAAGGCGGCGCATTTTCTGGTGGCGTTCAAATGTTCCAAAGTGGCGGCATCGTCGGCGGGCCGATGTTGTTTGGACACCGTGGAGGGCTTGGGTTGATGGGAGAGAAGCGGGCTGAAGCAATTCTCCCATTGGAGCGTGATTCTATGGGCGACCTTGGGGTGAAAGCAGAGTTTGAAGTTCACGAAAGAGACCAAGAACGTTCATTCAATGTGGTAATCAACAATGAAACGGGGGACCCGATTGAAGAAGCCGATGTTCGTGAGTCTATAATCGATGGCGAAAGAAACGTTGAAATCACAATTAAGAGGGTTGTTGAATCCCTTGTTGAGCGTGGCTCTTTTGACCCGAGCCTAAGCCGGGTAATGAGGAGAGTGTAATTATGGCTGAATCTTGGCCTGAAAATTTGAGTGACAAGCAACAACTAGCAATTGAGAGAAGAATCATTTCAGGGGGTATAGTTACGGAAATGGAGAGTGGCGCTCTTCATACCAGAAAGAGGTTCAAGAAGAAACACAGAGAAAGGTTTATCTTCAATTTGAATTTCACCGGCGAAGAACTTCAACTGTTTGATACGTTCTACTTTGACACCCTAAACAATGGGGTGGAGGCGTTCAAAATAACAAGTCCTTTGACTGATGATACTATCCACGTAAAGTTTACTTCCTATCCAAACTTCAATATGCAAGTAGGGAACAGTGACCCGGATAAGAGAAGGTGGAGAGGCCGTGTTCATGTAGTTCGTGTGGGAGAAGAACAATGAGTTTACCCCCTGATGTTCTTCGTCAACTAATATCAAGTTCTTCAGAAACTGTATTCATGTTTCTGTTAGACTTGGACTTCGGCAATGGTTTGCCATCTCGATATGTAAACAATACCCACGAGAATGAAACAGTGGACGGGCAAGAGTACGAGGCCCGGTCGTTTGCAATCCAACTGCCTATGGAGTCGGACAGAGAAGGCGAACAAACCATGCGTGTCGAAATTGACGATACGCCTGGAGACCTTATTATTCGTATGAGAACATTCTCAATCAACAATATAGAAGGAATTGACAGGCCAAGAGCTACAATTCGACTAATCGCGGATATCTCCCCAGAGAATGTAATCACAGGGCCTTGGACATTCAGTATTGGTGGGTGTCAAAATAACGGTCCTGGTTCTCTTGTTTTGACTTTGGTGTTCCAAGATTTCTTGAATCTTCCATTCCCGAAAATCCTATTTACACCATCAAACTTCCCTGCGGTTTTCCAACAAGGACAAGTCATCCAATAATGGTTTCGATAAAAGAAATAGACGGCTCAAACAAACCAGTTCTTCATAAGGTTAAGAAGTTCCTTGGTAAGCCACACGACAAAGTTGATTGTGTGCAGTTAGTTGCGGAGTGGCACGAAATGAGCCGGTTTGCAACATTAGCCAAATTGGTTTGTAAACACAAAGATAAAGAGTTTATAGACACTCCAGTTGACGGAACTGTGATTCTTTGGAAAATGTTAGAAGGGTACTTTCACGTAGGGGTTTATATTTCCAAGGATTTAATGATTCACTCCGAGGAATTCCGAGGCGTGTGTATAACGGACATTTCTCAGCCGCCTTGGAAAAGTACCTACAGAGAGTATTTCTCGTTTGATAAAGGAGTGGGTAATGTTTGAAAAAGTACATCATGTTTATTCCGATACGGAACCCGTCACGATTTCGAGGGTTCGTACAGACTTAGGTATCGCCCCAGAAACGCAAATTTTCATTTCTGGGGAGAAAGTGCCGGATTCTCATGTGGTCAATCCAGGCGACAAACTTGATTTATTCATTAACGCCCCTGCCGGTCCATTTCAAGGAGATATAACTGGTGGAGTAATTGGCCGCGACCAGCAACGTATGTTTCTCACTACGCTGTTCCAAGTTGGAAGTATTGCGGTTGGTTCTTTGGTTCACCCGCTTGCCGGGGTGGCTGTTGGGCTCGCGGGCGTGGTGGCTGCTACCGCATTGGTCCCGCCGCCCATTGATACAGAATTGGAGAGAGCGGGGCATCAAATAGAAGGGATAGCTAATAGAGTAGACCCTTACGGCCCTGTTCCTGTCATTTATGGGCGGACAAGGGTGTTTCCGAAACTCGCGACATTCCCTTGGACGGAGATGTATAATTCCGACCAATACTTGCGGACTATTTTTGCATTAGGCGTAGGTCCTCTCCGGGTCTACGAAGACACATTAAAGTTGGGCGACCGGAGCATTGACAATTTTGATGTTACATATGAAATTCTTACAGGCGTAGAAGGGGACCAGTTCAATGACACACAATTCAACAACATTGTTCACGAACAATCAATAAATTTACGAGTGGAGTACGGGGAAGACCCTATCCAATTCACCACAGCGGATGACACTGTGGAGATTTCATTCGACGTAGTTTTCCCTAATGGCCTAGTGAACGTTGTTGATTTAGATTTCAACGTGACAGAAGTACCACACCAAGTGGACTTTGAAGTAGAGTACCGCCCCCACGGCTTCCCGGAAGAGGCCCGATGGAACAGGATTACACGATTGGAAGATGCTGCCTATGACCCTGAAGAAGAAGCGGATGAGTACGGCATCGAAGGGGTGGGCGATTTTCTTTCAAACGCTCTTGATTTCTTAGGAGACGTTGAAACATTCTTAGGGTTTCAAGATGAAGGAGACACCTTATTAGCGTTTGAAGCAAACTTCCTTCAAGGCATGGTCTCAACTCTCTCAAATAGAATCGACTCTGCTTTATCGTTAGCACAATATGTAGAAGAGCATCAGGATACATTGTTTAGTATGGTTGAATCCCTCAACAATGTCTTCAATCTTCTAGGCAACTTTGGTATCGCTGAAGAGCATAAGATTCTCAATCCTAAAACACAACTAGGACTTGATAACTTAATGGCTGGGATGCCTGCGTTCCAAGCATTGCAAGAATTTAGCCGGGATTTGGAACTTGGAGATTTACAACACCCGAGCCAGTACCCTCCATTTATACAATGGATGATAGTAAGAAATGACCTTACTCATCTTGTGGACGCTCAAATGAGGCTCCACGAAGGAGAGATACAGGATGCAACATCAAACACTGTCCAATTCGACCAAGAAGCGTCTGATAGATCGAGGTCTTACGTAAATAACGTAGTTGTGATTGACGGAGAAGAATATAAGATTTTAGTTTATGACGGCGTTAATCGAACCGCTANTATCACCCCAGAGTTTGACACTATCCCCGAAGCAGGAACTCCTTTTTATATTGCACGTCCAGTAGTGAGACTTACTGGAAACTCTGAAGGTTTGGTTCGAAGGACTGTTCGATGGAGAGTCCCTAAAGGAAAGTATGATGTTCGAATCCGCCGTCTGTCTGAGGAAACCGACGGTGAGGAACAAGATAATATCCAATCTGAGAGCCGGGTTGCCGTAGTGCGTTCTTTTGTGAAAGGGGAACCAATTAACGTTGAAGGAATATCTCTTATAGCAATGCGGGCAAAAGCTACTGAAGNCTTAGCCGGTAGAATCNATGAGTTGAATGTAGAAGTAGAGTCTATTCTTCCTGTCTGGGATGAAGGCAATTCCGAGTTTAAGGATGAAATTACATCAAACCCGGCTTGGGCTTTTTTAGATGTTCTAAAGAACCCTAAGAAGAACCACCGCCCTGTTGACGATTCTCAAATTGATTTGGACGGTATAAAAGAGTGGGCCGTAGAACTTGACAACGAAGAATTCACCCCAGAAGAGGGGGATATTCTTACAGGCAGAACTATTGGTTTGGAAATCCGGGAGGAAATGACTACAAAGCGCGCTTTACATCAAATAGCTAACATAGGCCGCGCTTCGTATCGTATTCATGGTGGCAAGCACTCGATTATACAAGATAAGCCCGACAAACTCCCTGTGACTATATTTACCCCAGACGATTATTGGGACTTCCAATGGGAACGCCCATTTGTTAGGATGCCTCATGCTATCTCAGCTAGCTTTTTGAATAAAGAGTCTAGTTATCGAAGAGACGAAATGCTTATTTTTAGAGATGGGTACTCTAAAGACGGAGCGGGTGAAACTAAAGAGGCTGTAGATATAGAGTCTCAAGAATTTACGGGGTTCACTGAACCTTTACAAGTTTTCAAGGACGCCCGTTTCGAGTTTGCGGTGGCTATTGCAAGGTCCGAGCACTTCTCTTTTTACGTCCCGCACATTCTCGTACTTCAGAAAGGAGATGTGTTCCAGTTAGTGTCTGAAACTGCTATGTTCGCTCTTGGTTCTGGGAGAATTGAGAAGGTTGTCAGGGATGGAAGTGATAACATAACTTCCATCGAAATTGATTCTTATGTTGTTTTGCCGGACGATACAATATTTGTAACAATACGCCGAAACGATGGGGTGTTGTTGACAAAAGAAGTTCTTGAATCAGACACTGAAACAACTACATTCACTTTCGAGACACCGTTTGAAGATAGTGAAGTTGAAGTAGACAGTCTTGTTGGTGTTGGCAACCCTGCTACTATGCTTTGTACTGAGATAAGGTTTGAATCAGATAACTCTTGCCGTATTTTTGCTACGCACTATGCGCCGGATGTATTTACTTCTGATGTAGACCCATTACCGGAGCATGACTCCCAAATTACCGCACCCCCAGAAAGACAACTTCCATCCCCGCCGGTTTCGCAGTTTGTAGAAGGTGAGGAAGCGGCTGTACCAACATCTGTTGTAGGACCAAGCCGGACGAAAGCTGCGGCAATGATTCTGAATTTTGAACCACCACCTTCCGGTCATTTGAAACCGGAAAAACGTAAAGTTGGAGTTCTAGATGTTGAGTCTATAAGTAGTGTTGAAGACGTGATAGAACAAGTTCTTACAGGACAGTCAAACCTCGATGCGGTCGATGTTCAACGTGCTATTAATGAGATGTATGACGATAGGGACTCTTATGACTGGTATGAACTTGACCCGGAGAGGACAAGGTTTACTGTAACTAACTTGCCTTTTGGAAAAGAGCATTTGTTTGTTACGTTCTTTGTTGGTCCTGATGGACAAAGAGGCCCTGGAGGTGAATTAGATAGAGTTATGTTCTGGGGAGGTGGTAAATACTCTCATTTAGGAAGATCTCGTGTTAGAAGAACTACAGTCGATAGCTTCAAAGGGAGCGGTATTGAAATTGGTTTGGAAGAAGAATTTGACGACCTTCTAGAACAGTTTATACAACATTTAGAAGACTTTGAGCTTAGGGCTCCTCTAGGGCAAGCAAATCAGACTTTGCGTTCTGTTGGCGCGCAAGGGTGGACTCCGACAAGCACTTTAGAAACACACGATACTCCGTTAGAAGTCCATGTAAATCATACGTTAGTTATTACCCCTCATCATTTCACAACGTTCGGTGAAGTGTCAAATCTTATAGGAGAGCCTGAAACATGCGGCTGGATATCAGGCAGCGCGGATGTCGTTGTTGACCCTGTTGCGCTGTATTGTCAAGTAATTGTTCGGGATATTAGCGACCCTGACAACCCTGTTGAAGTGTACTCTAGTGATTTAGGAAGTTTTACAGGCGAATCGGGAGAAATCGCTAACGTTTCATTCTCCACTGAAAGTCTCGAAGAGAACACCTCCCATGAAATTGAGTTTATAACAAGAGATGAAGAAAACACCATTTTAGATTCTTCTACGACTTCAGTCACTACAGCAATTTGCTGTAATGATTGTGAGCCGGGTGAACTGAAAGACACGTATTACCTGTATTGGCCTGAATGGGGCGTGATGAAGGTCGAGTGGAGCTCTGGTTGCACTTGGCGATGGACTGATCCGGATGATGGAATACCGTCAAAAACTGCACGACTTAGTTGGAATAGCTCTGAAGGGCGGTGGATGGTGAAGTTGCTGGATCCGGTGCTGATAGGTGCGCCGAATTGTGAATTCGACGTGCTTGGCGTGTTTACGCCGTGCAACCCTGTGGGCGTGTACGACTATGTAACTTTTTGTGAAGGAGATTGCCCGAGCTGCACGGACCCGGTAACAGTGACGGAAGAGGAACCTGAATAATGTCTGAAGGAATGGAACCAACACTCCCCGGTTCAATTAGAGTTCGT
>SL_8KL_010_SEDDRAFT_10003180_pt1 | contig 13608 bp, 16 predicted proteins | sample SodLakKL_010_SED_4_FD_11160 | JGI IMG/M metagenome (IMG submission 11160) | reverse complement strand
AAACTTCGGACAAGATCATGGACATACTCTGCAAATTGAATAAGAAAAACGGACATACCATGATTTTGGTAACACATGAAGATAGGGTCGCGGAACGAGCCGATAGGATACTTCATATGGAGAGCGGCGTTATAAAGAAAGATCAAAACAACGGAGCGTGAAGAAGATGATATTACCTTTACTTTTGATGATAGCTGTAGTTGTAGCTGTCTTGATGATAGACGGCTTACGACACAAGGTCCTATTCAAGATGGGCTTCAGGAACATATTCCGCAGGAAGACCAACACGGTGATAGTCATACTCGGTCTGATGATAGCGACCGCGATAATCTCTTCTTCATTCGGCGTGGGAGACACCATGGAGAATATGGTCGAAGGAGAGATCTACAAAGAATGGGATGAAACAGATGTCACTGTTTTCAATACAACTGAGCAAGGGACTTTTATTCCTATCCAATACGAAACTTATCTGAGTTTGAGAACTGAGATAGAAGAAGTTGACAACGTTGGTGGTGTTATCGGAGAAGTTCACGGAACAGCTTCTATTTTCAATCCCAATTCACGTCTTTCTAAATCTAATACTAGACTTATAGGTATGGATTTCGACGAAAACGATGCTTTTGGGTCGTTTTATAAAGATGGACAGGCCATCGAAGTCGATCTAGCTGAAGGAGAGATAATAATAGATGAAAAGTTAGCTGAGGAGTTAGAGGCTGAAGTAGGTGGGAATCTAAATTTATTTACAACCGGCTATCCTTTGGGTCAGGAGTATACTATTGTTGAGATCGTCGATAGTGAAGGTAGAGCTGCTTTTAGAGGTATCAGAAAGGTATTCATGTCTTTGAGGGACGGGCAAAACGCCTTATCAATTCCAGATCAGATAAATTATATTAGAGTAACATCTATCGGTGGAGTCAAAGAAGGTGTAGAGTACAGCGATCAGATCTTTGAAGATGTGGAGGAGATATTGAAGAGTGATCAGGCTTATTCTGAACTACAGGTTCAAGGGAATAAAAATGAAAGTATAGAGAATTTCAAGGAGGATATGGCGATGTTCACGGATATATTCTTCATATTCGGGACTTTCGTTATTGTCGCAGCTATAATCTTGACCATAAACATATTCGTTATGCTCGGTGAAGAAAGAAAATCAGAGATGGGTATGAGCAGAGCTATAGGCATGAAAAGATCGTATCTGAGACGTGTGTTTTCTTATGAAGGTTTATTTTATGCAGCGGGAGCTTCATTGATAGGGACTTTTGTAGGAGTGGGTATAGCATATGTCATTTTTTTCTTCCTTGAGGATATCTGGGCTATATTTGGAGGAGATCTTTCTTTAATATCATATTTCCAGGTTACTCAGGAAAGCCTGATAATTGCCTTTGGAGCAGGTTTTTTATTGACGATGGGAACGATCCTATTCGCTGTAAACAGGATATCTAAATTGAATATAATCAGAGCCATAAGGGAGATACCAGAACCACCGATATCAAAGAAAAGTAGAAAGCTTTTCTATCTCGCCCTCGTAGGTATAGGATTGGGAGCATTATTGACCTTTGCAGGAATGGGTTCTCAGCAGCTTTGGCTCCCCGTCACTGGTGTCTCACTCATTATAATCGGTATCGGAACCCTCGCTAGGAGATGGATAGGAGACCGAGCAGCTTACACCGCTGTAGGTATATTCCTGATAATATGGTGGTTTTTACCCCTAGAAGTTCTTCCAATGTTTGAAAACTATACCGTAGGAATTGAGATGTTCATACTATCAGGATTGTTCTTGGTTACCGCTGGCGTAATGATAATTATGCTGAACGGTTCGATCATCACTGGTCTATTTGAGAAAATGGTAGGATCTGGTAAAGGCTCTAAGGCGGTAGTGATGTCTGGAATATCTCATCCCTTGAAGGAAAAATTTCGAACAGGCATGACCATGTTCATTTTCGCACTCATAATCTTCGCGATAATAGTCATGAGCATGATCGTCGGGATCTTCAACACCAATATCGATAATATCATTGAAGAGCAATCCGGAGGATATGAGATACTCGGTCTTACTGATCAGAACAGACCTATCGACGATATAAATCAGGAGATCAACGATAATGAGAATCTAGACATAGATGATTTCGATCATGTAGATTCAGCTTATCGAGGAATGGTAGCTTCTATCGGTACCGATAGGACCAGACGGAGGAGATCCGTAATAGGAATAGATCAGGATTTTGTCGATAACAATTTATTTGGATTCACAGCTCACCTAGAAGAGTACGGATCAAAAACCGAGGCGTGGGAAGCAGTATTGAATGATCCATCTCTTATCATAACCAATGCTCCTCCCGATGAATCATTCGGCATGGGAGCCATGGGTGAGGATCATTTGAGATTGAACGATACAGTCACTTTGATTGATGTAGAAGGAAATCCCGTCGACAAAAGAGTCGTCGGATTGATGAATCAGTCTGTGATTAATGGGCTTTTTATGTCAAAGGAGACCGTCAGCAGCGAGTTCGGTATCTCTTCCAACACTCTCTTTTTCTTCAGTGTTAAAGAAGGAGTAGATGCGGATGAACTAGCTCGCAGTATTGAAAGAGAATTCATTCGATTCGGTTTTCAACCATTGGTCATAGGAACTCTCCTTAGAGAAGCTTTGGCTGCGCAGTTCATGTTCTTCGATCTTTTCAGCGGTTATATGGCATTGGGCCTCGTCGTAGGTATCGCTGGTCTCGGGATAATCAGTTTGAGAGCTGTTCATGAAAGACGGCTAGAGATAGGGATGATGAGAGCTATCGGCTTCAAAAGGCGTATGATCAAATACGTTTTCTTGATAGAGAACTCTTTCATAACTTTAGCAGGTATAGTCCTCGGCTCACTACTTGGGATAGGTGTGGGATGGCTATTATGGTTCGATGGATTCAAGCCGATGGGATGGGGTTTCTACATACCCTGGTGGACCATAATCGCAATAGGTATAGTAGCTTATCTAGCCATGTTCTTCACCGCGATACCGAGCGCTCAAAAAGCTAGTAAAGTTTCTCCGGCTGAAGCATTGAGATTCGACTGAGATGTCCTCTCAGTCAGATTTATACTCGTAGACTAGAGTGCAGTTGTGATGATCTGAGTGACTGAATCCGACCTCCTTTGCAGCTTTTATCACTTTCTCGGAAGCGCTCTTCAGTCTTAATCTATCGTATCCTTCTTCGAGACAGTGTTTTAGGCCAAACATGAAGAGTTCTTTCATCCCTTCCTGGCTGCCGCAGGCGAAACAGACGCTTAAACTCTCGTAGATATCGTGGACCTGCATGAACATCAGAGCGTCGATCTCCCCTGTATCTTCGTCTCGTACCGAGTAACAATAACCGTTCTTCAACCGATCTTTTATCAGATCTTCATCCACTGGATAAGCAGTCCAATGTTCTATGTAAAGACCTTCATTGTCGTCAAGTTCCTCTGAAGACAGAACCTTCTCGGTAACTTCTTTAACCCGATCTTCAACTTGAACTCTTTTTATCTCTTTATGTAAAGGAGGTTCCATTTCCTCAAGATCTTCGTCATCCAATCTCACATAATCATAAGCTCTTTTGAGTTTAAATCCTAGATCTTCCACAACTTTTCTCACCGGTGTATTGCCACCTGAGGTCAGAAATCTAGCTACCCGGTAATCAAGGTTATCGTTGATATGATCAAGCTGCCCTTCTATCACAGCTCGTCCGTACCCTTTCTCCCGATGGTCCGGATGGACTCTCAGGCCTTCAAGCCAAAGAACATCCTCTGAATGCCAGGTGTGTTTGGCTAGAGCGACTATCTCACCGTCAACGGTCCCACAGATAAAACCACCATCTTCTACCCAGCGATCAAAATATTCAGGTATGTAATCCCTGCCGTCCCATATCCCCGATGTCATCTCAATGACCTCTTCCTTATCTGACATCTCCAATTCTCGTATCTCAAGTTCAGGCGTCATAAAAAAGGATTAGATATAACTAGTTTATTAAATCTGTTCTCAAAATCGAGGTCACATGATCTCTGCTAGAACTCTCTCGATGAACTTGGTTTTACCTTCGGTGTAAGCTTCTCGGTCATCTCGGTATTTCCTAGCCAACCTTCTTTTCAAATCGGCGTATCTTTTTCGGCACTCCTCGTCCTCGCGAAGGTGATCTCTAAAAGCTAGATGCCTTCTTAATTCTCTACTGTTTTCCGGACAAACATAGAGGTTATGGGACTGTTTTCTAGAACTCGATCTGTCCCAGGGGACCATCCTGTCTTCTCTCCCGAAGGCCTCACGACCTTCGATACCAAAATCACCCTGATATTCGTATCCTAGTTCGGCAAGACCATGGATAACCTCCTGAAGATAAGAATAGTCCTCTATCACTAGGTCTATATCTAGATGAGGTTTAGCACAGAGTTCTGGAACAGCGGTACTTCCCACGTGTTCTACTTTTATCAGCAGATCTCCTAGTGACTCCAGATATATACTTCTCAATCTCTCAAAATTTTCCGCCCAGGCCGGATCGTAATCCACCAGCTTTATCTTTTCTTCACTCATGAATTCCCTGACAAAATATGGATTAGATATATCACCTATTTATATGTGAGGATATCGCCTAAGAAGGACTGTGCAAAAAGGTTAAATCCATAGATATCTTTAACCTAAAGGGAGAATAAAGATGAGGATCCGCTGGCATGGACAATCTTGTTTTGAGATAGGTAGCGAAGAGAAGATACTGATAACGGACCCTCACGATGGTAGAAGTATCGGTATAAATCCGCCGGATGTCCTTGGAGATATAATACTGGTTTCACACGATCATTACGACCACAACGCGGTCAGAAAAGTCGAAAAGGAGGGCAGCGAAGTTTTTAGAGAACCAGGCGAGTGGACCGAAGGTGACACCGAGATAAAAGGCATCAGTTCCTATCACGACAAAAAGGAAGGGGAAAAGAGAGGCGAGAACACGATATTCAGATTCAAGATGAACGGTACCGTTTTCTGCCATCTAGGAGACCTGGGTCATCTTTTGCACAAAGAAACTGTAGAAGAGATCGGTGATGTGGATTTCTTATTCGTACCCGTTGGAGGGAATTTCACCATAGGCCCAGAAGAGGCAAAGAAGACAATAGAGGCGATCAAACCTAGGATCGCGGTCCCGATGCACTTCAAAATAGGTGGTCTTTCTTTGGACATAAAGACCATCGAGCCATTCTTATCACTATATCCGGAGGATAAAAAATACAAACTCGGGGTGGAACTCGATTTCATAAGAGCCGATCTTCCAGATCGGACGGAGATATGGGCCTTTTCTCTATAAAATAGAAACTTCAATCAGCCCTCAAGATATCTTAAACCCTCTTCTATCCTACCCATCTCTATAGGGGTAGTCAAATTACCGATCACGGCACCAACAGTATTCGCAACAAGGCAGGTGCCCACCCATCCAGAGCCATGATTAGCTGTACTCTTGCTAACCGGCACTCTAAAAAGATCCTTTAACTCCTCTATCTCTTCCTCACTCACATGGGGATGGCATATGAGTCCATTATTAGTAGCTACGGCTACGGATCCGACCATATCTATGCCCGCTATAGTGCCTCTTCTAACTTCAACTTCAAGCTCGGAACTGATAGCTTCTTTAGCTTCATCCCCGATTTCAGGATGTATCAAGGCGCCGTTATCATTAATCAAGATATTGTTCCCTAGAGCATTCTGTGCATCAGGTATCACCGTCACGTTGACATGTTCCAAAAGGTTCTCTATCTCTCTATCCTCGATGATGTCTGAAACTACCGCTCCTCTAGAATTCATCCCCATCAAAGAACCATTCACTCTTGTCCCTCCTATCGTAGTTTTTACGACGGGGGACTCAAGAGCTTCCTCAAAAATGTTCTTATCCTCAGCAGGAGGTATGACCACTAACTTTTCCGAGACCGCAGAAAAAACGCCTATATATGGATGAGACTCGATAGCGTATTTCCTCAGCATAGGTCACTCTCTCGGGATAGAAACTTCCACGATCCCATCTTCGAATTTTATAGCCTTCACCTTTATTTTCGAGGGAGTTTTCTTGATACCGCGCTCCCATATAGCCTCATTTGTGCTCGAATCGATCCAGACATCTTCTTTGGGTACGTTCATGTTGTTAGACACGAACTCCCTGATGAGCTTCATCGCTCTTGACGCTCTCTTGCTGGAAGGGGTTTTTTTTGCATCTCTGAGCGGGATATTCATGATCCTCTCTTCAGTGTCTACCATTATTTACACCAACCTGTTCTCCTTTCATTCGTCTATATCACTTCTACGCCAATTTCTTCTCTTCGGATTATCAGTATGATTTCTATTGGTCTTCTGCATCACCCACGCTGGAACTCGTTTGTTCTGTTTACCCTTCTTCAAGAGTCTGCGTTTTTTAGGACCTGGTTTGTTTCTTGACATCTATTTTACCTCCTTTTGATATTGATCTCCTTCTTTTGACCGCTAAGCTTTTTTAATAACCTTTTGAGAGTTTCATCATCTATCTTTCCTTCCGTTCCCCCTCTCTGAGCCAGTGCTACGATCTGTGACTCGATTTGTTCCGCGAGTTGGGGTCTCGCCATCCTAACTCTACCCAACCTTTCTCTCGCATCTGGAGTCATCACCTTTCGAAGCATCGCCTTCTTTTGTGCTTCCATCTGCTGTTTAGCTTCCTCCTGAGCCTCTCCCGATGCTTGCTTTTCCTTTAGTTCTTGGATCTTTTTTTTCTTCAGTTCTTCCAATTCTTCCTCATCAGCCATGAAACCACCCGTAGACGAACTTACAGGTACTTTGAAAGCTCAGGATTTTCTTTTGCCATCTCTTTCATTAACTCGTGTGCGGTATCGTCCAAAAATGCACGACCCTCAGAAGTGACCACTCTTCCTTCATCGGTTTTTTCAACTAATTTAGCTGACTCCAACTGCTGTAAACCTTCTCTTACTATCGAGCCGGAGCCTTTTGCAAATTTTTCGGGTTTAGGTCCTCTTCTCTGTTTTCCGCCGTATTTGGTCTTTAGTCTTGAAACACCGACAGGGCCCTCTACGTAAACGCTTCTCAGTAAAGCGGATACTCTATCAAACCACCAGTCGGGTTGGTCAGGAGCCTTCTCTTTATGAACGCCGGTCTTCACGAACTTAGACCATTCTGGCTCTTGGATTCCTTCCATGCTCTTGATCTCCTTACTCACTTCCTTTATCAGCTTGTTCGGAGGAACATCATATACTGTTGCCATAGGCTATTACACTCCAGATAAGATCAGTGTCAGGTATTCTCTGCATACTTAGGACTTATTATTAAATATTTCCCCTAACCAAGGTTCAATGTTGACTGTTACCTCCTCACCTACCTAACCGTTGATTAGGAAGGTGACTTCTTAGGCAAAATGTTAAAATCGTTTTTAATTTTGAATCACGCTTTTCGTCCATACCTTGGAAAGAATCAGGAGGGATCGGCCATAGTAGGAGGCATGGGATATACGATGAAGTTATCCTCCTCCAGAAAAGCCCTTTCCTCTATAACCACGAATTCTATAGATCTAGTGATAGGTATCGGCGTTAGATAATCAAGCGTGATCACGATCCTTATTGGATCGGCTGGTATCTCTTTGAATCGATATACGGTTATTCTACTAGGAGGATCGGTTATTTCATCTATATCTATCTGCTCCTCGATATCATCCATAAACCAATTAACATTTTTATCCATCTCCATCTGTTCTATAACATCTTCTCTGTTAAGACTAGGACCGAACTTGTATTCTACGTAATCGAAATGGGCTGGAAATGCGGTCTCACCGCTCATATAGTTACGGCTGCGGTGCATAGATATATCCTGAAGACCGTGTGAAGTCAGATGGAGAGCGGGTATAGAGATCAAAATAAAGATGATCAATAAAATTTTAAAATTCTTTAATTCTTTCTTATTCTTTTCTATTATGGAAGAAGATTTTTCTTTATTCTCTCCGCTGAACGTTGTATAGACTTTGATAAAATCTTTTTTGTTTTTTATCTTAAAAATAATGTAAATGATTAATCCTGGGATCCCGAGATAATAAACGATATAAAGCCCAATGAGTTGAAATATTTGAGCCTCCATCACATCCATCATTTCACCTCCTTTGTAAATTTAGAGCCTATCTCTACTCTAGGGTCTAAGAACCCGCATATTATATCGTTGAGGTATAAGGCCATCATCGAAAAAACCACTAGAACAAAAGTTATGGCTGCGATCAATCTGTCTTCAAAAACGCTAGTACCGGGATCAAGAGGGCTAGACTGATGAAGAGCTCTCCTCAATAGGTATCCGATACCGGGCCAGGAGAATATGACCTCAGTGATAAGGGCTCCCGCCAATGAAGTGAGGATAGCTAATGTAGCGGTAGTAACAAGGGAAGGAGCGGATGTCTTTAAAGCGTGTCCATATATGACTTTGTTCTCTGGGAGGCCTTTAGCTCTAGCTGCCATGATGTAATCATCTTCCAAAATACCGCTAACGATATTCCTCGAGATATATAGTCTTCCTCCTAATTTGATAAGCACTATGGTGAAAAGAGGTAGTGACATCTTGATCAGTAGCTCTTTTAAATATGCAAGGTATCCGACGGTATCTATATTTGGGAAAGAAGGACTCGGTCTTGGATACCAAGCTAATATACCATAAAATATAACCAAAAATATCATGCCGGCCCACCAAACTGGTACAGAGGAGAGGGTTGCTCCTAGGAGTGTGAGTCCTTTATCCATCTTAGAACCTAGATTTTGTGCCGCTTTCAAACCTAAAAATATAGCAAGGGATGAGTATAGCACGGCTGCGGTAGTGAACAACAATATCGTATAGGGCAGATATTCCATTATGATAGCGGATATCACCTGGCTTTCACTGCCTCGCGGGGTAAATCTTCTAGTTACTCCAAATTCTAAAGTCATCATATCTACCGCGTTTCGGAATACCCTTTCAACTCTTGAGCCATCAAGACCACTATCTTCTCTCAATTCCTCTATCCTTTCTTTCCGATATTCATAAGCATCCTCAGGATTCTCAAAATTTAAAGTTTTGATTTCCCCTTGAACTCGCATGTGGATAGCTTCTTCCAGATCTTCCTCCTCGATAGTAGTAAAAAAAGCTGATATCAATAGAGCTATGATCAAAATCGTTAAAACCACGTTTAATGTTCTCAACACGAAGTATTTCCACGAAGCAGGCATTTGGCCGGCCATATATTTGGGTCATATATATCATCTTCGTAAATTTTTTAGTCTCTTAGATCTTATTTTCAACGGTAAAGCTCGGCCTTCAACCGGGGTATCATAGCCATAGAACAGGCTGACTTAATACAATCCTTTCTTTCCACCTGTCCGTTAGTGAGCAGACCTACGGCCCCTACCTTCTCCAAGCGATCCTCAAATATCGCTCTCATCTTGTTGCCTAGCGTAACTCCGTCTTTCAATTCACCGACCCATTCCTCCGGTATTGGAAACCCGGGACCGTGACCCGTAGAGATGAGCCCAAAGCGATCCTTTATAGCCACATATTCTAAAGAAAATAAATTCTCTTCTGCCTGTACTATCCCGCTTTCTACTCCCACGCCGTAATCAAAACCTTCAGGTACCTCAGCTCTTTTTTTCGCTCCTTTTATGATCTCTTCGTTAAAAGGCTGTTTTTTTACACCTTCAATCTCACCGCTGACCAACTCTAGGTCAAAATATTCAGATAAAGCCTCTCTGATGCTTTCTTTTTTGATCGGATTCTGAGAACCCAAGTATACTCTAACAGGTTTCAACCTCTTACCTTCTTTGTCTATATCTCCCTCTCTGATCCTCGTAGAACTTATAGGGATAAGATCTTCCGCCAATACTGGTTCGACTTCGATCAATTCCAACTTCTTTTTGTTCTTCTCTTTTCTCATCTCGTTAATCTTTTCCCCCCTTGCCTTGGTCTCATAAGATACCACTAGAGCGTCAAAATCACCCTCCACCGCTTTCCTGTATGGATCGTTTATCTNCACTATGGTCCAACNGTCATAGGCATAAAGAAATCTTTCTAGTCTCTCTTTTCTCTCTCCATAAGAGTTATCCACTTCGGGCTTCCAATCTTCAAGCATCTCGTCTGAAACCAGGCCTATCGTAGTTTCGCCCTCTTCAAGCGCGGCCCTCAACAGCTTTTCGTGTCCGAGATGGAGATGGTCGAAGGTCCCTCCGACTATCACTTTTTTACTCATAAAAGATCAACTCCTTTAATACATAGTCAGGAATAGCATTATCAGGAATATCACGAGCAGTGCATAGAATATATATTGCCTCTTCTTTCTACTGCTCAGAAGCCCCTGATATTCGTCCCTGCACTTTTCAGAGCAGAACTCTTCATCTAAGGGTATAGGCTTAGCACATATCTTGCAGTGTTTATGCTGTTCCATGGTAAGACATTATAGAAAAGAGATAAATCTTTTTCCATGTCTTCGTTTATTGAATGGGTTCTAATTTTCTCTCTATCTGTGCCAAATTCTGCTCGGAGAGCGTGCTGGGGTCCAAGCTGAGGACTAAAACACCCTTTTCTTCACTAACTACGTCCACTAGATGGTTTAAAAATCCCCAAAATCTATCAAAGGAGTTGTGGTTCAAAATGATCTCTACGCCCTCCACGAATATAACTCCACTCCCGTTTTCTAGAAAATTGATCATATCGTGTCCTACGATATGAAGATTGGATGGATCGAAATTATTCTCTCCCTCTACAACTGTTAGCCAATTAAACGAAATCGAATCCTCACGAACATCGTACTTTCTTTTGACATCCGCAGGATTTATACTGCTCAAAACGTAACCATTTCCATCTTCTTCCATCCTCTTAAAAGATAGGCTGAATCCTCTTTCCGGTTTCTTTTCTTTGAGAAGATAGCTCTTGCCTCTTTCTAATTCCTTTCCTTCAACTTCATAGATAGTACTAAGCAATTGTTTTCCGTTTCGAATCAGTCTTTTTCTATCTAGATCTTTGATCGAGTTAAGATTCTCTTTTTCTTTCTCTTCGTCGTACATGTTTTTGCCTGCTCAGGTTAAAGTCATTTTTTCACTAGATGTCTTCTCTATATAATTTTTCGTTATTTTCAACGATGTCCGAAAGTTACCAAGAAAGGATCCGTTTCTTGGATCTTCACGAAACCGTACCTTTCGAATTGGATTATGTCTCCCGCTTCTGTTTCTGTGAGGTTTTTTTCACCCAGTCCACTCTCCAATGAAACATCGGGTCTTTCAACTTTTACATCTAGACCATCTTGAAGCCATTGGATCTTCAATATGTCTTTGTTCTCAAATCCCATGATCTGGCCTTCTTTTCCGTCGAGTTCAACATTGCAGAAGTTCTTTAGACGTATCTCTTCACCTTGATATCCGTCCCATTCTTTACGTGGTATGTAAACTTCTCTTCCGACATCAAGTTCTCTGTAGCCCCTGTCCGGATCGCTTGGATGTCTGGCGATCTTCGCCTTTTTAGGCTCTATCTCCCCAAGCAGTTCTATCTTCACAGGGTCCGGGATAAAAAAGTATCTGTTCGCATCGGGGTCGATTATCTCGCGGTTTTTTGAATACAATTTAGAAGGCGCTACTTCGATATCCGTTTCAGACATGCCGAATTCGAGTATGAAATCTCTCACAGCTTCTGGTTGTATACCCCTCCTTTTTAGAGACTGCATAGACCATGTTCTTGGATCCTCCCAGCTTTTAAACTCGCGCTCTCTTATCTTCCTTTGAAATTCACTCTTGCTGAGATTGATATCTTTTAAACGCAGCATACCGTAGTGAAGGAACTCGGGTTTATCCCAGCCGAACAGATCCCAGATGTATTCCTCCATCCTGTCTTCTATGACCAGATCTTTTCCTCTGAGGATATGTGTCATGCCGATGAGGTGATCATCTACGGCCCAGGAAAATTCAAGTAGAGGCCAGACGGAATATTTATTTCCCACTTTAGGATGCTCATTTTTCGAGATCCTGAACAAAACTCTATCTCTGAAAGCCGGATCCGGATGTTCCATATCCGTTTTCAATCTCATGACAGCTTTTCCTTCTTGGATCTCACCTTCGAGCATCTTGTCCCAAAGTTCCAAATTCTCTTCTTTAGGGCGAGTTCTATGTTCGCATTCTTTACCCGCCTCTCTCTTCTCTCGTAGACTTTCCTGACTGCATTCACATATGTAGGCTTCCTCCATCTCCAGTATCTTTCTACCGTATTTATAGTAAATATCCATCCTGTCAGATTTGTAGTAGGTTTCGTGCCACTCAACGTTCAACCATTCCAGGCCTTCTTTTATCATATCGTAGGCTTCCGGTAGAAGTCTTTTTGTCTCCGATCCGATAGTGTCGTCATAGAAAAGTACCAGCGTACCGTCGTTCCTCTTCACGTATTCATCGTTGAGTATGACCATCCTCGCATTTCCTATGTGTAGTGGTCCTGAAGGATAAGGTGCCATCCTCATCTTGACGTCTTCCGCCTCGATCTCAGGAAGCTTGTCTTCTTCCACCTCTTCATCTTCCTCGAAGAATTCAGGCATCAGCTTCTCCAACTCAGCTTTCTGTTCCTGCAAAGAGAGCTGATTTATCTCTTCTACCACTTCGTTCACTAGTTCTTTTGTACCCTGTGGATCTTCTCTGAATTCATCGTTTTCGCCCATCACTTTGCCCATGACAGGACCGACGGTAGACTCACCTTCGAATTTGACCGCATTCCTTAGAGCGTATTTTCTAATGATGTCTCTCTTTTCCTCAGACATATCAAAAGGATAAAGATGTTGGATATTTGGTTTTTTGCATTCTCATCGTTCTTTTGTGATAGTTTTTAACGTTGTGATCAGCGCTCGTTTTATCGTCTCTCTAGACATGCTGGGAGGTCGAGTATTCTTATCCACAGCCTGCTCAGGCAGATAAGGAACGTGTATGAATCCATAATCTATCGGAAGATCGTTCTTGTCCACGTGATGGGCTGTGGAGTAGATGACATGGTTACAAACGAAAGTTCCAGCGCTGTAAGAAAGGAAAGAGGGTATCCCTTCATCTTTTACAGCTTTTACGATCTCTTTGGTAGGGATAGTGGTTCTATAGGCTAATGGTCCGTCTTCAGCTATAGTTTGATCTTCAGGTTGATTCCCCTCGTTGTCTTCGATCCTTGCATCGTCTATATTATGAGCGATCCGCTCGACTCTTATACCATGAGTTCCATTGGCTTGTCCGATGTGAAGGACTGCGTCAGGTTTATGCTCATCTATCATAGCTATCACTTTTTTCGAGGATTCTCCATAGATCGTGGGTATTTCCCTTGCTATTATCTGGCATCCGTTTATCTCCATACCGTCTAGTTCTAGAACAACTTCCGAGGCAGGGTTCACCGATTCTCCGCCGAAAGCGTCGAAACCCGTGATGAGTAATTTTTTGATCTTTTCAGAAGTTCTGCTTCTTTCCTTCATGATGCAGGATTGATAACTGCTTTTAAAAACTTTTAGCCCCGATGGATATGTTAGAAAACTTCCATAATATTTATTATATAGTTATAGAAAATGAAGATGTTCCGCTATGATTCAACCGCTGTTAGGACTGCTTATATTAGTAAGTATA
>SL_8KL_010_SEDDRAFT_10003178_pt1 | contig 13612 bp, 12 predicted proteins | sample SodLakKL_010_SED_4_FD_11160 | JGI IMG/M metagenome (IMG submission 11160) | reverse complement strand
AATTAAAAGAAAAAGCTGCCGGTAAAGAGGACCGGGCCAATATGAAAATTAAAAGCGGAAGCAGGCGACTTGGAAGCAAGATTTTGGAGATCAGAAATTTAAACAAAAGCTTTGGTGAGGAGCCTGTAATAAATGATTTTTCCTATACCTTCAGCCGTTTTGAAAAGGCCGGGATTATTGGCAAGAACGGTACGGGCAAATCGACTTTCCTTAATCTTGTAACAGGCAAACTGACTCCGGATTCGGGAGAGGTTATAGCAGGGGAAACGGTGCGCTTCGGGTATTACCGCCAGGAGGGTATAAGCTTCCGCGAAGACCAGAAGGTCATTGATGCTGCAAGCGAGATAGCCGATACGGTGAAGATGGCCGACGGGTCTGTTATCACTGCTTCGGCATTTCTGAACCACTTCCTTTTCCCGCCCAAAAGGCAACATGAGTTTATCGGAAAGCTCAGCGGCGGGGAAAAAAGAAGGCTATATCTGGTAACGGTGCTGATGCGCAATCCTAATTTTTTGATACTGGACGAGCCTACAAACGATCTGGACATAGATGCCCTGAATGTTCTGGAGGAGCATCTGGCCGAGGCGAAAATATGCCTGCTGGTTGTCTCCCACGACAGGTTTTTTATGGACAAGGTGGTAGATCATCTCTTTGTTTTTGAAGGGGAGGGAAAAATCAGCGATTTCCCGGGCAATTACACCCAATACCGTAATCACCTTAGGCAGGCTAAAAACGATAACCGGCAGGAGCAAAAAAGCGGGAAAAAGGAAACTGCCAAAAAGCCGGAAAGAAAAGAGAAACAGAAGCTCTCATACCACGAAAAACGAGAACTTCAGCAGATTGAAAAAGATATAAATGAGCTTGAAAAGGAAAAGGCCTCTCTGGAAAACACTCTTTCGAACCCTCAACTCTCCAATGATGAACTGCAGAAACACTCTGAGCGTTTTGCGGAAATAGAAAAAGAGATTGATGAAAAAACAGAAAGGTGGATGGAGCTCAGCGAGATCGAAACGGGCTGAAACCTGCCCGCTCCTAAATAACATCAAACCTGCATGTTTATATAAAACCTGCCGGCCTCACACACGGAGACCGGCAGGTGAATATGTTGTCTGAATAAAATTAGTATTGCCTTGATTTTAATGATCGAAATCTACCCTGGGTATCTTTTCATCACGCTGTGCCACATGATAAACAAGGCTTGTCACAACGGCGGCACCCTGCATCAGGTTGCCAAGCTGCATACGCTCGAAAGTATCCATGTTGGAGTGATACCCTCTCCAGTAATCCAGCCTGTCCTGCAACATATTAAACCCGGGCAGCCCTGCCCTGCTGAAAGCCAGGTGGTCGGTTCCCCCGGTACGCCTCAGGGTAACTGTTCCGGCATCCATATCTTCAAACGGGGCCAGAAGCTGCTCGAATATGGGCCTTGCCTCATCATTGCCCATCAGCCATATTCCTCTTATAAGACCTGAGCCGTTGTCTACATTGAAGTAAGCGGAAAGATTGTCAAAATCATCCTTCTTTTCTCCGTTCGACAAGTCATAGAAGTACTCTGCCACATAATTCCTGGAGCCGTGCAGTCCCTGTTCCTCGGCTCCCCAAAGGGCAACACGTATGGTGCGACGGGGTTCTATTTCAAGCTCCTTCAATATGCGCATCACTTCCATCATAAGAACAACGCCTGCACCGTTGTCGTTTCCGCCGCCTCCGTGCCATGAGTCAAGATGGGCGCCTATCATTACCACCTCATCCCTTAACCGGCGGTCGGTTCCCGGTATTTCTCCTATAACATTGTAGCCTTTGGTGTCTTCCTCATGAAAACGGTTTTCAACCTCAAGCTCAAGGCTCACATCCTTTCCTTCTTCAAGAAGGCGGACTATCCTGCCGTAATGCTCAAAGGTAAGGGTTATGCGGGCAAGTCCGGGTTCGGAATCCATCGAGTAGCCTCTGCCGTGCGCCCTTACAGTGCCAAAAGTCCCGCCTGAAGCGAGTACAGCAGCCACACCTTCTTCTTCAAAAAAATTATTTACCTTTTGCCTTAAGGCGCGCTGTCTTAAAGCTTCAGTATTGTCCCTTGAAGGACCCCTGCCATATGATGGGCCGGAAACACGGGGCAGCATTTTCAGCTCTTCCAGATCCTCACTGTCATAGCGGTGTACATATGAGTCTTCCTGTAACTCAGGCTCACTTGTAACGGGTGTTACAACCACCTTGCCCTCCAGCTTGCCGCGGTAATTCTCAATATCCTCCTCATTGTTGATCTCCACAAGAACGGGCTCGGTTTCAATAAAACCGTCAGTTCCCCTCGACCATGCCTGAGGCATTCCGATCAGATGCTGGTAGTAAGGCTCTGTCATTGCAATGTAGAACTTCTCATTGTCCCATCCTCTTCCAAATTCACCCCATGGTGCTATCTCTACATTTTCCAGTCCCATCTCCTTCATCTGCTCGCTCGTCCACTCATAAGCGTTCTGCAAACCCGTTGAACCGGAAAGGCGGGGACCGATAACATCGGTGAGATAAAAGGCCATATCTCTTATGTTAGAGTTATTGATGGCCTCATTTTTAATTTTGTTGACCATTTCAAGGTCAACGGGTTCTGTATGCTGGGACTGCAAACTCAACGGCAGCACAAACAAAACCGCTAAAAGTAAGTTTCTGTAAAGCTTCATCTTTAAAAAAAATTTGGTTATTAATTCCGGGCAATATAGTAAAAAAAACAACGAAAAACAGGTTTTTAAAAACCATGATCAACCAACATCCGGTTTTTCACAGAAGGTAAACATAGGATATCCCGAGAGGATATTAAAAAATAATCGTAATAAATTTATCCCCATTCTGAAAGACTTAGAATGAGGATATTTTGAATAATTAAAACTAAATATTTGTTAGCAACAGTATTGTTTAATTTTGTTTAAACATTCTATTGCTTTATCTGCTTTTTGGGGTTTTACTTTATAATTATGATAACGAGCTTTAAAGCAAATATCCTTCAAGTAGCTATAATAACTTTGAACTTTTGGTGTTTTTTCTGAAACCAATTTTGATAATTCTTTATGCTTGTCAGCCCTTCTTCCGGTTGAAGATTTAATAAATTTAATATATTCATCAAAGTTGATAAAACTTTTACTCGTACTTCCAAAGCTTTTTGTTAAAGGGAAAATTTTATGCCGAACATAGTGAAGTGCGGAGTAAAATGCAGTAGTTACAACCCAATCTCTAAAACGACCATCTTTATATAAAAAGCAACATACATTTTCATTGTGTTTAGCATGTTCTACGCTCATTTTTCAAAGATTTGAGTTCATGATGAAAACCATCCGACAAAATACAATCTTTATCAAGAGTATCTGATTTTTCGACAAAACTAAAGGTTATTGAATAATTTTCGTTATTTAATTTTGTTTCATATTTTTTTACAAAATCATATATTTTAATGAAATCAGAATCTAAGTAATGTTCCTCGGGAACAACAAATAGTACTTCCAACTCATTCCATTCATGTATATTTAAATATGCAGTAATAACATCGAACTTATTTTCCCTGATTTTTTTTACAACCTCATGACTGTTTTTTGCTGCTTTTTTCATATTATCCATTATAAGTTTTTTAAAGCCAGCCTTTAAACTATCAACACCTTCTTCTCTGCCCTTCATATAGGCACAAATTAAATCGTTGGAAGTAAAGGAATCTTGTTCTTGCGAACTGCTATCCCACATGGTATATTCTCTTACGCTTTCCATTTTTATAGAGTTTTGTTTATTATAAAACGCGAAAAGAAAACCGTAAATTTTAAACGAGAAAGAATTCTGATATATATTATATACGTCAAATATATCAATTTGTTGTAAGCAAGCCTATAAGAACGTCTGTGCCATCCAAAAAGGCTTAATATCAATCTCAATAATTTAAACAATGCCTTGAAAGCCTAATATTAAAAGTGTTATATTTTTGGGCAAATCCCTACTTTTATTTGATTTTAGAAAACTTAAATATTGTAATCATTTTTTTGTTTTTTTGATGATTTTAAGTATCTTTGTAAGAGTATATGAGAATAAAAGAACAAATAAAGAACACAGGGGCAACCTTTACACCAAGAGAACTTTCTGTTTTTTTGGCTGAAAGGATTGCTTATTATACACAACCCAAACAAAATAAAGTTCTTGACCCGGCTTGTGGTGAAGGGGAATTATTACTAGCTATGGGAGAAGTACTTAAGGCTAACTCTATTGATTTTTCCTTGACGGGCTATGATGCCAATGAACAATATTTAAATTTCACCAAGGATAGATTAAAACACATTGAAGTAAGAAATGCCGAACTGCATCATAAGGATTTTTTACAAGCTATAGATATAAAAAATTCAAGAATTTTACCATCTTTATTTGACGAATATAAATCAGAGGTTAATAATTCTTTTGATATTGTTATTGCGAACCCTCCATATGTACGAACTCAGATATTAGGAACTGAACAGGCACAAGCTCTTTCTAAAAAGTTTAATTTAAAAGGTAGAGTTGATTTGTATTACCCGTTCCTTATTGCAATGACTGAAAGCTTGAAAGAGGGAGGGTTAATAGGTGTAATTACTTCTAATCGGTATTTATCAACAAAAAGTGGTGAAAGTGTCCGAAAGTTTCTGTCCGAGAATTATGAGATACTTGAATTGATTGACCTAGGGGATACAAAGTTGTTTAATGCAGCTGTATTACCTGCAATATTTATAGGTAGAAAAAAGCAACAACGCGTACCTTCACCTGCTAGTTTTATCAAAGTATATGAGGATTCGAATTGCTATAATAGCGATTTTATTTCTGTCGAATCCATTTATGAATTACTAAATATTAAGCAAGCGGGATACTTCTCAGTTAATGGAAAACTATATAAAAAAACTACAGGCATCCTAAAATATAAAATTGCATCAGGTGCTTGTTGGGAAATGTTGTCATCTGAAGAGTCGGAATGGGTTTCAAAAATTGATAATTCTGCTAAAAATAGAGTAGAAGACTTTTTCAAGGTAAAAGTTGGTATTAAATCAACGGCCGATAAAGTATTTATTAGTGACAAATGGGAAAAACTTAAAGAAGAAAAGCCCGAAGATGAATTACTGAAAGAATTGATTTCACAGGAAAATATTGAGCCTTGGAATGCTACTGATAATTTTAAATTGAAAGTCCTTTATCCACACATTTCCATTGATGGTAAAAAACAAACCATTGATATAGAAAATTACCCTAAAGCAAAAAAGTACTTTTTGAAGCATGAAGAAAGACTAAAATCAAGAAAATATCTTATTGATGCAGGGAGAAAATGGTTTGAACTTTGGGTCCCGCAACACCCCGACCTATGGAAATTCCCAAAACTTGTATTTCCTGATATAAGTACAAAACCTCGTTTTTACTTTGATTATGGTGGTAAGATTGTAAATGGTAATTGTTACTGGATTGTAGGGGTAAAGAAAACAGATATCGATAAATTGCTGCTTATTCAGGGCATTGCCAATTCAAAATTAATGACTAAATATCATGATTTAGTTTTTAAAAATAAATTATATTCAGGTAGAAGAAGATACTTTTCCCAATATGTTGAAAGGTATCCTTTACCTAATATTAATTCTGCAATAGCAAAAGAAATTATTTCAATTGTGAAAAATTTGAATCAATCCGATGATGATAAAGTGATTTTAAGATTGGAAAGCCAATTGGAAATTAAAGTTGCAGAATCATTTGGGGTAGAACCTATTTTCAAACTGGATTAAAAACAGATTTGCCATAATAGCTATCAAAAAATGACATTGGGATTGAACGCTGGCATTTATAGTTTTTCTCACTTACATATGAAAATAATTCTCCTAATTTTTCTCCTGGAGAAAGTATTATACCTTCAATAACTTCAGTTTTTGGGTTAGTTAAAGCTATCAAATACCTTACATCGAAGGTTGTTAAATCGGAATCTTTGATAACAACTTCTTCTGTTTCGGGGGTGAATTTGCCTAAATCAACAGTCGGGCTATCTTGAACTTTTACCTCCAACAACTGATTTCTAATATCTGGGAAAGCACCATATAATAAGTCTGAATCATTTACCTGATAACCTAATAATTCAAGGACTTTCTTTTCTAGAGCCTGTCCCCTGTTTTTAGTTGCTGCTGCATCTAATTTATAACCAATTAGTTTATCAGCAATCATTTTTTTCAGTAAACTAATAGAAAACAATTGCTTAATGTCAGGTTCTTCTACCATACCTGTTTTAGGTGGCTCGTAATCGTGTCGAATATGATAGGAGAGTTTTTTTGAATCAGGAAATAAAAGGATTTTATCTTCTCGCTCATAAATTTCTTTTCTCACTTTACCTGAAATTAAAAGTTGATGTTTAATGGTTGGTTTACCAAACTTTCCGAATTTTTCTTCTATGTATTCTGGCGTGAGAATAATAACTGAAGCAATACTATTTTTTTCTGAATCAATTCTCACGAAAATAAAACGAACATCAGTACATTTTAAACTTTCTCCAGATTCGTATTTAATAAGCAAAGTGTCCGCTGCTGGAACTCTGTTCCATACCTGTAAATTATATGATGCCCCACTAGTAACGACATATGTATCAATGAATTCTCTTATAATTTTTGGAGTTCCTTTACCTTTTGGGGGAACAATTTCAAATTGTCCTTGTTTTGCCAACTCAGGTAATGAATGTTTTTCTAAGACAGATGCAATTAATTTGCGTACATTTGAACCGTCTGTTCTTGTTTTTCCGGTTAATGTAAAGGGTTTTCCTATTAATTCTGAGAAGTAACTTACCAGAATTTCTGAACTTGTTAGTAATTTTATCGATTTAGGGGGGATTTTAAAGTCTTTATTCATTCTTCTATATTTAGCAAAATGGTTAATTCTATATTTAGAGCCTTAGCAATTTTCCTTAAGTTGATAACGGATATATTTCTTTCGCCTCTTTCGACGGAACCAATATAAGTTCTATCTAAATCGCAAGCGAAAGCTAATTTCTCCTGTGACAAATTATTCTTAATGCGCAATTCACGTATTCGGTTTCCGATTCTTTCTAAAAATGTTTTGTCAGTTTCTGAATATTTGGTATTCATTTCTGTTTTCTTTAATTAATGCACAAATATGCCAAATAGATGTAAATAAGTCCACGGACTATAAGTATCAATTATAAAATTTGTTTTATTGGATTTTTTTGATGTTTTATTGTATTTTAGCTTAAACAAACTTCTATTATAATATTTTGCTAACAATAATAAATATAAAACGCTGATAATCTTATTTATAAAATAAAGAGCGAATTGACGGCCAGCTTACAACATGCTGTATACACCATGCGGGCGGGCTTTCAGCGTATTTGGTTGTCGGCTTTAGCAAAGTTTTGTAACGGGGGATGAGAACGCGTCCTTGTAAACCCCGCACGGTGCATACAGCTTTCCGTTAACAATATATGTATAAATTGACTAAAAAATAAATTTAAAATCAATTATAATAAATCATATATCACATTCTAAAAGAAGGGTGGCCCCAAGAGGTAAATGCAAATAAAACAGGCCCTTTTTATTCTCCAATCTTTAATAAAGTTCCGGGCTCAACACGCTCTTTTAGCTCCATATTGTTGAGAAAGGCAAACTCCTCCATTTTCTCCTCCGGAACATCGAATGAGCGAAAAGCATCGGCAAGGGTGGCTTCTTTTTGAACCTCTTTTATACTTATCCTGGTGGGCTCAACATTGATCTTTGACTCATCTGTAAGCTTGTCAAAACTTATCATCGAAGATTCGAACAAACTTGAGTATTTATTGTAATCCCGCTCATCTGAAACACCCACGAAACCATAGTAAGTGTCGTCATAATCAATGAAATAAGACAAAATTCGAAGGGTTTGGGTTTCCCCGCCCGACTGTTCCAGTGTTTGGGTTGCCTGAACGGCTATAGCAGGCATCCCGTTAACGGTTGTCTCTCTTTTTTGTGTAACATCAACTTCAAGATTGCTCATGGTGTTGTCAACGGCCTTACTGAGTGTCTCCTCGCGTGCAATTGCAAAAATCATTAGCGCATCCCTTTCCCCGGGTGCCATAGTAACCTGAAGGGCGGAATTTTCAAGCTCCCATCCGGAAGGGTAAGCAAACCGGAATTCAAAGTTTGGATGATAAAACACATTGTCTTCAACATAACCCTGCCTGGGATCTTCACCGTACACCATTCCATCGAGCATCTGAAGGTAACCTTCCCTGTTCACCTCCCAGGAGGAAAAATCAAGGCTGTCCTGCCATTTTTCAGCTTCACGGATCACAGAGTTATAACGGTCGCCGGGGTCGGGGTGAGTGGAAAGGAAAGTTGGAATTCCACCCTGCTCGGAATCAAGTCTCATTTTTTTCAGAACCTCAAAAAAATCAGCCTTCTTGCGTGCATCGTAACCCAGCTTTGAAGAATATTCAACCCCAAGCCGGTCGGCCTCCCTCTCGTCCTCACGACTGAAGCTCAAAAAGAGCAGCTGCATTCCAACCATTGCATACTGGCCATACTTGCGGAATTCCTCTGATACGATAATACCGCCTATCAGAAGCAACTGACCGAGCTGCTGCTTGGTATACCTGCTTGCGCTGTGACGTGCTGTAATGTGACCCAGCTCGTGACCAAGTACACCCATCATTTCGGCCTCGTTGTTAAACTGCGCCAGAATCCCGCGGGTGAAATATATGTATCCTCCCGGAACGGCAAATGCATTGATAACAGGGGTATCCAGTATCCTGAAGTGGTATTCAAGCTCCGGCCTGTGGGACACCTTTCCCATTTCCCTTCCTTTTTCCTCGATAAGCTCCATCAGAGGCTCATTTTCATACAACCCGAAGGAGGCTATAACCTGGGGGTCATATTCGCTGCCGAGTCTGATCTCCTGGCTCTCGGACATAAACATCAGCTGCCTTCTGCCTGTTACCGGATTTATAGCGCATGTAGGAAGGATCACAATAACGGCTAACAGAAATACAAAAAGAAGGCTTATCCGCCTGGTTTTTACAATCCTTCTGGTAAATGAAAGAGCCATAATTATATTTTTAACATTTTTTTTACAAAAATAGCTCAATTATGGATTACTTTCAAATGCTGAAATTAATTTCAAATCTTTTTATAAAAGAAGTCGCGACCTTAAAGACTCTGCAGCCGACGGCCTGCTGTGCTTTTTTTCAAGAAATTCAAACAAAGAAACATTTGCAAGAAGCAGCAGCAATGCATAAACTGCATCCTCGATCGGGATGGTAAGAACCCTGATGGAAAGGTTTTGTGTATCGTCATACCAAACTACCTGTTCTTCAAGGAATGTTCCGGTTAATATTCCGTTCACAAGAAGGAAGGGGGCGAGTATGATCAGAAACATAAAATAAAACCTGCCCATGTAGTGACTCCTGAAAACATACTGGTGCAGAAGTATAAAAACTGAAGTTAATATAAATGTAACCGATGTGTATATTTTTTCCAGGTTAAATATGGCAACCACAAGAAAAAGTATTATTAAAACAGGTGAAATTACCGGTACCGCCGGCGCGAAATAATCCTTTCTGACCAGATACTTCAAAGCGTCATAGGTAAAAAGGCAGGCGTAGGGAATGCAAAAGAAAAACAACCACTCTTCAAGAGGGAGGTTGCCAAGCCTGATACCTGTAAGGTAGCGCTCTTCAAATCCCCATACACCCAAATGAGTGTAAAGCATATCCCACAATATGAATATTAATGCAGGTACAACAAGCGCGGGGATAAAACTTTTCCACTTTCCTATAAAATGGAGCCTTTTTTTCTCGAAACTGGCAATAAGGGGGATTAAAATGCTGAAAAGATTGACTAACAAATAGGTGTACATGGGAATTTGGTTTTAAATTTATCAATTGTGTTACTGATAATTTCGGGGATCACCCGCCTGTTTTACCCGAAAATTCCTCCCTGTAATATTTGAAGGGAGCCACAAGGAATCCGTAATTATGCTGCAACCGGGGCTTGTGGTGATCCATATGGGCGCGGACCGTTGCTTTGAGATAATTCCCCCTGGCCTCCCCGAACAACCTCAACCTCTTGTGAACGAGCACATCATGAAAAAGGAAATAAAGCATGCCGTACAAGAAAATACCTGCGCCGATATATAACCTGTAATCCACTCCACCACGTGTACCGTAATATATGAGCAAAATACTGGGGACAGCAAAAATGAGGGCAAAAAGGTCGTTCCACTCAATTTTGCGCCCGTCCCTTATGTGATGGTCTCTGTGAAGTATCCACAGTGACCCGTGCATAATATATTTGTGAGTAAACCATGCTACCAGCTCCATGAACATACATGAGGCAAGTATTATCAAAACGGCAAAATACCAGTTCATAAAGGGGATTTTATTAATTATTTCATCTCATTGAAACGAAAGATGTGATTAATATCCAGTATTTATGGGCATTGGGTATGCGAACCCTTCCATTCATTATTACTTCAACCGGGGAGTTTCTGATCTTTTTTAAAAGGGCGGCAAAATAACGGTAGGGCAGATAAACTGCTCTCCTGGAAGATGAAGGCAAAAGCATTATACCTTCATATCCATGTTTGAGATCTTTTTCAATGTCATCTTCAATTGCCTTTTTATCCTCTTCAGTGAAGGATTCCATATTTACACCGGGGAAATATACCCTTCCCATGTTGTAATCGACCCTCAAATCCCTTAAAAAATTGATCTTTTGCAAAGCTGAACCCATGCTCATGGCATAAGGCTTGAGTTGTTCATACCTTTGGCCATCACCCTCAACAACAACACGCAAACACATTAACCCTACCACCTCGGCCGAACCCAAAATATACCTTTCATATTCAACACGGTCATACTCCTTTTTGTTCAGATCCATTTCCATGCTTTGAAAAAAAAGATCTATCAACTCTTTTTCTATGCCATAGCTGTTTACTGTATGCTGAAAATTATTGAGTAGCGGATTGAGACTTATACCCTCCTCTATAGCTTCATAGGTTTGCTTCCTGTAGGAGTCAAGCAGCTTCTCCTTGCCGAACTCATGGAAAGTATCTACAATTTCATCACCCAGCCTTACAAAACCGTAAATTGCACGTATGGGATCACGAAACCGTTTGCTGAACATATTAATGCCAAGTGAAAAGGATGTACTGTATTGGCTTGTTACAATCTTGCTTGTTTTTCTCGATATATGATCAAAAAGTTCCTTCATTTCTTCTTGTTTGCATATTTAACGGCTTCCGCAGCTGCCACCTGTCCGGATATTATGGAAGGGGGCACTCCGGGTCCGGGAGTTGTTAACTGACCGGCATAGAGAAGATTCTTAACTTTCGGCGAATGCATTTTGGGCTTTAATATTGCGGTTTGCATCAAAGTATTGCCCAGTCCGTATGCATTGCCTTTATAAGCATTGTAATCTGAGATAAAATCTTTGTGTGCATAGGAACGCTTGTAAACTATATGACCGGCAATTGGCTCACCCAGCACCCTCTCCATCTTTTCTACCATCAAATTGAAGTATTTCTCCCTGATCTCCGGGGTATCCTCCAGTCCGGCAGCCACCGGAATCAGAACCATGAGGTTTTCCATACCTTCGGGTGCCACCGAGGGATCGGTTTTGGAAGTGGCCGAAACATACATAAGGGGATGTTCGGGCCAGCGTGGATTTTCAAATATATCTGAGGTATGTGCCTCGAAATCCTCATCAAAAAAGAGGTTGTTGTGCTTTAACCCGTTAATTTTCTTGTCAATGCCAAGATAATATATTATTGATGAAGGGGCCATTTCCCTTGAATCCCAGTATTTCTCATTATAATATCTGAAAGGTGGAGCCAACAACTCCTGTTCAACATGATGGTAATCAGCTGTTGCAACAATAATATCGGCTGAATAAAACTCATCGTTTACAACCACGCCGGTTGCCCGTTTATCGTTCACCTTTATCTGCTGAACGGGGGCATTGAAAACAAACTCTGCACCGAGACTTTCGGCAAGATCTTTCATCCCCTCTATCACCCTGTACATACCGCCCATGGGATACCATGTGCCCAGAACAATGTCCGCATAATTCATAAGATTATACATTGCCGGAGTCCTTTTGGGTGTCCCCCCGAGAAAAATTACAGGAAATTCCAAAATGGGCAGTAAACGGGGATCAGAGAAATTCTTGCGTACATATTTATGGATGGAGCTCAATATGTGAAGACGGAAAAATCCCCTTAACACATTCCAGTCTGCATATTCGAGAATGGACCGGGCAGGCTTGTAAACCAGATTATTAACACCAACTTCATACTTGTAGGAGGCCTCCTCGAGAAACTTCCCGAGCTTTTCCCCGGCGCCTTTTTCGATCGACTCAAAGAGCTTTATTACGTTCGACTTGCCGGCGGGAATGTCTGCAAGCTCATTTTTACTGTAAAAAACACGGTAAGAAGGGTCAAGGCGAACCAGATCGTAATAATCGGATGCGGATTTGCCGAACTGTTTGAAGTAACTCTCATAAACATCGGGAAGCCAGTACCAGCTGGGACCAAGGTCAAAAAGGAAACCGTCTTTTTCATGTTTGCGGGCTCTGCCCCCGGGAATACTGTTTTTTTCAAATACTTTGACCCTGAAGCCATCCTGTGCCAGTCTGCCGGCCGCTGCAAGACCGGCAAAACCTGCACCAATAACTATCACATCTTGAGACATTTAAAATATATTAACAATAAGGATTAAAAAATTTGATCCCTGCGAAAAAAATCACAGCTGAATCAATCCCGCACCCCGCAGTTAATTTCAGCCTTTGCCTTTAAGTCTTTCAGATGCCTGCTTCTTGATTAGCCCAAGGATCAAAAGTTCCGCACTTGCATAATTGGTAGCCAGAGGAATGTTGTAAAGATTGCATGCCTCCAGCAATTCGCGGATATCTTCATGATGAGGCTGAACAACTTTGGGATCGCGGAAAAATATGACAATGTCAACCTCACCATTCTTTACCATTTGGGTGATCTCATTGTAACCCCCCGATTTACCGGGACTAAGGTGTTTAACCTCTATCCCCTTGTCTTCAATGTATTCTGCAGTACGTCCGGTAGCTATGAGATTTACACCCAAAAGCCAATCGGTTCTCTCTTTTAGAAACTTAACCATTTCCTCTTTTTTGGCATCGTGGGCTATGACTACAATTTTTTCCATAAGAGCAAATTTTTTATAAATTAAGTGAACCAACAACGCAAAATACAAAAAACATAATAACTAAACGCTAATTGTCTTTTTAAAATTTTCACCCCGGGATGTTATTTTTCAAAAAAGGCAGGCCTGCCGGAAAATAGCAGGCCCGGCCAAACCACTTGTATAATTATAATTATGGAAAGTTACAAAGAAGTGCTATCTCATTAAATAATATCCTAAACCGAACCTTACCAGGTAGGTTATCCCGGAATTTTCTCCATGTTTGCCAAGTGTGTTGGGACCGTTGGGCGATTTGTCAATTGACCCTATATAATAACCGGCCCCGAAGTTCATGTCCAGATAAACCTGTTCTATCATTTTTACCTGAAAACCGATCCCCAGATAATGCTCATGAGCTCCTACCCTGTTCTGCTCAAGTTGATCATCTTTCTGACG
>SL_8KL_010_SEDDRAFT_10003175_pt1 | contig 13617 bp, 12 predicted proteins | sample SodLakKL_010_SED_4_FD_11160 | JGI IMG/M metagenome (IMG submission 11160) | reverse complement strand
AGGCTTGCGCAATTTCGAAGAATGCAGCGTACCTGGCGTACGTGAAATTCTGAGAAATTGCGCATAACGCAGATATTGGACTTTTTACGAAGCCGTCGATTATGATCGATCATAATATCATACGTTATAATCATAGCAGCGGGCGGGGCAAATTTCAAGGGCAATGACCGCCGGGCACACCGGCTTTGCATGGATTGACACGCAGTTTCGGCGGTTTTGATCCGCCGATTTTTCCTTGCTTTACAATGAGGGTTGTGTTAGATGAAACCTCATATTCACCCGGAATACGATCCCCATGCGGGAAGACCTGACGATCACAGATCATGTGGAGATAAGACTATTAATTCAAAGGAGGACGTGGCTTTATGAAGACTTTAGTTGGCGGTGCAGTGGCAGCCGTAATCGGCGTAATCGGTCTGGCGGTATGGTTTAGTGCGTTTTTGCAGCTTCTGGCCGGCGCCATCCCCGTGATGCTGCTCCTTGGTGGCTGCCTCGCCCTGTACCTGGGTTTTGACGAACTCAAGGATACTTGGCAGAAAGAGACCCCGGTCGAACCGGCCGCGGCAGGCGCCGGTGGCGCCGGAGACGATGTCAGCCAGTTGAAGAAGGAAAACGAGGAGCTGAAAAAAGAACTGGAGTCCCTCAAGGCCGAAAAGTAACGCGGCCGGTTTTTCCCTTCAAGCCGGTTGTCCCGTCAGTCGGTAAAGCCCTGCAGTCATTATTCTGCAGGGCTTTTTTTGACGGGTTCGCCTTTTTCGTTCGGGCGTTATTCATATAACCGGCAGGGACGCGTCGCCTCCCTGAAGGTCCCGGCTTCTTCATTCCAAAGACGTATCCGTTCATCGATGTTTTCCCCCGCCTCCAGTGTTTTTCTGATGGTGTCGTCACCCAGAATCAGGTCGATGGGAAGTTTTTCGAATTCGTATTCATAAGGCGGCTGTTTCCATTCGAACACGCCCCCGGCTTCCGGTCCGTGATGCCTGATAACGGCTGCCAGCAGCTTCATGGAAACCGTCCAGGCGGAAAAGGCCCGCCCGTCGGTCACATGGATCTGAAATCCCCGGCATGCCCGGCCTTGCCACTTGTGGGCCACCGGTTCGAAAACGGCAGGGCGGAGGTAGCATCCTTCCTGGCGACTTCCGCCCATGAATGCCAGAATGCCATCGATATCGAAATACGGTGCGCCGAACAGTTCAAACGGCTGGGTGGTGCCCCTTCCCTCGGAGACATTGGTTCCTTCCCATATCACCTGCCCCGGGTATACCAGCGCCGATTCAGGCGTGGGCAGATTCGGCGAGGGCGGGATCCAGTAGAGCCCTGTTTCCCTGAAGCGCATCGATCTGCGCCAGCCTGTCATGGCCGTGATTTCCAGTTCACAGCCGATGCCGTGGCAGTCATTGATCCACAGGGCATATTCGCCGATGCTCAAACCGTGGCGCATGGGCATGGGGTATCGTCCCACAAACGATGCGAACCCGGGCCGCAGGCAGTTTCCCTCCACCGTGTCTCCGCCTGCAGGATTGGGCCGGTCGAGGACGAAAACCGGTTTTCCGTGTCTCGCAGCTTCCTCCAGGCAGTAGGAAAGGGTTGTGAAGAAAGTGTAGACCCGCGTTCCGGCGTCCTGAAGGTCCACGAGGAGCACGTCGATGGCGTCCATCATCTCGCTGGTGGGCCGGCGGGTCTTCCCGTAGAGGCTGAAAACCGGAATACGAAGCACGGGATCGATGAAATCGTCGGATTCGATCATGTTGTCCTGTTTTTCGGCGTACAGCCCGTGCTGGGGGGAAAAGAGCGCCGCAAGCCGTTTTCCGAATCGCTCTTTTGCAAGGCGGCTCGCGTGCCGGAGGCGTCCGTCCACGGAGGCCGGGTTGCAAAGAAGGCCTATTCGTTTGTTTTCGAGCCTGGCGGGCGGATTCGCCAGGATGTTTTCGAGCCCGGTTTGTATCCTTTTCATATTCCTGATTGTCCCTGATTCTTCCTGATTGTTCCTGATTACCTCTCATTCCGGTTTGCGGGTGAGCGGTTGCGCCGGACGCCCGGCATTGTGTCATAGCGGTCTGCGCCTGCCCGGTAACGTTTCAGCGGCTCGTGTCCGGTCTGTTTAACACGACGGCCGCGGGAAGACAACCGGTAAAATGGCGATTGTTATCGGTCGGTTGGTTCTGTAAAGCGTTGCCGGGCAAGGATTGCGTTATTTTTTGCGGCGTTTGGGTATTGAGCTAACATTTTGAGAAAATAGTATTTTAATTAGATAAGCGGGAGCGGTTCCGAAAAAAAACGAAAATTGAAGGAAATGGAAGCAAGGACTTTTTGACAGATGCATCCCGAAATCCCGGCAAGCATAAAATTGCCCCGGAAACGTTGCAGATTTGTCACAGGGGCACTTTTGAGGTTTGTTCGGCAGTTATACTCTGTCCGGGAAAATTCTATTTGTATTCCGCAAGATATAACCATGTCTATAAACCGTCAGCCCGCCCGCCCAAACCGATTCAAACCGAAGCTTATCTGGTTTGACCGTAACCGGCTTCTGGAGTATTCAAGGGGGCAATTCTTGAGGCCATGCCTCTTACTCTTTCCCCTTCAATACTATTTGTCGTTGTTTTTCCAGGCATTTTGATAAAGCCTTCCTTTTATGTTGTGTTGCCTGAACCGTATTGCATTGCCTGCATCCGGGTTTTTAGTTTTTCGCAAAACAGGTTGTTTTGGAGATAATCAATCGTTGCTCTTGTGGTTCTTGTTCATCCGGTTTACGAAATGGAGATTGTTTCAATGGAGACCTTGTGGGAAAAAGCGAAAAGCNCCATCAAAGAAAAGATTCCTTCCAATATTTACCGGTTGTGGATCGAACCCGTCCANTTTCTGGACGTCGGCGANANCNACCATGTTGTGCTTTCNTGCCCGAATTTTTTCATAAAAAAAAGGATCTCCGAGAATTACGAGGCGCTGATCCGCCGGGANCTGGGGCGCGCCGCAGGCAGGGATGTGGCCTTTACGTTCCGGGTCGGCGGTAACGGNAACGGCGATCGTAANGGCAGCGGCNCNGGCGATAAGGANGGCAATAACGGCTCTTCCCCCGGACNGCGCGATGACGACGGGCTGGAAGACCCCCAGCTNCTCCTTCCGAATNTNCGCACCCANCCTGCCAGCGGGCGCAGGCTTCGCCGGGATTACACGTTCAACCATTTTGTCGTGGGCCAGAACAGTGACCTTGCCTACCGGGCGGCATTCTCCCTGGCATCCGGCAAACGCTCCGAACCCAGTGCACTGTTTCTGCTTTCCCGATCCGGCATGGGCAAAAGCCATCTTTCCCAGGCCGTGGGCCACAAGATCCTCCAGGCCTTCCCGGGGGAAAGCGTCTATTATATGAGTGCGGAGGATTTCACCAACGACATGGTCCACAGTCTCCGCAACAACAAGATCGAACAGTTCAAGCGCCGTTACCGGGAGAACTGCGACGTTTTGCTCNTGGAGGAAGTGCATCTTTTGTCNGGGCGGACCCGCACGCAGACCGAGCTGGCCCTTACCCTCGATTATCTTCTGGANTCCGGAAAAAAACTGATTTTCTCCAGTTACTACGCACCGTCNGCTATCCCNAAAATGAGCGAGCACCTGGTCTCCCGCCTNTGCCAGAGCATGCTGACGGTCATNGAAGCCCCGGATTTCAAAACACGGCTTAAAATCCTGAAGCAGAAGGCTTCCGCCAGGGAAGTATGCGTTCCGGGCGAAGTGGCAGAATACATGGCCGGAGAATTGACCGAAAACGTGCGCCAGATCGAAAACGGGCTCGTCAGCCTGGTTTCCCGTTCCTGCCTGATGGGCGTACCCATCGACCTGAAAATGGCCGAAGACGTGGTGGGCAATATCGTTTCTCAGCGCAAATCCATCACCATCGATGCCATTGCCCGCCTGGTGGGCCGCGAATACGGGGTTTCTTTGAAAGACGTCGTTTCCCGATCCAGAAAGCAGTCCATTGTTCGTCCCCGGCAGGTTGCCATTTTTCTGGCCCGGCGGCACACCAGTCAGTCCCTTGCGCAGATCGGTCGAAAATTCAACCGGATGCACGGAACGGTCATCCACTCCATCAATGCCGTGGAAAAGGAGCTGAAGCTCCGGGGCGAGATGTACCAGCAGGTGCGGATTATCGAGAAAAAACTTGAATCCGGTCAGTTTTGACGACTTCGTAAAAAGTCCGATATCTGCGCCTGCGCGATTTCCCGGAACTTCACGTACGCCGGGTACGCTGCATTCTTCGAAACCCGGCAAGCCTTGATCCTGGACTTTTTACAAAGCCGCCGGATCGGGACTTTTACGCGTGCATCAGTTCTAACAGGTTGAAATCCGATTTTTATCCCTACAGCCAATAAAGGATGCCATGACACATGGTCCTCTCTCCTGAAGCGTTTGAGCGGCTCGTCAAGATCGTTGGCCCGAAGCATTGCTCCCGGCTGGAGGAAGACCGGGTCTGCTACGGCTATGACGCCACCCGTCGTTTTTTCCCGCCCGAAGCAGTCGTTTTTCCGGCAAACGCCCGGGAAGTATCGGCTGTTTTAAAGCTGGCGAACGAAATGAAATTCTGTGTCACGCCGAGGGGTGCCGGTTCCGGCATGAGCGGCGGATCGCTACCGGTGGCAGGCGGGGTTGCCATGGTGATGACCCGGTTTGATCGGATCCTGGACATCGACACGGATAACCTGGTGGCAACGGTTCAGCCCGGTGTGATTACCGGCGCGTTTCAGCGGATCGTTGAAAAAAAGGGGTTGTTCTATCCGCCCGACCCTTCGAGCGCGGATTTTTCCACCCTCGGGGGGAACGCCGCCGAGTGCGCCGGCGGGGCAAGGGGCGTCAAGTACGGCGTTACGCGGGATTATGTCATCGGCATGGAAGTGGTCCTTCCCACCGGCGAAATCGTTTCTTTCGGCGTGAACACGGCCAAGGGGGTCGTGGGATATGATCTTGCCCGGCTGATCGTGGGGTCCGAAGGTACCCTGGGCGTTATAACGCGGCTGACCCTGCGGCTCCTGCCGCTGCCGGAAGCTTCCCGGACCCTGATGGCGGTTTTCGACCGAATGGAAACGGCAGCGAAGGTGGTGGCCGATATCATTCGGGAAGGCATCATTCCCCGGGCTCTGGAATATATGGACAATGCCGCCATCCGGTGCGTGGAGGCCCAAAAAAAGGCGGGGCTTCCCGTGGATGCCGAGGCGGTTTTGCTTATCGAGGTCGACGGTACGGAAACGGAAGCAGGGCATCTTGCCCGGCGGGTTGTATCCGTTTTGGAAGGCCGTACCCGGGGCGATATCCGCATGGCGGAGAGCAGGGAAGAAGCCGCACTGTTATGGCAGGCCCGCAAGTCCATATCCCCTGCGCTCCGGGCCTACGGCACCGGCAAGCTGAACGAGGACATCGTGGTGCCGCGCAGCCGGATACCGGAAATGGTGGCAAAAATCCGTGAATTGGGCGAAAAAACCGGTTTGACCATGGTCAGCTTCGGCCATGCCGGGGACGGGAATATCCATTTCAACGTGATGTTCGACCGGGAGGATGCAAAGCAGGAAACCCTTGCGCTTTCGGTCGTGGAGGCGGTCTTCGATCATACCCTGGCCCTGGGCGGCAGCATATCGGGGGAGCATGGCGTGGGCGTGGCAAAGGCGCCTTACATGGCCAAGGAAATATCGCCGGACGTGGTCGCCCTCATGAAACGCATCAAGCATGCCTTCGATCCTGCCGGGATTCTGAATCCCGGGAAAATGCTCCTGTAAAAAAGGCATGGNCCGTATCTTCGGAAAAAAATACGGGCCATGCCCCGATAGTTTTGCGGTTAATTGATCCGCGTTGTTTTCGCCTGTTGGGCGCTGCTTTTTTTGTGCAGGATTTCCTGCTTACAGGCTACTGTATTTTCTGGGTGATTTCGTAGGCGTTGATCATGTCTTCGAGTTGTTCGATTTTCATCTGCTCCGACTGCTCCACTGCGCACCGGAGTCGGACGGCGCAGAATTTCCTGCAAAGCGTTGCACTGCTGTCAAATCTTCCGTAGCAATCCACCGTGTCGGTATATTGATTTTCCCTGAATAATTGTTCCATAGTTCCTCTTTATGCAGCGTCCGGGCAGTGTGCGCCGTGAAAGGCGCTTTTTGCCCCGTCGCTAGGATTGTATTATCGTTCGCATTTCTTCATGCACGAGTCCGTTGGTTGCAAGTATTTCCGTTTTGTCGATATCATACGGTGCGCCGCTGAAATCGGTCACCCGGGCCCCGGCTTCCTTTGCGATGAGAAGGCCGGCCGCGGTGTCCCACGGATGGAGGCGTTCTTCCCAGAATCCGTCGAAGCGGCCGCAGGCCACGTAGCACAGATCAAGCGCTGCCGACCCTAAACGCCGCACCCCCTGGGCCGCACCCAGCATTTTTTCATACCGGGCCATGTAGGGCCGGGGATTTTGTTTTGCGTCGTAGGGAAATCCCGTCACCAGAAGCGCCCCGGACAGGCTGCCGCACCGGGAGACCCTGATGTCGTGTCCGTTTAACTGCGCGCCTTTGTTTTTCACGGCCGTGAACAACTCGCCGCTTACCGCGTGCAGTACCACGCCGGCAAGAATTTCGCCGGATGCGGCAAAAGCGATGGAAATGGAAAAAAACGGCACCTGGTGGGCGAAATTGGTGGTTCCGTCCAGCGGGTCGATAATCCATGTAAACGCTTTGCCCGGGTCCTTTTCGTTCCGGCTCTCCTCCGCATGAATGCCGTGATCGGGAAATGCGTTCCGGATGGTCTCGATGATATTTTTTTCGGATTCGACATCCGCATCGGTGACCAGGTCTCCGGGGGCCTTTTCTCCGATACGGTCCAGCCGGCCCATGTGCTTTTTCAGTATGTCGGCACTTCCGTATGCGGCACGGATTGCAATATTTTTAATATGTTCCGGATCGATCGCCATGCTCAGCCGTTTCCGTTCAACCCTTTCCATGGATCGCTTTTCCGTCGGTTTTGCCGTCCCATTCCACGGGGTCGGGGGCGTTGTCCGCAAAAGAGCGTTCCACTGTTATACTGTTATTATACTAGATTGGACCATTGTTTCCATTTTGTCAATCAAAGGATTGAGTGTTTCGCTTTCGGTTGCGCAGATCGGGATTCCCCCGGTTCCGGCAACGAGATGCGCCACCGTTTCCGGATCGAGCCGATCCGTTTTGTTCAGCACCCGAATCACGGGAATCCGGTCCAGGTCGAGCTCGGAGAGGATCGCCTCCACGGACGCCATGTGGGATTCGTAGGCCGGGTTGCTGGCATCGATCACGTGAAGCAGGATGTCGGCATTTTCCAGCTCCTCCAGGGTGGCGCGGAAGGCCACCTTCAGTTCGTTGGGAAGATCCCGTATAAACCCAACGGTGTCGGTGATAATGACATCGGTTTCCCGGGGAAACCGAAGCCGCCGGCTCGATGGGTCGAGCGTCGCGAAAAGACGGCTTTCCGCCAGAACATCGCTGCGGGTCATGGTGTTGAGCAGGGTCGACTTACCCGCGTTGGTGTACCCGATGATCGATATGACCGGAAGCTGGTTTCTGGCTCGCCGGGCCTTTTGCTGGGTACGCTGTTTTTTCAGGTTGTCCAGGGACTTTTCGAGGCGGGTAATCTTGTCCCGGGCGCGCCGCCGGTTGATTTCCAGCTTGGTCTCGCCGGGGCCCCTTCCGCCGATTCCCCCGGTAAGCCGCGACATGGCCGTGTTCTTGGTGGCCAGGCGCGGCAGCATGTACTTGAGCTGGGCAAGTTCCACCTGGATTTTGCCGTCCCTGGACGTGGCCCGCTGGGCGAATATGTCGAGGATGAGCTGGGTCCGGTCGATGACCCGGAATTCGGTCAGGTCCGTGATCGCCTTGATCTGGGACGGGTTTAGCTCCTGGTCGAATATGATCAGGTCCGCGCCCTGCTGCATGGCGTGGATGGTCAGCTCCTCGAGCTTCCCGGTCCCCATGACGAAGCGGGGGTTGACTTTTTTTCTGGACTGCATGACGGTGTCGATAACCTGGATGCCGCAGGAGCGGGCGAGCTCGGCAAGCTCGTCCATGGATGCCATGGCCCGGTGCCGCGGTTCGGTGGTCACGGAGACCAGAATGGCCCGCTCCTTTCCGGTGTCAACACGCCGCACCCGCTGGTAATGGGACAGCTCGTCCTCCACGGCCTTTATCAGTGCGAAGCAGTCGACCGCCGCTGCCCCGTCCGGACCTTCAAGCGATACGGGGTCCAGGAGGCGGTGCCGCTCCCCGTTTTTCGATGGCGCGGGCAGGATGTGGGCGATATGCATTGCTTTGGGATCGCCCTCCGGCGTGGCCGTCACGGCGGCCATCAAATCCAGGTGCAAAAGGGAAAGGTCGGTAATATCGTCCTTGGTCAGCGCCTCGTCCTTGACGTGGGTATGCACGCACCGGATGCCTTTCAGGCGGCCCGGCGGGGCCTTGTAATCGCTGGTGTCGGGAATTTCGATCTTGCGGTGATCGCCTACGATCACGGTGACAAGCTTGCCCGAGCGGTCGATCAGAAGACCGATTTGCCGTCTGGTTTCATGGGTGAGCTGGCAGATTTCAGCCGCAAGCGGCTCTGAGATCACTTCTTCGGGCGGAACCCGGTAGTGGTGAAGGTTTTCGATCCGGCGGAGCTGGGTTGCCCGCAGGCCGCCGGTATTGCCATATACTTTTTTCATTCAGAAATCTGGGTTTAATCCTTCATTGTTTTATTGCATTTCCATCCTGAACTGAGCGATTTTCAAGTTTGATGCAGATACGAGGAAGCGGATGTCGAGCTATAGTAGGCTATGCGAGACATCAGCTGACAAAGTAGATGCGGCAAAATTGGAAATCGCTCAGTTCAGGTCCATTTCAGGGCCGAAATCCCCGTACGCCAGGTTTTCGAATCGCGTGTATTCTCCCTTGAACACGAGCCGGCAGGTGCCGGTCGGCCCGCTTCGCTGTTTTGCAAGATGAATTTCCGCGATGTTCCGATCGGGATTGTTTTCATCATCGCTGTATACATCGTCTCTGTATATAAATATAACCAGATCCGCGTCCTGTTCAAGGGCACCGGACTCTCTCAGGTCGGAAAGCTGCGGCCGCTTGTCGCTTCGTTCCTCCAGGCGGCGGTTCAGCTGCGACAGGGCGATCACGGGGATGTCAAGCTCCTTTGCAAGCCCTTTCAGCGTTCTCGACATTTCCGAGATCTCCAGGTCCCTTCTCTCCTGGGCCCGTGCCGGCCGCATGAGCTGGAGGTAGTCGATGACGATCATCCCGATGTTTTTTTCCCGCTTGAGACGCCTGGCCTTGGTCTTGATGTCAAGGGAACTCAGGTTTGTCGAATCGTCGATGAAGACAGGCGCCCCGGAAAGCACGCCCGCGGCGTTGGTCAGCCGGAGCCAGTCGTCATCGTTGAAATAGGAATCCCGTATCCGGGAAGAGTCGATGCGGGCCTCGGAGCACAAAAGCCTTAGGGATAGCTGCTCCTTGGACATTTCAAGGGAGAACAGGGCCACGCCCGTGTCCGACTCGACCGCCGCGTGCCGGGCCAGGTTGAGTGCAAAAGCGGTTTTTCCCATGCCTGGGCGGGCCGCAATGATAATCAGGTCCGAACGCTGAAAACCGGAGGTCAGTTCGTCGAGCTTCTTGAATCCCGACGGGACGCCGCTAAGCATGCCGCCGGCGCCCTGCCGCTCCTCGAGTGCGTCGATGTTGGCGTCGATGATCTGCCCGATGGGATAAATGTTCTGCTTGACCTTCTGCTCCGCGATGTCGAAAAGCATGCTTTCCGCGTAGTCGATCACTTCATCCACTTCACCGCTTTCTTCGTAGCAGCGTGCCACGATTTCGTTTGCGGTGGAAATCATCTTCCTGAGAGACGCCTTTTCGTGGATGATCCGGGCATAATGCACGGCATTGGCGGGAACAGGGGCGGTGTCGACGATCTTTGCCAGGAAAACCGCACCGCCGACCGCTTCGAGGTGGTTGTTCTGCTTCATGCGCTCGGCAAGCGTCACCAGGTCGACCGGTTCGCCCTCGGCAAACAGGTCCGTGATGGCGGCAAAAATTTTCTGGTGGGCGGGTTTGTAGAAGTCGTCGGCGGTTACGCTTTCCAGGATATCCAGGAGGATATTGTTGTCGAGCAGCACTGCGCTGATGATCGACTCTTCCGCCTCGATACTCTGCGGCGGCAGCTTCTGAAAAGAGGGGTCGGATGCGGTTTTGGCGCGCGATGGCTTCATGGGCGTAGCATATCACGGATGGTGGATGTTACCGTGCGGCAAGCGTTTGAAACATGCCGAACCGGCCGGCGGCCCCCGGAACGTGTATCCGGAAACCGCCGGCGCACTTTATTGCTGCTGTTCCTGCCGGCCCTTTTCTTCTGTTTCCTTGTCGGAAACGACTTCCACCGTGATTTCCGGCTCCACGTCCTTGTAGATCCGAATGGGCACCTGGTAGGTGCCGGTATGTTTGATGGGTTCGGCCAGCAGGATCATCCGTTTGGGGATATCGATTCCCTGCTGCTGAAGCTTGTCGGAAATATCCTTGGTGGAAACGGATCCGTAGAGGCGCGTTGCATCCGCAACCTTTGAGGGGATGCGGCAGGTAAGGCCTTCGATGCGCTGGGCCATCTGGGTTGCGGCTTCACGCTCCCTGGCCATCTGGACTTCGATTTTGGCCCGTTCCTGCTCCATCTGCCGGCGACTCTGCTCGGTGGCATAAACCGCCTTGCCCTGGGGGATCAGATAGTTTCTTGCATATCCGTTTTTCACGTCCACTTCGGAACCGATGATTCCAAGCGTATCGATGGTTTCCTTCAATATGACTCTCATCGTGACTCTCCGGTATCATTTTTGATAGAAAATAAAAATCCGCTTTCAAAAGCAGTTGCGAACCCTATACGCCGGGTATTCCTGCGGTAAACCTTTCGCCGTCCGTTGGACCTTGACGAAAAATCCTGGTTTTCCTTCGGCCGCTGGACGGGAGCACGTGTTATTCCGCAGCGAATCCGGCCTGAGCGGATTTATTGTTCGTAGTTCCCCACATACGGGAGAAGCGCGATTTTCCGGGCGCGTTTGATTTCAAGGGCAAGATGGCGCTGATGCCTGGCGCAGGTTCCGGATATGCGCCGCGGAATGATTTTTCCCCGTTCGGTGATGAAATATTTAAGGGTGTTCGGTTCCTTGTAGTCTATTCTGAGCTTGCTGTCGGCACAGAATCGGCAGACCTTGCGCCGATGGAAAAAACGTCTTTTATTCATTACTGCCATTGCCTGTTACTCCTTTCCGGCGCTTTGGGGTTCTTCTGCGGTTTCGTTTTCGGCTGCGTCGTCCGGGGCGGGCGCTTCCACGGTTTCCCCGGGAGCTTCACCTGAAATGTCCCCGGCACCGTCTTCCGTGGATGCGGGGGCGGGTTCTTCCGCCGCCGGTTCCTGGGCGGAGGATGTCAATTCCGCTTTCAGGGCTTCGGGATCCGCATCGGTTGCCATGCGCACCGTCATGAATCGCAGGATGCGCGTGTCCTGCCGGAGGATGCGCTCGACAGCCTCGATCGCCGTGCCCCTGCCGCAGTAATCCATACGCACATAGTAGCCCTGGTTCTTTTTCCGGATCGGATAGGCCAGCTTTCTTGTACCCCATTCATCAAAGAGGATCGTCGTTCCGCCGTTGTCGCTCACGAGCGACTCCACGCGGTCCAGGAGCGCTTTGCGATCCTCTTCCGCAATGTCGGCTTCAAAAATAATAAAGGTTTCGTAGCGGTTCATTCCATCTCCTTTCGGTTCGTTCAGCCCCGGCTTATCCCGCAGGCGATGCGCCGCGGGGCGTTATCCGGAGCAAGGATAAGGTGTTTTATTTAAATCCAGCAATTAAACGTTTTTTTGCTTTGCTTGTCAAGAAGAATTGAAAAAGTTTTACCGACCCTGGAAGTAAACCGGTGGCCGTGATGCCGAACTGACGGATCGCTCTGCCGGGGTGCGCTCCGGGCGCGGGGTCCGTCAGGACGTCTCTGGCCGCATCAGTTCCGAGAAAGTTGCCGTCTCGCCCGGGCGGGGTTCGCCCGCCAGGTTATCCGGCAGCACATCGGGGAGTCGGGCGACGATCCGGTCTTCATCCTTTCGGGCTGCATCCAGCACGTCTTTCGGCGTGATCCGGTCAAGGGCCTTTCCGGGAACCAGGTGGTCCCCGTTTTCCCCGGCAGGCATCAGAAGCCCCGCCCGGATGAGCTTATCACTGATTTTCCTGGCCGTTTCCCAGGGGATGTTGAGCTGCTCCTCAAGGGTTTCTCTCCCGGGCGGCGGCTCACCTCTTGCAAAGGGCCTGCAGACCTGCCACATGATTGTCATGGCGGCTTTTTCCTGCAGCTCGGGAGACGGTTCAACGTCTCGGTGCAGGGCGATAGAGCCCGGCGTCTGCAGGTAGAAAACGATGCTGGCCCCCGCCAGCAGGATCATCCAGTTCAGGTAGATCCAGATCAGAAGAAAGATGCCGATGGCGAAACTGGAGTAGATGGCCGCGTAGCGGGTGGAGGTGGCGACGAACGTGGCAAAGGCCATGCTGCCCGCTTGCCATGCCAGTCCGGCGATCAGTCCGCCGATCAGGGCGTAGCGGAGCCGGACCCTGGTGTTGGGCATGAAGGTATATAAAAAGGTGAAGGCAAGCACTACCAGCAGGAAGGGGGTAAAACGGCTCATAATGATAATCACCGACCCCAACGGTTCGATTTCCATGAGCCGCTGCATGATGGTGGTGGAAAATACCGTGGCGGTAATGCCGATGGCCGAAACCATCAGAAGCGGGCCGACCAGTATCACGGAAAGGTAATTGCTGAAGCGCTGCCCCATGGACCGCAGGTTTGGCACCCGCCAGATCGTGTTGAAGGACAGCTCGATTTTCTGCACAAGCGAAATGACCGTGTACACCAGGAAGGCAAGGCCCACCGAACCGAGCACGCCCACTTTCATCTGGTCCACGAATACAAGGATCTGCTCGGCGATTTCAATCCCTTCCGGCCCCATGGGTTCGAAAAACTGGAACAAAAAAGGCTCCATGCGCTGGTGTGCACCCATTGCCTGAAGTACCGAGAAACTGAGTGCCAGCAGCGGGACGATGCTGAGAAGCGTGGTGTAGACCAGGCTCGTGGCGTGCAGGGCAAGCCGTCCGCTGGTTATCTCCCGGATAACGGCATATGCGGTTCTTCCTGCGACATAGATTCCGGCTGCCGCGCCTTTTTCCGGGGGGGCGGGGTTGGCCAGCAGCCATTGTTCGGCTGTTTTTAGCTGTTTTTTCGATTTCCTGATAATCATAACGCCTTTGGTAATACAGGAACATAGGATGTGCTGACGAAGGAAGCGCATCATAAAGGTCATTTTCCCGTGGGATCTGCTGCGGCGGTGTTGAAACGATGCGCTTCCTTCGTCAGCACATCCTATGCCCGTGACAAAAAAATCCCGGTTTCCGTCCGGCCGTCAAATATAGTCCCACTCAGTGAGGCGCTTGTGGGCGTGCTCGGCGTATTCCCCCTGGTTCACCTTTCCGAGAAACGCCTGGTATTTCTCTGCCGCATCCCGCCTGCGTCCCATTCCTTCGTAGGCAAACCCCTGGAAGAAGGTGGTGTTGGGATTTCC
>SL_8KL_010_SEDDRAFT_10003173_pt1 | contig 13621 bp, 24 predicted proteins | sample SodLakKL_010_SED_4_FD_11160 | JGI IMG/M metagenome (IMG submission 11160) | reverse complement strand
GTTGAAGTAGTATTTAATACTTTCTCTTTTCATTGAAGTAAATATTGAAGGGACATTATAAATATTCTGAACGTATTAGGGTTATCGCCGGACTGAGCGTTAAGCCCGGACGCAAGCCCGGGGCGCTCCCGGTAACACGTTTAGCGGAAGTCGTGTTACCCCTGCCTCTTAACGCCGTTAAGGGGGTGTACCAGTGCCAGCGGGGGGTGCCTTAGTGAGAATCATGGGAATTAAAATTTTTTTCCCACCGAAAACTATTTAAGGGAAAAATATTCCTATAGGAATAAAAATGGCGGAGAGTGGTTAAGGGGTTTCAACCCAGTGGTTTCCTTTGCAAAGTCCCCAATGGGTTGTAAAGGGTTTTAAATGCGCCCTCCTCAAACAGCATTATCTCAGCCATCATGGATATTTTATCCTCGACGACTTGATGAAATGCACCCCACACCGGAACTGTCAATGCGTCGGTGATAACGAACCGGGCTACGTCCGGGCGGTTGGGGGATTCGTCAAAATCCAAAGGGGGGGCTTTCTCGGGTTTCATGTTTCCACTCTGCATTTAAAAGGTTTCCCGTCCCCGGAGGGACGGTAAAGGGTTTCCTCTCCCGAAGGGGAGTAAGGGGTTTGTATACCTCGGGTGTCCCTAGGCTGGGATTGTTCCCTATGGTTTGAGAATCCTCCCAAAGTATAATAGTAGTAACGACGTTCTACTATATAAAGGTTTCGATTATTCAATCGTAACCTTACGATTTTTCTTCACTCTCCCTCTTTGTGTTGTTGTAGATTATAATATCAGTCATTATCCAATGCGGAACGTTGAACGGCGACGCCGTTTCGTAATGGGGGTTGCACTCTTTCTCGGCGCAGTAGTACAGCATCCCGTCCTCTATCGGTTCGCCCACTGCCATATCGGTATCGTTATGCACAGCGTCCGGCTTACCGCTGAAGTCCCAATGCATGAACTCGAGATAGCCCACACAAAAGGCGTAAGTTTCTTGCTCGTAGTATGCCGAGAATATCGGTTGTTCACATTCGGGACAGCAAAAATATCCGCCCCGAACAATAATATTCTCCCTTCGGTTCTCCTTACGTTCTTTGCCCAATGCTTTCTCGATTTTATACCTGAGTTTTGTTACCTTTTCCGGTTCTTCATACATTGTATCGTCCTCCTTCACCAAATAGACAGGTGCAGATATACCTTATCGCCGTCCTCATATATATAGGGTTCGTTGGTATCCTCGTAGTGCAGATTTAAACCGTCGTAACCGTTGCTGATAGCATAACCTTCATCACCACGAATAACAGTACCCCAAACGTCCTCAAACAACGACGGTTCCCATATACAAAACAACCGGGCATCGGTGTATCCGCCCCGGACATCGCAACCTTGGTGGACTTGAAGCAAGATATATTGGTCGTCCATTCCGTCGAGCAATGTTCCCTGTAACACTTGGTCTAAGGAACTGTCGCCGTTATATGTATTGAACGAACCACCGACAGTCATGCCATACCTCTCCAGTACCTCCATGCCCTCGGCACTGACGCCATAGACGTCATGGTTCTCCGAGCCGTCCCAGTTATCACAGCCCGCGTTCACGGCGTTGAACTCATCGCACACTTCGTCAAGCCACATACCCTGAGATAGTAGAAATTTATAACTGTTAATCACATAATAACAGAACCCATCGCCCCCGTCGATGAACTCTACCTCCGGCTCTCTATCGAAGTCCCTCGTTTGATTGCGTTCCCAGTGCCGTCCATACGCACCGCCGGAATCCAACATATGTGTCCCGGTGTTTTCAAGAAACATCGCTTTAATCGTTTCCGCAGTCCTCATATCAGTCATGGTTTTCACTCTCCTCCGTATCCTCAATACCTCTAAGACGTTTCCAGTATTTAAAACATTCGTCGCAGTACACTCTACCGCTCGATGTTGCATTCGTTACATCTCTGTCGATAATTTTGCCACAAACGTTGCACATGAATTTCATAGTATCACCGAGTTTGAATCGGTATTGTGGTATATAATAGTTTCCAAAAGGTCTGATTCTATTATCAGCGAAGTATCACATATGGAACAATAGAATTCCAAATCTCTTTGTTCGTGAATATCAGTTTCTTCCACTGTAAAGAAACCGTCGAAGGTTCCAAATTCAACCCCCCTGAAATAAACATCATATAACGCTACCTCTATCGGGGTACCGCACAAATAACAGCAATACTTGGCTTCCACTATCACAATATTCGTTCCTTCCAATTCCGTTTCAGACAGCATTATTTAAACCTCCGCATTAAACATCATCGTCCACCGCTTCCAATGGCTTGAACACCTCAATCAATTCCCTATCGATTTCTTCGCTATAGTCCTCGCAATCATCGTGGTGTGTTACGGTGGGTATAGAGAGTGTTACTCTGTACATTCTCGCTTCCTCGCCCATTTCAGCGTAATGGGACGCTAGGGCATAGGCGTCGTCGTAATAGGCTTCGACGTCGCCCCACGATAAGTCGCCGATACATACCATATAGGCGCACTCAGGCATGGCTCACTCCTCCTCCGGTGGCGTCCAGTCCTCGCCGAACTTAGACTTCATGTAGTCCTCCGGCTCGATACCCATTCCGGTGCATAGGAACGCCCCGAGCATCGCCGAGAGCGCAGTCAATATCCCGGCGACGACGGTCAAAGGCGAAGCGTCGCTCCCGTTGATAACCTCCAGTAACGCATCGCTCGTTTTCTCCGCAACCGCACCGACCTCGGACATCTTCACCATCTCGGCGTTGGCAACGCCGATAACCAAGTCGTCGCACCGCTCGATGACGACTTCCATCACCGCTTTAGGCGTCGTTTTGGGCATCAGCACAACCTCCCGATTTCGTCCATCGACCATATGGACGTCAGTGCCAGAACGAAGGCGGACGCCATAAACGTTGCTGGGTGATACCCCTCAGCCTCCGTCATTTCGGTTATTGTGTACGCCAATCTTTTCACTTCGTCGGCGTCTATGTCCAGTGCGCCAATCAGTCCGTTGAGATACAATTCCAGACCTATAACGACCATATTGGCGTCCGGTTCGGGCATGAAGGATTCTTCGACCTCCTCCATGATGAAGTCGTCGTCGTCGACGTCGCCGATTATCATCTCGCTCCACTCGGCAATCTTACCCCTTCCGCTCTCCTTAACGACGTGGCTACATCGGTGGGGACACTCGGTGGGCGGAACGAGAAACACTATCTCCTCCTCCTCGCTGATGGTGGTCAGTACGCATGGCTCCTCGGGTTCACAGACTTTGCAAACCCACTTAACTCTCTTTATGTTTCCTTTTCCGTTCATGGTTGTTTCCTCCAAACTCGTTATACCCTCATCATTCTCATACTATATAAAGATTTCATTCCGATATTTCGTAATACAACGATACATCGTACCGGGCGAACTTATACATCGTCCTCCCGTTAGCAGTCAATAGGACACACGTCCCGTCCTCCGCCCACGTATGGGTATTCATGCACTGTTCCATGAACTCCAGCCACGCCGATACCGGATTATCACCCCTGTAATAGACGGACGGCGAACCGCAACAGTCTTCGGAATGTTTCTCCACAATATACTCTACCTCGCCAACGTTCTCTATGGTGTCCCTAATCATTTCTGATACCGTCCCTTCAATCTCTTTATCCGTGTATTTCACGTTATCCTCTACGTATTCGTTCATTTTCTAACCCTCCCATTGTTGTGCAATATCACCGTAACCACTTCATCGAAGTCCAGCAACGGTAGTTCCGCATCACACCTATCGCACCGGAACGGCAGTAACTCATAGTCGGTATGGCTTTGCATATCCAATTCCGACGCATCGGTCTGAATCACCGAATCCTCGTCCCGGTAGTCATAGAACCATGTAACGCTATATACCGACGACGATGTATAGCGTTCTTCAATGTACATAGGTACGAATCCGCACCGTCCACAGGCGTAAAATCCTTTCTCGTCCATCTCCATCATAGTTTCACACTCCTTCCCGTTCTAACCATCTCTCCATAGCCATCTCCCCATATAGCAACGCTTTGAATACTCCCGTATCCACTTCCTCTCATTCGTCAGATACCTCCATAGCGTCTAAGTGCCACCCTCTATCAATCACATACTGAGCCATACCATTAAGTACGACTGCACACATATCTCGTATATTGGACACAGTGAAATAATTATAAATCTCGTCCTCGACTACGCTCTCGCTGACAGTCCCTCGCTCTAGATACTTCAGCGTCCTAAGTACATGGACGTCGAACCCGGTTATAACTTCGATAGCCAGTCCCGGGGATGAGAATACCGTGCCGTGCCCTTTGTACCACGCATTGAACACGTCGGTGGAATTGATACAATCGGACGACAGTGCGTCCTGAACCATCAGCAACGCTTCAACACTGGCTCGGACATATGGCTCTAAACCTTTTCGACATTCCCAGATAACCGTTTCACCACAGTGGGGACAGGTACACCGACCAGCCAAGTCCGTCGCCACGTCCTCCCAGTTATTATATTCATCAACCACACCGTTCTCCATGAGCATCGTACTGTCCCGGGCAACAAAATAGGAAAACTCTATACGTGGTCTTCCCTCGTTATCTTTAAGACTAGTATAGCAATGTCCGCAGAAAACGCCGAACTCAGTTATCTCTATCATACCCGCCCGGACACATTCGTCTATCAGACGGGTATCCGTCCCAGCGTCTTGACATTTCTTTTCCAGTACCGACTTTAGTGAATCACACATTTCTATCACCAATATCACGATTGCCGTCTTCATATATAAGGGTATCGACAGAATCCTTCGTAACCTTATGAAGAAAGTTTAAATAGTAGAACGTCTTAAGGGGTGTTAAGATTAACGCCGTTAAGATACCGGGACAGTTCCCGGACGTCGGATTCTTCGGTTTCCGGCGACGGCGGTGCATGGGCGGGGCTAGGCTGACCAAGTATATAAACCTTTCCTTAACACCGTTAAGCCCCCGGCGGCGACCTACCGGGAGCCACTAGTGCCAGCCAGAGGCTGCTTAGAAGAAAACTGGGAATTGAAAAATTTTCTGGAACCGAAATAGAAAAAGAAAGGTGGTCGTAAACCGGCGTGGGTTCACTTCCACAGGGCGCAGTAGCAGTCGTCCTCGTGCGGATACAACGGATGCCCCAAGATTTCACAGATGTGATTTCTCAGGTGGCTTGTTGGCTCCCTGCGTTCCATCGCCTCCCACAGCATCGAGCGAAGCAAGTCCCGGTGCATATCGGTTTCGTGTATCGCCTCTACCAGTTCCGGTATCCGGCCACCGTAGGGCAAGAGTCCGGGAGACCGCCAGGAATAATAGGGGGGGCTTTCTCCCCTGTCGCCCAGGGTGATAACCCTCCTCGGCCACGCCTGATATGCGTCGTCAACCCACAACTGCAACGACAGGTCGAACTCCTCATCGAAGCGGACATCTGTGAAACAGATTACGTGGAAGGCGGATGCGTCACCGACAACCTCCTCCATGTCGTCCGCTATCTGGTCCAGTGCGTCCTGTTCGTCAGCCAGGTCCACAGGGTACACCTTCTGGTCCTCGTGCGTCTGGAGCACGTAGTAGTGTGCCTCTATGGTGACATCTGGTATCATTCCCCAATCGCCCAGGAGGATAGATTTACCCTCCTGTCTTAGAGCCCGACAACCCATGTTACCGGGCAACATTGCCTGTACGTCGTGTATGTTCATACTTTATATCCCTGCCGTATTGCGTTAGCCATGAAGTCTGTCGTAAATGGGACATACCGTGTCGGAATTACCCTGCACTGTACCTGCATACCCCATTTAGCCGGCTTATACACCGTTATCTTGCATGGTTCCTCTTTTTTACAACCTATCCGATAGTGCGCTCTGCAACGCATTGTAGTAAACTCGTCTTCTTGCATAAATAGGTATATACATCTACTACTATATATAACTTGCGGTTATTGTAATAAGGTCACTACGTGACCATTTAGTCTACTACGTAGACATATTATTGTCTTCTCCATGCACTGTCAATAATAAGTTCACTACGTGAACTAAATGTTTACGTAAGTAAACATAATATACGTTATTATGTCGCCTCAATTAGGGTGCGAAAAGTTTAAATACTAGCACGTACATATGGGTTTAGGAGGCAACGAATATGTTATGCCCAAGATGTGAGAGACGAGTGATAATTGGCGGTGACGGAGGAAGTTACCTATGGTGCCCGCATTGCGGGTGGGAGATGTTCGTGGAGTGATATGATGAACGAGGTGGATTATCAGGAAAGTCCCGCCGGCAAACTCGCCAACATTCCCGGCGGCAGAACAAAGCAGGCAATCATGTGGGCGTTGGAGAAGATTGACCCCGATTGGTTCTACGAGCAGTTATATCAGATTGGCGCACAGTATGCACGGGGCGAGATAAACAGCCTCGAAATGGAACGGGACATCAAAATTTTCCTGGGCATCCCCGCGGACGAGATTGATGCCGAAGCCGATGTGGACTTCGAGATGATAATAGACGATGTAATCGCCGAGAACCCCAAGGTTGTCAAGGATTACCGTAAAAATCCCAACGCTATTAATCGCCTATTCGGCGAAGTGAAAAAACGGACCGGAGGGACATACTCGTCTCAGGTAATCCTAGACGCACTGAGGGTAAGATTGGAGAATGAGTAAAGAAAGATTTATATACTAGATGAGACATATAGGTGATAGGTGATAAACATGGAAAAATATGTGACAGGGATGGTAAAGTTCGATGAGAGGACGCCCCTTAAGGTCTTCAATGACTTCCGGTGGCAACTCATCATCAGCGAGCAAGAATCGGCAGAGTGCACGGACGCTTTCATACACGAAGTCTTAAGCGGTGAGATTATCTTCGGCGGCTTCGTGACAAGTGAATCGGTGGAGCGTATAAACCTCGCTATGACGGTGGCGACGCCGTTCATCACACAGAGCGAGTTTGATATATACGCGGTGGTGCATGAGAGACACTACGAGCGTGTGGAGGGAGAGTGAAATGGCACACGTGAGAGAGATTGAGGTCATGGTTTCGACAAAGCGGCCCGGAAAAGAGCAGTACTCCAGCGACGGTGCCGAAGTGAGGACTACAGCGGTCTTCGAGGAGGGCGAAGTGCCCCTCGAACTCAAGACCGGTGAGGACGGTAAACTCGATATCGAGAGCGTTACCCGGCAAATATCCTCTATCGGCCTAGTCGAGTTGCACAGAACGATACGGCTCATAAGGGAGAAGGTCTGATGTGGGGCGAATACGCACACTATTATGACGGACCATTGGAGGAACATCGTACCTGTGAGACGTGTGGCACGGTATTCTTCCAATTGGAGGAAAGCGACCGCTACATCTGCGAAAGATGTGCCGCCGAAAGGCTTTAATACCGGGAGGGTTTACCCATAAATACATATGCGGAGAGAGGGGAACCCTTTGCCCGGGAGGCAAGATGCATGATTTCACAGGACGATATGTTGTTTTTAAAAAGGCCCGACATTCAGGGTATCATATTCGAGCACAGTACAGAGAATTCCAACGTACCCAGTAACCCAGAGGCGGTCAATCTCACCATCGCCGAACAAATGGTTAAAGAGTATATGTTGACGCAGGTGATGGAGCCGTGGGTGGCTAATATGCACCGCGATGCGGAGATACATATACACGACCTTGGGCTCGGTATCCGACCGTATTGTTGCGGTCAGAACCCCGAATACATCAAGAAGTTCGGATTGCAGATACCGAACTCCCCAGTGGTGGCGAGACCGGCCAAGAGGGCTGATGTTTTCATCGCTCACATGGTAAAGTTCTCAGCGGCGTTGCAGTGCCACTTCTCAGGCGCTATCGGATGGGACGCAGTGAATCTGATGATGGCTCCGTATCTGAGAGGACTGGATGACAGAGAGATACACCAGTTGGCACAGGTCTTGGTCTATGAATACAGTCAGCAATCGGTGGCCCGTGGAGGCCAGTCCATATTTAGCGACATCAACCTCTACTACGAGGTTCCGCAACACTTTGCCAACACGCCGGCCATAGGTCCCGGTGGCGTCTATACTGGCGAGACCTACGCCGACTACGAAGATGAATCCCAGAGGTTCCTCTTTGCGTTGCTGGACGTCTATGACGAGGGAGACGCATACGGAAGACCATTCTTCTTCCCCAAGCCGGACATTCATATCACCGACCAGTTGTTCAAGACCGACGGTCACGAAGACTTCCTCAAACGTTGCGCTGAGGTATCTTCCCGGTGGGGGAACCCGTATTACATTTTCGACCGTGGGGAGAACGTCAAGATTTCCGAGTGTTGTCGCCTCCAGTTTGAACTGGATGCCTGTGACCTGAGAGAGACTGCGACACCGTGGCTGATGAGGTCTGCGGCGATGCAGAATGTATCTATCAACCTGCCGGCCCTCGCTTACCGTGAGCAGTCGTATAGGGTCCCGTTTGAGGAGGGGCTAAGGACCGCAGTGGAAGCGGCCGTCAGTGCCCATAAGAGCAAGACCGATTTGGTGTGTAATCTGCTGACACAAAAGAGTTCCCCGCTGGAATTGCTGAGGATGGACCTCGACGGACAGCCGTATCTTAGGATACCCAAACTCACATATCTTGTGGGCATGGTAGGACTAGACGAGGCCGTTCTGTCTATCACTGGGGAAAGGATGCACGAGAGTAAAGACGCTTACAAGACCGGGCTGAAGATTGTTGCTATGATGCGTGATGTGACGCAAGAGTATGCGGAAAAGGAAGGTATCAAATTGGTACTGGAACAGACGCCAGCCGAGAGTACCGCTTACCGCATGGCCCAGACCGATAAGAAGAAGTATCCGCAACGTGTCCTGTGTCTGAAAGGTAATAGCGGTAAGGAGTACTACACCAACTCGACGCATCTTGACCAACACAGCGACATCTCTCCCATCGAGCGTGTCAAGAAGGAGGGCGCAATGCACCCCCTGATTAACGCCGGCGCAATCAGCCATATCTGGCTCGGCGAGACACAGCCGGACCCAGGCGCACTGGCATCCTTTGTGAAGAAGGCGTACTTGAACACCAAGAACACCCAGATAACATTCAGTCCGGAGTTCAGTGCCTGCCTTGAGTGCGAAATGACGCACCGTGGTCTACTGGATGAGTGTCCGGATTGTGGGCATTATGAATTGGAACACATCACACGGGTGACGGGCTACTTCAGTAAGACATCGAACTGGAACGATGGGAAACTGACGGAGTTGAAGCACCGGGTTAGGGAGACCGAAATATGAAACAGAAGTCCCGTAGTGTAGCGGTCAATCATTCTGGGCTTTGGACCCGGAGACGGCGGTTCAAATCCGCCCGGGACCACCAAACATTTAAATACTAGTACCACATACGGTATGACGGAGGCAATAAGGATGGATAAACAAGACGTAGAGACGATGGCGGACGCACTGAGGACATATGGCGTTGGGTGCCAACTCATGGTGGCCGTCGAAGAACTGAACGAACTCTCTAGGGCGCTAGTGCGCTACCAGAGAGGGGTGGACAACGAAGACGAGGTTATCGATGAGATAGCGGACGTCCTTATCGTGGTAGGACAATTGAACCTTATGTTCAACGACCCAAACGATGCGGTGGGCGAAGCCCTAAAGAGGAAATTTAAGCGTCTGCGCCATAAAATCGACTTCGAGAAGAACCAGAGGAAAATAACCGACTACGGAGGCGGAGTGGAATGATGGAATGGATGTGGGAAGCGAGAGATACCAATATACCCCTGAGAAAGTTTTTGGGGAGAAAATTGATAAACGGCATAGGCTTGGACGGTGCGCTGGAAGTGTACTTCTGCCGTGTCGAGGAACGCACAGATAACGAACACGAGATAGCCCTGTATTGTCTGAACAAGGACAACGAGGAGGTATGCCTCTCCTGCATAGTGAAGGGTTTCAGCGTCAGAACCATCGAGGAGTAGGCATGGCGCTTTCGTGGAGAGAGTTGTCGAGGGAGCCTCGGGTTTATGTTTCAAAACCTACTCGGCAGGATGAATTCAGGACGCCGCCAGACGTCTTCGAGACGCTGAACCGGCGCTTCAATTTCAACATTGATGTTGCGGCGACGTCCGACAATGCGCTGTGTAAATTCTATTTTACCGAGGAAGACAGCGCACTGGCAGACAGGCCATGGAAGACCACACGGGAGAAGGGCAGAATTTTCTGCCACGCACCGCCCGGTATGCTGTCCCTGTTTCTCGATAGAGCCGACTTTGAACTTAAGCGTGACAATGCCGAGATTGTGGTGTTCTTCTTGCCGGCTGAGACCAACGCTCGTTGGTGGCACAAGTGGGTGATGGACTGTTCGGTATTTCTGTTCAGAGGACATCTGAGAGAGCCGGACACGGGTAAGAATTGGCCCAAGCCTATGGCGGTAGTTGTAATGAGACCGGAAAGGGAGAGACAATTCCATAGGTGGGAAGAATTCTATGATACCTGCCCAATTGATGAATGAGGACTATCGGTTCATAGAGATACCGCCACTCGAGAAAGGTCCGAGGATTAAAGGGTGGCAGAAAGAGGCGGCGAAACCCTCCGACCACCCCGACCTCATTGACCATATTGAGAACGGCGGTAACTATGGCGTGGTCACGGGATATGGCGGCTTGGTGGTTTTGGACATCGACGATGAGCGTTTGGACCGTTTCGTGCGGTTAGCGTTACCATCGACATTTACCGTAAGGACAGGAAGCGGCGGACATCACTACTACTTCTACATGGACGAGCCGTGCCCCCCACTCCGTCTGAAACTGGACGGAGAAGGAGCAGGGAGCGCCGGGGACCTGAAGTCCATAGGAGGACAGGTGGTGGGGCCGGGCAGTATACACCCCAACGGTAGAATCTACACCGTGGAGAAACCTATTGACATAGCCTACATACCCTGTGCCGACCTACACGATGTCATGGATTCTTTCGCCATAAGAAAAAGGACGCCGGAGAATATCGCCAGCGGCAGTACCGATTTCCCGGCTCCCCGGGTGATGGACATAATGGCCCCCGAACAACCGTGCTCGGTGGGAGACCAGGTGCGTGGTATCCACCCCGTGCATGGTTCATCTACTGGACAGAATCTGTCCGTAAATCCGCACAAGAATGTCTGGTTCTGTTTCCGGTGCGGTGTTGGTGGTAGTGGGTGGCACGCCCTGGCTGTCGTGGAAGGGCTCTTAGAGTGTCATGAGTGCGGGCCGGGCTCTATAGACAGAGAGATGTTTTTGGAACTCCTAAAAATAGCGGAGGAAAGGGGATACGTATGAAACAGGAAGACTACCATATACAATATCTTCGGCACAAAGAGAAGAAGCGCCAAATTGCCGACAGACGCCGCCGGAAGAAAGCGAAGCCGAGAAAACAACGAAAGGTTTAAATAGTAGAAAGACCATAAGGATAGTGATAACTATGACACCATTAGAAGATATAGAAGTAGAATACAAGAGTGAGTTCCCCACCTATATGGGACGCATGAGGAGACTGTTCAAAGAGGCTCCCGAGCACGCACTGATTATAGAAACTCACCACGAGTATCTTATAGAAGACCTGCTGACCTACATAGAGCAACGGGCACAGGCGTACGGGCTGGACTACAATCCTCCTGATGTCGCTTTCTATAAGAAGTACCCGAGTGAGAGATATGTGGTCACAGCGAGACAGACCAGAGTGTGCGCGGAGGTACCCAGATGGTTGTAGACCTACCCAGTGTGCCGGAGAGACTCTCGGCTTCGGGTATTAACCGATACTTGCAATGTCCTTACAAATATCTTTGTTCGGCCAAGGACATCACGCCCAGAGAGAGCGACACTTCCGCTCTCCTATTGGGTTCGGCGGTCCACAAAATAATAGAGGACTATTACAAATTCGACGTAGAAGGCGGGTGGGAGCGGTACCTCTTTGAACGCTTCGATGGGTTGAAGGAAATGGACATCAGTCCCCGTTATCTAGGCCGTATAGACCAGATTCGTGATTCATTCATCGGATTCGAGGCGGAGCGTATAGAGAGAGGAGAGCCGCCGCCGGCGATTGTGGAGGGACATTGGGAGCGACGTATCCCGGGACGGGAAGACCTACCCAAGATACATGGGTACATCGACTATTACGACGGAGAGAGAATGATAGATTGGAAGACAGGAAGTTCGAGATACTATGACGGAGACAGAGAGAAATATTTACAGGGGAGACTATACGTTACACTACTGGACCCGAGGGGGACTGCCGGCATCGAAGGTTATTTCTTGTTCCTTCTTGATGGTGAGTTGTTGCCTATAAGTGACGATTTCACTGTGGACGACTTAATAGAAGCCGTCGAGACTGTGAAGGAAGGAATCGAGAGGGGGCACTTCGAGCCGCGCCAGAACCGGTTCTGTACGTGGTGCGATTATATGCATGTCTGTCCGGAGTTCGGAGGCAGTTTCCCGAAGGAGAGGGGAGAGTTCGAGGTAGTGATAAAGTTCGAGGAGGAGAGCGATGAAGTGTAGAATAAAATGTAATGGACAGTTATTGAAACAGATAGTGTCCATTATCGACCCTTACGTACATGAAGGCGTCCGGTTCCGATTCGACGGCGGAATCGACATCATCATGGCCGATGTCACCCACACCACGATGGTACAGGTGATAGTGCCGGAGGAATCCTTCGAGGTATTTGAAGGAGAGACACAGGTACATTGGTTGCCTGCGAAGAAGCTGAAAGAGGCCGTAAGAATCTTTGCCTCCCGCAAATCGGTTGAAGTCTTGATAGAAAAAGGCGAAGTGTCGTTCCAAGACGGGAACCTCAAAAGGAGTTTCCCCACAATGGGAGCCATCGACGGACCGACGGCGATGCCCCGAGTGATGGGTAACAATACCATAACGGTTCATGTTACCCCGCTAAGGGACGGTATTAAGATGATTGAATCAGTCAAGACTGAAGCGACCTTCCTATACGATGGTCGTTTCATAGTGTTCGCCGAGAAGGGAGGAGACCGAGCGGTGTATGCGTTAGGACCGGAGGACATCATCGAAGCCGACGTGCCCGATGGTGAACTCTTGTGTAAATTCGATACCGAGTTTCTGAATTTCAGTATGAAGCCGGTGCCGAAGGAAGTAGAAAGCGTGACGTTGATATTGGGACAGGATATGCCCCTGTACATCAGTTACGACACGGGTGAAATACAAGCCTGTGCAGTGATAGCGCCCAGAGTGGTGGGAATGGAGGAGTAGTGATGAAACGTGGTGAGAACAAAATTTACAAGTCCGACGGACCCAGTAGTACTGGTGGATGCGATGGAGAAAAGACGTGGAAAATGGTCAGCCCTAGCGGGGGCCCTGTTGGAAAACGAGAATATAAAAACGGTAGTAAAAGATGCCGCCATAAGCCGGGAGTATCTTGGAGAGGAGAACTACTCGGCGTGGGGAGATTTCATAATCGTATTTCCAGAGGAAAGTCCAGTCCACCCCGGTGGATGTATCGTAGGCATCGAGAGAAAGAGTTTCAGCGACGCCTACGACAGTACAGTGAACGGAAGGATGAACGACCAACTGGCGGAGCTGATGGGGAAATGCGACGGGAAGGCGATAGTGCTAATCGAGCCGTTCAAGTCG
>SL_8KL_010_SEDDRAFT_10003172_pt1 | contig 13623 bp, 9 predicted proteins | sample SodLakKL_010_SED_4_FD_11160 | JGI IMG/M metagenome (IMG submission 11160) | reverse complement strand
CCCTCCCCGTCGTTCGCTGGCTGGGAAAACAGTTCGCCACAAGCCATTTCCTGGTAAAAATCAAGAACTAATTTAGCCTCGGTTTTTTACAATCAAAATTTACACCCGACTCGTTTACTTTGTCTTTACCTTACAATTGCTTCCGCTCGGCTTCTTTATCCTGCTCTAATTCACCAAATTCAGTTTGAAGTTTTTCCAACAATGGAGGAAGCTCGGATAACAGACTCTGGTAGGCATCATACACATGATTATCTTTCAGATCATTGTATTCATGGGCAAGACGATTGCGAAGACCGGCCAATTGAGCCCAGTGTTCAGCTTGTTCGGAATCGTAAAAGCCCGTCTGTGTCAACAGTATGAAGGATTCATAATAATCTTTGGGTTGGCGTGAAATCTCTTCGGTCACAATATGGTAATTAAGGTCGATTAAACGGTTAATAATACGCTCAAGTAATCGCTCGGTTTTTAAGCGATACTCGAGATCAGCAAGATAGTCCTCTTTTGTGATCTCTTTCCACTCGGACAGTTTTTCGATGTCGTCAATAATCAAGGATATCTTTCGATTGACTAACTCCGAATCAATCATGTAGTTTTCAACCTTTGTATTCGCCTGTGGTTGGCAGTTTTTTCTCGTTCCAGATACGGTTTATAATCACTATACCGGTGGAAGGCCATACGTGCAAATTCTTTGAATGTATCTTTTTTCCCGGCTAACAAGAGCGCATCCTCAACTATTTTTTTTAGGTGCAGTGGGTCTGCTCCGTTGAGCCAGATCAGGTCAATATACTGATAATCAACGTCTAATAATTCACGTAATTTGCTGAGAAATTCATATCTTTCATCAAACGAAAACCGGTTTTCTCTCTGATAAGCTAAGTCCAGGTCACTGTACGAATGATTTTCCCGCCGGGCAAATGATCCAAAAACCAACAGCAGAGAAACTTTATAGTCCTTACAAAGATTCAGTAATTCCCGCCTACATCTTGCAGAGGAAGTTAGTTGTTTTATCAATGCTCCATGCTCCCGAGCCAGCACAGCGTTATCCATTTTTAATCACCACTCAAAAGATACTATACATAGTATTAACTGTCAATTTTCGTAACTGGTTAGCGCCCCTCGGGTAATTGTGGGAACGTATGACGTCCCAGGGCTTGATCCAACGATCGTCATTGCGGGCTACGACCCGCAATCCATTCCCCCCCTTTGTCTTTCCCCCCTTCGAGGGGGGAAGACAAGTACTATACTTCTTTACCAAGCATTTCTGCGGAACGTTCCCACAGTGCTTCCAGGTCTTTCTCGTCGTCAACCAGTGAATGAAACAGTTCCTCGAGGTGATCGGCGGCGAGCAGATCAGAAACCGCCACGTAGTAGGCTCCCCGATCCAGCAACTCATGCGCACGCCGACGGTCTTTTGTGCGCAATATTACCTTGAGCTGATCAGAATAGCGAACCAGCTCGTCACTGATCGCCCAAAAATCTACCGTCGAAACGACCAGGTCAGCCTCTGAAAAATTAGCCAGCTCACGGGTGTCCGGTTCAAACACATCCCCAAAAACAAAGGCTTTACTTTTCTCTTTTAACTCGTCAATTTTCCAGGGGCTACTCTCGATAACAACGTATTTCACATCATATTCATTACAGAGTTCGACCAAACGGCGAGCAAAATCGCCGTAACCAACAATTACTATGTGATTTTTAAGCTCAGCCGGAACAAAACTATATTTTTTAAGTTTCTTGCCATGATCTCCAACTAATCCAAGAAACGCAAGTATTCGAAAAATCTGTTCGTTGTAGTAACGGGTAAAGCTGGTTGTAATCAACGTAATTGCTGCGGCAAGGATAACGGCTTCAAAAATTTCCGGTATGATTAGCCCGAGAATTAAAGCCTCGATTACAAAAATTAAGGCAAATTCTCCCACCTGATCGAGATTTAATCCGGTTAATGTGGCCGTTCGACGCTCATAATCTTTTGAATTTAAGATCCAAATCATAACCATTGGCTTAACTACAACCGCTATCACTACCAGTAAAATTGTCAAACTCACCACTTCTCTAGAAGGCATTGTCACTAATGCGCCGATTGTAATAAAAAAGATAGCTACAAAGAAATCATTAATCGATTCCAGGCTGTTAATCACTTCTGAATATTTTACCGGCCGATAATTAATAGCCACCCCGGCGGCAAAAGCTCCCACAACGATAGATGTTCCCATCAACTGCGCTGAGCCGAGAAAAAACAGCAGAATAGCCACGGTCATAATTAACATAATTTCACTTGAGTGGCGGGCGAATTTACCTATTAAATCATACAAATAGCGGTTGATTATAGTTGCGAACACAAGCAGTATCACTCCGTATCCAAGGTGTTCGGCAACAGTGCTAATTTGAAAAGTACCGGCTGCTACGACCATTAATAAGAACAGAGCAATAAAATCCTGGATTGAGTGGATTGTCTCCGAAAGCCAATCGTGAACGTAATCCATATAGCGAGTATAAAATAGAGTTGATCCCATGAGCGAAGAGGACATTGAAGCTGTCAACCCAATAAATATCGCCTGTCCCGGCGGATAGCCGATAATCAAACCGGCGCTAAAACCAATAAAGACCACCGCCAGCAGCTGTCCCACAGCAGCCAGCTCCGGGTCAGTCACCTCAGTATGAAAGTCTTTAGTCTGTAGACGGACGGTGGAAGTAAACACCAGCAGTGCAATCCCCAGTCGAGCTATATCCAGCATAATCGCCTCTTCAACAAAATAACCAACCACCAGACCGGCTACAATTAATGCCGGCGCCGTCGACACACTAAAGATTTTGGCAAGCAATAAAAAGGGCGCCGCTATAAGAAACATCAGCGAGATTATAGACAGTAAATCAGCCATTTAACTGCTCCAGTGCGGTCGCACAGTTGGAAATAGTGCATCTGACCGCAGTAGTTCAAGATCAGCTTCTACAATTTTTTCAAAATTAACCGGTTCCTTGATGTAAGCCGTCAGATAGCGCTTCAACTGGTCGGCTGCGAGCTGCGGCGCCAGAACTACGTAGTCGACGCCCCGTTTATACAAATGGACGGCATCTTTTTCAGTTCGCGCCTCTGCAAGTACAGTAGCTCCGTCACGAGCCTCCTCGACAAGCATCTCATTTATTTCTCGCTGGTCGGATGAAGAAAAGACAAAGTCGGCTCGCTCAAGCCCGGCTGCCTTCCTTATCTTATGATATTTAGCGTCACCAAATACTGCTTCAAACCCGGAGCGCTCGATTGCCTCGTCTTCTTCAATGTTACGATCAATGACAACAATATCATCGTATTTGTCCTCTAATAGCAATACGACCCGCCGAGCGATTTCATCAAATCCGACGATTACAGCGTGATTGCAAAGATCCTCCGTCGGTGGCTTTTCTATTGCTCCGCCGGTTAATCTGTCAAACCAGGGCTTCACAAACTCGTACAAATCTCGATTGTATTGGATAAAATAGACCGAGATGCTCATCGTTATCAGAGCAATAATCGTCAAAAAACCTAATATCGCCGAATCAACAAAACCACCGGCTACTGCAACAGAACCAACAATCAGGCCAAATTCACTCACCTGGACCATGTTTATGCTGCCCCGGAATACCGTCTCTGGGTCAAATTTTTGCCAGCTGATGAGAATCACATAGATCAGGAACTTAGCAACCATCAGTACAACTGAAGCTATTAGCGCTTCCCTCCAGTAAGTCAGCAGTGCTCTGGTATCGAGCTCCAGACCAACGGAGACGAAAAATACCAGTATAAACAGGTCGGTCAACGGAGATACCCTGGCCTCCAGTTCCTCACTGTAAGGCATCTGGGCAATAGCTAACCCGGCGAGAAAGGCGCCCATTTCAATTGACATTCCCAGCTCGTGGGAAACCAGGACAAAAAGAAAGAACCAGGCAATAGAAACCAGGAAAAAGATTTTTTGATTGTTAGCAATAAATCTAAACAGGGGCGGAAGAAAATACAACGATCCGATCGCGGCAAAAATGGCAATCATACTAACCAATCCAAAAACCATGCCTAAAGTCGAGGCCACGTCCATTACACTTTCGGGTTGCCCGGCAGCCAGCACAGTCAAAATAATAACTACCACGATGTCCTCAAATAACAGAATACCAATGTCAATTTTCCCGTGCAGGCTGGTGGCGGTTCCTTTGTCGTTTAACATTTTTATCGTCACGGCCGTCGAGCTGTACATTACCGCTAGACCGATAATTATGGCTTCCGATGTGCTAAAACCGAGACCAATTGATGTTAAAAATCCAATTGAGGAAATTAAGATCATCAAAAGAACCGAAATTTTAAGCAGCGGCTTGAGAATATGCTTTACCTCGTCAACCCGCATTTCAATTCCTATCAAGAAGAGCAGAAAGGCCAGCCCCAGCTCCGCCATCGTATGCGTTAATTCACCCGGCTCCACAAAACCAATTACCGCCGGCCCCAAAATTAGTCCGGTTATAATGTAAGCAATAATTGTTGGCTGTTTCAGGCGGGCGGCAAGCAATCCCATCAACGCGGCGTAAATTATAATAATGATAAAATCTCCCGCCATCATCAACTCCATCGACGGCAGTTCAACCGGTATATGATAGGTTTCAATCAGACCAATAAGAGCTTCCATCAAGATAGATCAGTCCATTCTACTTTTTAATTAAATACTTTCTCTTAACCAATCAATAATGTCGTCGGATTCATAGAGCGGCTCACCGTCAATCAGCAGACACGGCACCTGAATCTTGCCACCGACTTCCTTCAATCTATCCTTAGCCGCCAGGTCCTCGTTTATTTCCTTTAACTCCACCTCAGTTATACCTTCTTCTTCCATAAACGCCAGCACCTTTTTGCTGAAAGGACATTCTCCTTTATAAAAAAGCTCCAGTTCTGCCATAATAATCACCTCCAAAAATATCTTTGGATATTATCAAATACTCAAGACTTATACCACTGTTGCACGACTAATTGTAAAATCGTAACTGCTTCGTATCCTCTCATCTGGTTTCATCTTTGAACTCAAAAATGTCAGTCTGGATAAATCTCTTTACCAATTTTAGTGAATGCGAGAAAATACTTCTGAACAGCGAGGATTTGGATCTGCTCAATAATCAGGGGGGACTCCCATGACCTTGTGTCATGGGTGAACCTGTTTGGGCAGCTAATCACAATTTGTCCCCCCCTCAAAGCGGGCCAGGTGGGGACTATTGTTAATTGACGCGGGTATCAACCGGGCAATCTAGTGACTTAAGGTCGTCATTGTCCGGCTTGACCGGACAATCCAGTGTCTTTCGGTCTTCATTCGCTCGTCATTGTCCAACTTGATTGGACAATCCAGTGACTTTGACGTTGATTTTAAACCGGAATTATGGTCACATTTTCGACCAAGACTGGGCGCTAAGATTTCAACAGAACCATCAAAATACAAGTGATGTTCATCTTATAAAGGGGTGAGTCCTTTGCAGACAATCGGCGTAGTAACAAGCTGTATTATGGATTTGACTTTTGAGGTGCCGGAGCTTCCCCGACCCGGCGAGACAGTGGCGACGGATAATTTCCACACCGGCTTCGGCGGCAAAGGCGCCAACCAGGCCGTTGCTGCAGCTAAAACCGGCGCTAAAGTCCAGGTCATAGGCACCGTTGGAGAGGACGACTTTGGCTGTGATACGATCGTTAATTTCGAGAAAAATAACATCAATACCGAATATATTTACCAGTTTGAAGAGGAAGGCACCGGGCTGGCTTCAATATACGTCGACGCCGAAGGAGAAAACGCCATCGGTGTAGCCCTCCGGGCCAATCGCCTGCTCTCGGCGGAACATGTCGAAAAAATTCCTGACAGATGGTTTGAGAAAATTGATATTATAGCCGGGGTGCTGGAAATTGCCCCGCCAGTATTAAGGAAAAGTTTTGCCCGCAGCAAGGAAAGCGGCGACACACTGACGGTGCTTAACGCCGCCCCGGCCCGGGAAATACCCGAGGACCTATGGCAGCTCACTGATGTCTTAATTGTTAACGAAACAGAAGCTGAATTTTACTGCGGTAGCCTGCCCACCTGGGAGCAACCCGAGCCGGCACTGGAAGCTCTGATTGAACGTGGTCCTGAAGTTATCGTCCTCTCCCTGGGTCGCAAGGGAGCCATTGCTTACGTCAACAATGAGATCATACGGGCTCAAGGCAAAGAAGTCGATACAGTCGATACTACCGGCGCCGGCGACGCTTTCATTGGTCGTTACGTGAGTAGCTTAGCAACCGATCAGGATCACGGTTTGGCAATAAACAACGCCAACCAATACGCCGCCCGCACCGTCCAGGCGTCAGGCACCCAGAAATCATTCCCCACTTTAAACAACTGATTAACTTGATCTATTTTGTCATAAGCTCTTCTCCATACTCCAAGCTCTACCAGCGTAATTCTGGGAAAGTGACTGCAGATCTAATCCCTTACATCTAATCCTCCACCACCTACCGACGTCATTCCGGGCGAAGTGAGCGAAGCGAACGTAGACCCGGAATCTATGGTAACTTCAAAATGGATTGCCAGGTCAAGCCCGACAATGACGGGGGTTCGGTAGGTTCTGCTAATCACCTACACTTTCTTGACAAAACAGTGGGAGCTATGACACCATTTACCGCCTTAAAATTAAATCACTGCAGAGAAAGGGCTTCACGGAAATGAAAGACAATAGTCGCCCCTATTCACCGGCACAGTCAGGAAAAAGATTTCCTTTACTAACACGCCTGCAGAGCAAAATATATCGTTATTTTCAAGACTTCGGTCCCTTGCAGGTAATAATTCTCTCCTCGCTTATTGGTTTTGTCGGCGGTTTGGGTTCAATTGCCTTTAAAGCTCTTATTTTACTCTTTAAATACTTGTTCTATGGTGCAACTTCAACAGACGGTTTTCTGGCGACAGTCGTCGCTCTCCCCTGGCAGTGGCGCTTGTTTGCTCCCGCCGTTGGTGGCCTGATTATCGGCCCGCTAATTTATTACCTCGTCCCCGAAGCAAAAGGGCACGGCGTGCCCGAAGTCATGGAAGGAGTCTCCTTTCACGACGGCAAGTTACGCCTGCGCGTTGTTCCCATGAAAGCTTTAATTTCCGCCATCTGTATCGGTTCTGGTGGATCGGCGGGACGTGAGGGGCCGATTGTGCAAATAGGTTCCGCCTTTGGTTCAACCGTCGGTCAATTCCTTAATCTCTCCGCGGCTCGAACAAAAACTCTTTTAGCTGCCGGCGCAGCAGCCGGTATTGCCGGGACTTTTTATGCCCCCCTGGCCGGTGTAATTTTCAGCATCGAGGTTATATTACGCAAAATCAGACCAACAGATTTTGCAATAATTGTAATTGCTTCCGTGATTGGAACTGCAATCTCCAACACTTATGCCGGTGGTATTTACGCTGTCTTTGACATTCCGGTTCATGAAATGATTACAATGTGGGAGTTATTACTCTACGCCGGACTTGGTTTTGTTGGTGCGGTTGTCGCCCTAATTTATACAAACACCCTCTACGCCATGGAAGACATCTTTGAAAAATTTCCACTCCATCCCGCCCTTATACCAGCTCTTGGCGGACTTTTGCTTGGACTTTTAGCCCTTTATATTCCTCAAATACACGCCACCGGATATCCGGTCATGGAGGAAGCCCTGCACGGCAATCTCCCCCTCCAGTTGGTTTTCATCTTCATGGTCGCTAAAATTCTCGCCACAATTTTAACTCTTGGCAGCGGTGGTTCAGGTGGAATTTTCGCGCCGGCGCTTTTCATTGGCTCCATGATGGGCAGCACATACGGACACCTGGTAAACAACTGGTTGCCCAACATGACCGGTGGGCCCGGGTCCTATGCCATGGTTGGAATGGGCGCCGTCTTCGCCGGTGCCACTCACGCACCGCTGACCGCGGTTATCATCCTTTTTGAAATGACCCACGACCACCGCATAATACTGCCCATGATGTTTGCCTGTATCATTAGCTCTTTTGTTACCAAAATCTACCAGAAAAAGAATATCTATACTACCAAACTTCTTAACCGTGGACTGGATATCGATTCGGTTGAAGAACACGAAAAACTTGAAAAAATTACGGTTCGCGAGGCAATGACTCCCGACCCGATCACTATTTCTGAAGAAACTACAATAAAAGAAGCCCGTAAATCCTTCGAAAAGAGCTTCTACTCTCATCTGCCCGTTGTTAGCAGTGATTCCGGGGAACTTATAGGTATTTTAAGCCATCACCAGGTTTTTGATGTTGACCCGGAAAACGACCAGCAAATAGCCCGGGAAGTCTCTGTTCCTCCAGGCGCCACTATTTTTGAAGATGATAACCTGCTGCAGGCACTGGAGCTAATTAGTCAGATTTCAATGAAAATTATCCCGGTTATTGCCACTGACGGCTCAAACCGCCTTGTCGGCATCCTGGCCCGCGGCGATATCATGGACAATTTTTCCCAACAAATTCTGGCCAAACAGGATAAAGTAACTTTTGACATCAGTACACGCACCCGTACTACTGTTCAGGACCTGGTCAACGCATCCATTCAGCCGGTTAAAAAGCAAGCCCGGGAGGCCAACATTACAATCCTGACTGACATCGATGAGAATTTACCCGAGATAAAAGTAGACTTTACAAAAATAAGCTGGGTGATTACCAGTCTGCTCGGTAATGCTATTCGCTATAGTAAATCGGGAGACGAAATAATAGTGGCTGCCAGGAAAAGAGACGAAGACGTCCTGATCACTGTTTCAGACAATGGAGCCGGTATGCCCCCCAGATGCCAGCGTTTGATTTTTTCTGAACGTAAAGAGGATCAGGACCCTCAAAAGTGCCAGGGACTGGCGATCGCTCGCGAAATTGTTGAGGGACACAAGGGCGAGATGTGGATTGAGAGCACCTCCTGGGAGGGAACGGACGTTTACTTCACCATCCCCCTTTCTTAATTCCAGCTATTTCCAGTAAGCCGGCGTAAAGACGATAAATACAGTAAAAATTTCCAGCCGGCCCAGCCACATCAAAACTGCACATATTAACCTGGAGACCGGTGATAAAACCAGGTAATTTTCCATTGGACCAAATGCTCCCAGACCGGGGCCGATGTTGCCCAGCGATGCCGCCGACGCACTCATCAATTCAAGCGGCGCAAACTCCGTCCCCACCCGGAGAGCATCTAACTGTAAGAAGAGTGTCCCCAGCAAAAAGACAGAAAAATAGGCTAAAATCATAATGATTATGTTTTTGACAATTTTTTCACTTACTATCTTCTTCCCCCGCCGCAGCGGACGCACGGCGTCCGGATGAACCGTGGTAAACAGCTCACGAATTATGGATTTTATTCCAACCAGCCAGCGGACTATTTTAATTCCACCGCCGGTGCTGCCGGAACAACCGCCAACAAACATCAATAGAAACAACACTGTTATTACAAGTCCCGACCAGCCTGCAAAATCGGCGCTTGCATAGCCCGTGGTCGTGATAATCGTTAAAATTTGAAAAAAGCTGTGTCTCCAGGCTTCAAGTTGGTCAAAATCAAGGCTAACAATCAGCCCCAGGAAAACTAGTAGCGCCGCTATCAGAACTACTGCCAGGTAGAGCAGAAATTCTTTGTTCTCTCGCAGTACTGAAAGATGACCGCTGAAGACCCACCAGAGCAGAGCAAAATTTGTCCCGGCAAGAAACATGAAAGGTATAATTGCCCACTGCGCCGCCGGTGAAAAAGCGGCTATTCCTGCCGCTTCAGTAGAAAATCCCCCCGTCGGCATTGTAGTAAAAGCATGCGCCAGGGCGTTATAAAAATTCATCCCCGGAGCCTCTCCAAGCTGATAAAGAGAAAATAAAATTCCCACCATTAATACAGTCAAACCAAGATAGACAATCCAGAGACGTCGCGCTGTCGCCACTATCCGCGGCGCCAGCCGCTCCACGGATGGCCCCGGTGCCTCCGCTTCGATCAACTGTATCCCACCAATAGAGAGTTTGGGAAGGATGGCGACGGCAAGAACAATAATTCCCATTCCACCCAGCCACTGGCTGAGCTGACGCCACATCATTATAGCGGCGGAATGACGAGCAAAGGATATTTTTTCCATCACCGTCGCACCAGTAGTGGTAAATCCACTCATTGACTCAAAAAATGCGTTGACAGGTGAGGCAATGGTACCCTGTCCGGCGAAAATATAGGGCAGAGCTCCAAAAATTGCGGCAACCAGCCAGGTAAGCATTACGAGCAAGAATCCCTCGCGGGTGTTCACTTCAGGATTTTTTTCAAACTGTTCTAAGATTAAACCGAAGACCACCACAAGTAAAATGGTAGCCACAAAAACCAGTATATCCTCGCCGGTTAAAATGGCTATAAAAAGAGGCAACAGCAGCGGTACAGAAAGCCAGACAAGTATCGAACCAATAAGACTTAAAACGCTTTTGTAATCAACCATCGCTACTTAAAGCCTCTCTCAAAAGTTACCTCGCCCCTAGCGGGAAAAGGTTATGCTTTTTCCCACTCCCTTCCCCCCTGGAGGGGGAAGGTTAGGATGGGGGGAGAAGTTAATCTACTTAAGCCGTTCAGCAACATCTTCGGCCTGTTCAGCGTCCGTAAGCACTACAAGCCGGTCGCCCACTCGCAGCTCAGTTTCCCCTCTTGGAGTCAGCACTTTACCTCCACGAATTACGGCCCCGATAGTCATCCGTTCAGAAAGTGAACTCACACTTTCGGACAGCCGGCGTTCAACAAGCTCACTTTGCGGCCCTACCTCCACTTCAAATACAGTTCCCCGGTGGTGTTCAATGCTGGTAATATTTTCAGCGTAGTCTACTTCGATATATCGAATTATCTCCTCAGAAACCTCTTCCCGGGGATTAACTACATAATCAACCGCCGTTGATTCAAACAAATCAACAAATTGCTTCTCGTGCACAATCGAGACAACCTGAGGGATACCCTTGCTCTTAGCCAGCAGGGAAACAAGCAAATTATCGGCATCTGGGTTAACTGCTCCAACGGCCATATCGGCTCTTGCTAAGTTTTCCCGCTGCCAGAGTCCCTCATCTGTCGCACTGCCGTGAAGAACCAGGGCTTCAGGCAGGTTTTCAGCCAGTTTTCGTGCTCGCTGTTCATTCTTTTCAACCACAGTGATGTCGACTGAATACTTTTGAAGCTGCCGGACAATTTGATAACCGAAACTGCCGCCACCGAAAACTACAAGATCGGAAATATCCAAGTCAAATTCGGACGGGTAAATATCGCGCCCAAACTGGTCAACTTTATCCGGCACACCGATAACCGCTATTCGGTCGCCCGCTTCTATAACGTCACCACCGCGCGGAAAAATAAGTTCTTTGTCGCGGAAAATCGCTCCAAAAGTGAGGTGCTGAAATTGGTCAGCTTCTTCAACACTCTGACCGGCGACCGGACTGTTTTCTGGCACTTCATAAACGGCCATCTGGATTTTTGCGTCAACAAAAAATTCGACTTCCCTCGCCGGCTGGCGGCGGGAGCTGTAGGCAACCAATCGTGTAATGCTCTCAGCAGCTAACAGAGCCCGCCCAAGCATCAAATCAACGCCAAAAGCTCCGGCTGAATGTCTCCAGGTTTTCAGATAGTCCGTATTAGTCACCCGGGCTATCGTGAAAAGATCTGTCTCCAGCTTGGCCGAGTTACAGATGACCAGGTTTGTCTGGTCAAGATTGGTAGTTGCAATTAAAATGTCGGCCCCATTTATCCCCGCTTCCCGTAGAACTTCCAGCTCCGTCCCATCACCATGGGTCACGTCAATTTCATAGGGTATCTTGTCCAGGTTATCGGGGTTGTTGTCAATTACGTGAAGATTGTGGTCACTGGATAGCTCCAGCGCTACTGTCTGACCGACCTGACCGGCACCAACGACAATAATATGCACGATTTTTCTCTCCTATTGGTAAATTATTGATCTAATTTTAACATCTACAGCCAGTCAAGGTAATAGATCAACCCGGTCACTGGGGAATCAAAAAATTTCCAAAGCCGAAAAAACCCACATTTTGCTTTTAATTTGTTAAAATTAAGCCCAAAATAGCTTACAGTACTATTTAAATCTTCCCCGAATAGTCTCCTCTCCCCTGGAGGCGAAACCGATCCGGCAGGATTGGTCGTTAGGGTGAGGGGGAAAGTTTTTCGGAGAGAGCTGTTTAAAACTGTGCGAACTATGGTTTGCACTGGCGCATAAGGGTAAGTATTTAGTCCTACAACTTGGAGTACTAAGAGGCACATTTTTTTGGCTCTGTAAAAAACCTTATAATTTTCCTTTTAACTTCGCCAAAAGGTTTTGTACCCTTCGTATACGGATTTATAGAAATTAGTAGCCCCGGATGGGCTGATTACTAATTTCTATACCTCGGAGATTCGCCGGATGCGAATCAAGCTGAGTATCGCAAGGGTCCAAAACTACATTCTGCTTGGGGATCTCTACAAAGCCATTTTTTTAGAACCCTGTATCTGAGGTTGATCTCATGTTTCTAAAAACGCTTAAAAGCAAGATATGGTTCGGATATACAGTCCTGTTGCTAATAATCATTGGCGTGGCTTCCTGGGCTACGATGAACTTTATTGGGCTTCGTTCTGCTATTAACGAAATTCTAATTGAAAACTATCAAAGCATTGAAGCGGCGGAAAAAATGATTGAAGCCCTGGAAAGACAGGATAGCGCCCAGCTGCTTCTCCTCCAGGGGCAGAAAGAACGGGGGACAGAGTTTTTCCGTGATAACGAGCAGGATTTCATCCGCTGGCTCGTTCGAGCTAAAGACAATATTACTATAGAAGGCGAAAAAGAAATTATTGAAGAGCTCCACGAAAAATATTCCCGGTATTTGGCTAAATTCGATGAATTTCGTGACCTGGAAGGGGGGCCGGCCCAGGAATATTACCTGGAAAGTTTTTTTCCCTTCTTCCAGGAAGTTAAGATGAACATTCGAGAACTTTCCCAGTTAAACCAGGAGGAAATGATCCGGGCCCAGGACCGGGCCAACCGAAGCGCCTGGGAGGCTGTAATATCCACTTCGGGNATATCGGCCGTCCTGGTCATTCTTGCCCTGGTTTTTGTCATCTACCTGCAGAGACTACTNCTCAAACCAATNAAAAAATTAACTCAGGGAGTTCANAAAATACAAGGGGGGAACATTCACCACCGGATTCAACTGGAATCNGAAGATGAAGTTGGTGAGCTGGCCNGGGAGTTCAACGAAATGACCCGTAGAATTGAAAAATATGAGAAGATGAATATCCGGAAATTAGAATCNGAAAAGAACAAGTCGGAAGCAATTGTCAATAACATAACTAANCCCATCATCGTGACCAACAGCGACCACCAGATTAGCGTAATTAATCCTGCGGCCGAGAGAATTTTTGACTGCCGGGAAAAAGAAGCGCAGGGAAAACATTTCCTCGAGGTCCTGAATCGAGAAGAAATTTTCGAGCATATAGAAAAGGCCCTCGATGAGGGGCAGGCTTTTGAACAGGAAAAAGAAGTTGTTACCTTAAACGTCAACGGGCAGGAAAAAAAGTTTCGCTTGATGGTTAAACCTGTTTTCGGCCAGGATGAAGTGGAATTGGTGGTCACCCTGCTCGACGACATTACCCGGTTAAAAG
>SL_8KL_010_SEDDRAFT_10003165_pt1 | contig 13644 bp, 10 predicted proteins | sample SodLakKL_010_SED_4_FD_11160 | JGI IMG/M metagenome (IMG submission 11160) | reverse complement strand
CATTAACATTACTTATTATATGCAAATTGTTGGCGGATATAATTTATATTCTTCACTAGGAGCATTTCAGGATGAGGATTTAATAGAAGATCATAGTTACTCTGATATTTTTGATAAAAGAGAAGGTGAAAGTATTTATATGGGTCTGAGATTTAAATTTTAAATATGTTAGTTAACCAAAAACAGTAAAACGTCATGACAAAAAAAATAGTTTTATTTTTTACCGGCACTATATTATTATTAAGTGCATGTTCAACCCCGAGTGAGTTGGGCAGAAGCGAGCGTAAAGCTCTGTATAGCAGCAGCTATAATTATGAAATTCAGCCAACCGGAGTTGGCTCCAATGGTACAAAAGCTGTTAAGGTTTGGGGGTATGGCCCCAGCCCTACAGATGCTGCTCAAATAGCCAAAAGAAATGCAGTAGCAGCATGTATTTTTAGAGGCATTCCTGCAGGGCAAGGTGCTGCCAGAACACCTGCAATAGCTAGCGACCGCAATGCCCATGAGGAACATTCTGACTTCTTTGAAGAGTTTTTCAAAGTAGGGGGGAGATATCTTAATTTTGTTGCAGCTTCAACAGATGGACCACCATCAGGCGACGACCGCTTACGTATAGAAAGAAATTATTATAAAGTGGGCGTTCATGTCCAGGTCTTATATGATGATCTAAGAAGTGAGATGGAAGAAGAGGGAATTGCCAGAAGATTGGATGAAGGTTTTTAAAAGCTTCTTGGCATGATATATGTAAAAAGTATATTGTGTATTTATGATAACAATTAAAAAATTAAACTTTATATTTTATAAACAATAAAATTTTAAATTAAAATGAAACGCTTATTATTATTATTATTAGGTTTGTTTATTGTTTCAAGCGCTTTATTAGGGCAAAGAGCACGGCGTCCAACTATTATGGTAGTACCGAGTGATCGTTATTGTATATCGCAGGGATATTCACAGACATTTGAGAGCCAGGGCGTGGAACAAACAATACCGGACTACCGGCAAGCTATGCAAAACGACGCTGCTCTTCGGCTGGTAATTACTAAAATGGGTGGTATTATGGCTGACAGAGGCTTTCCACTTAAAGACCTTGAACAGGAATTGCGCAGTCTTGAACAAGAAGCTGCTGAACTATCAATGCTGACATCCAGGGAAAGTTCCGCCGGAGTTGCAGAAAGTCCTATCGATAGATTAAAAAGAAATGCACAGGCAGATATTATCCTTGACCTTGATTTTACATTAAATAGCCAGGGGCCTCGAAAGTATATAACTTTTAACTTGAGGGGATTAGATGCATATACATCTAAAAATATAGCCAGTGCTGCCGGAACAGGAGAACCTAGTACTGCTGCACCTGCTGACCTGCTTCTTGAAGAGGCTGTATTAAGTCATATGGATGAGTTTAATGGAAGACTTATGTCTCACTTTGAAGATATGTTTGAAAATGGAAGGGAAGTGAATCTTGCAGTGAGAGTTTGGGATACCTCTCCCTTTGACCTATATGATTTTTTTCATTTTGAGGGGTATGATATGGAATTAATTGATATTGTAGAATATTGGGTTGAGGATAATACAGTTGAAGGAAGATATTCTCTTTCTGATGGATCTTATAATTTTTTGAGCTTTGAGCAAGTTAGAATACCAATGTATTATACCGACCCTCGTGGAAGAGAAAGGGCTATGGATACGCGTAGATTTATCAGCCAGTTGGCGTCATATTTAAGGCAAGAATTTCAAATAGAATCACAAATTCATCAAAGAGGCCTGGGGGATGCATGGCTTATTTTAGGTGAAAGATAGGGGTTGAGTGGTGAGTTGTGAGAAGTGAGTTGTGAGTTGTGAGTTGTGTAGAGGATTAGAAATATTCGTAATTCGTAAATTCGTACAGATTCGTTATTCGAGAAATTTCGTTATTCGACAATGTAAAAAATATTATTTTATGAAGAAATTAGTTATAATAATGTTCATAACTTGCCTTTTCCTGGCCAAAGGATATGGACAAAGTAGTCTTGGGCAAACTGATGATATGGGGCGAATTTCTATTGCTGCTGTCGTACCAGATGAAGCAGGTGTGACTGGCTCTGCTCAAAGGACGCTTCAAAACAGGATGAACCAGATTGCAACTATGAACGGACTGGGTGCAACCCAGGCACAAGCACAATTTGTTATGGTGCCAATTGTTTCAATTATCACACAGGATGTTACCCCTACAGCACCACCGCAAGTGGCATTGAATATTGAAGTATCACTTTATATTGTTGATGCTTTAAGCCAAAATATTTTCAGCCAGATCACAGTTGACCTTAGAGGTGTTGACCGTTCTGAAGAAAGAGCTTATAACCAGGCAATCAACAATATTAGACCAAGACAGGGTCAATATCGTGGCTTTATTGAAAGCGGTAAAGAAAAGATAATTGAATATTATAACTCGGAGTGTGATAAAATCATCTCTACTGCACAATCTCTCGCCGGACAGCAGGAATATGGCGAAGCTTTACATTTATTAATGTCGGTACCGGATGTTAGTCGTCAATGCTATCATATGTGCATGGATATTGCCATAGATATTTATGAAGAATATGCCGATCAAAAGTGTGATGAACATCTTGCTGCTGCCAGATCAGCCTGGGCCGGTAAGGATTTGAACAGAGTAGAGGAAAACCTAGGCGAAATTACTCCCGATATGGGTTGCTATCCTGAGGCTGAGAAATTATTGGCTGAAGTTACAGCAGCAGTTGAAGCTGAGGGCGCAAGTGCATGGGATTTTAAGATGAAACGTTATGAAGATGATGTTGATATACAAAAAATGAAAATAGAAGCAGGTAGAGATGTTGCCAGATCATGGGCATACAGAGGCTCAGCCCGGCATTTTGACTGGAGTTGGCTTTATGAAAACTAAATTTAGTATATGATGAAATATTTTAATAAAAAAAATGTCCTTGTTTTATTTATCCTTATACCTTTTGTTGCTTGTATGGCGCAAACAAGGGTAGTTGAAAGCAGCAGCCGCCGTACGCCGGATTGGGTACATGGACTTGAGAAAGACTATATTATTACAGTTGGTACAGGCAATACTATACAGGAAGCCCAACAAGATGCTCTTAATATGGTTAGGGAAGATATCGTGAATTCTGTGGCAGTGAATGTTCAAACAGAATCCGAAATGTACACGGAAGAAACAAATCTTAACAATAATGTTAGTACATACCTCGAAGAATTCGCCACCACAACTACTACTGCCTCAGGACCGGTTTCTTATTTGCAAGGAATTACACTATCCCAGGTAGAAGATTATTACTGGGAAAAGGTCGAAAATAGAAGGGATGGCTCTATAAGGTTTAATTACCACATAAAATATCCTTTTTCAGATTTTGAGATGCAGAAATTGGTTATGGATTTCAGGAAAAGGGATAGAGAAATGAGCAATCAACTCGAGGATGTATTAAAAAGCATTGATAGAAAGGAATTTAGCAATGTGGAAGAAATTGATAAATCAATTGATGAGCTTAGGGTTTTTGTGGATTATTTTGTTGATGCCCGTAAAGATAGGGCACAACTTGGAATTTCCAGGTGCCGGCAACTTTATGAAAGTATAGAACTTGCTGAGAAAGAAGGTAAATTAGGAGAGTTGACCTATGCTATGAAACTTGATAATGAGATCATACATATCAGCCGCAGACCAAGAGTAACCTCTGATTGTGCCAGGATTACAAATATAGAAAGCCAAAATGGACATACCACTGTAGAATATGATTATGACTATTGTTATGAAGATCCGGAAAATCATATTATGGTTAGATATAGGCTGGGAACAGTAAACCTTGAAAGGCCTTTTTATTTTGATATTACAGCCGAAAAAGTGTCCATTTATGTAAATGATCCCTTTAATTTTGAAGCAATTTCAAAAAGTGAAAACGTTGTTGATGAAGCAAAAGTTGGAATAACAATTGGCTCTGAGTATGAATCACCTTTTACTATCGAAAAAGTTGTACTCGAATGGTCAGGACATTCACCGGTAATTTTAGATGATATAAGACAAAGCTTTGCCGGAACAGGAAACCATTCTTTAGAGCTTTTCATAAATCAACCGCTTGGTATCGAAAAAACTTCATCAGCTGACAGAAGAGTAGCTATGTTGTCAGGTTACATTGAGTATAGATCCGATGTAACAGGTGAAAAGAAAACGCACCAAATCTATAATCATAGATATAATACCAATTGGTAATTATATAAATATTAAATAAACTTATTGATTTTTGCCGGTGCTACAAAATATTATTACGAGCTAATCTTTGAATAGCTTGGTAATCAATATAATAAAGTACTCTTAATGATAGGCTGTTGATCTGAGGTTCGCCCAGAATATGGGTTAAATTATCAACATAGTCATAGGTTATATCACTTCTGGAATGATCAATAATGTTTTTCCACATTAATGTTAGTTGACTTCCAGGTGCAAAATGCCAGGTAAGCATCATGTCTATATTAAAGGCATTATAGTTGATATCTGGGATTTGCAAATCCTCTTGTATTGGATTAAGCCTTCCATCTTCCTCTAAAAGGTAATAATTGCCGTCATAATCTACTCTTGACCAATAATGACGCAAATCAAAACTTAAAGACAACTCATTGGTGAAAATGTATGTTGAATTGAAAGTATTTGTAATTGTTGTTGGCTGTCTTTTGCCGAAATATATGTTATCCTCATCATGGCTTACAAATCCGATATCATTGTTTTGTTCTCTATAATTAAAACCATACGACATGTTAAACTGGTCACTCGCTCTGAATGTTGGTTCTACTCTAAAATTGTATTCATCTTGATTGTATTCTGATAATATTTTGCCATAGCTGATATTTCCATCTACATATAGTCTTCTCCTGTAATCGCTTGAAAACATCAAACGAAAATCATAAGATTCGTCTGTTTCATAAAAATGTCCCCATACACGTGGTTCAAAATAATCTCGTTCACCCAGAGGTTGATAATTACTAAAAAACATTAAGAAGAACCTGTTGTCAAAAAGTGCCCTGAGATTATAACTCAGGCTAAAGTCGGTAAATTCATCAGGTTCATAAAGTCTTGAATAATTTACACTAATTTCGTTGGTAAGTGTTCGAAGCACCCAGAAAGGAGAAAAAATATTGTGACTTAATGATACATCATCATCTATTAGGTTGTTTCGACGCAGGAAACCCATATCATCTTGCTCATAAGTATCGTTGATAACCGATCTGCTATAGTTATACTGCCATGTACCACCAAACTTTCCGAAGCTCAGGTCGTATTTATAGCCAAAATTGTCATCAGCATCACTGAAATACTGCTGGCTTAATGCTCCAGAACCTCTAATACTGTACATGTTGCTGCTGTCAAAAACTCTAAAATCGGTACCAGTCACATTAGCGGTGTAACCATCAGCAGATCCGGCCACATTAGTATTTATTAGACTGACAAAAGAATTATTTCTAAAGCTTTGATCGGCAACTACAAGATTGTAATTAGTAAAAGGTTGGGTTGTTATTTTTCTTTTCTCATCAGTAATGGTGTCCATTAAAGTTGCTTCGGCGGGAGATGTCATGGCGTTTAAAAAACCAAGTCCAAGCCCCGAACTTGTCCTGCCTGATATTTTTGACGCATTTATAAGTTGGGTTTCCAACGGATTTTCTATAACTTTTTCGTGTTCATCTTTTTTTTCTAATACATCTCGATGCCCCCGGGGTGTATCACCAATACGTCGTGAATAGAAAAGGTCTGCTTTTTCAAATAGTTCTACACCTTCGGTAAAAAACTGCCTTTGCTCATCATATTTTACTTCGTAAGGACTAAGGTCTAATACTTTTTCGTCTGTTTGTACTTGTCCAAAATCTGGTATTAATGTTACATCAAGCGTGAAGCTGGGGCTTATCCCATACTTAACATCCATGCCAAAATTTGATGTGCTTCCCCATTCTTGTTGTACATCATCTTTTTCAACATATCCTGTTGTATAAGGATAAAAACTCAGGCGTAAGGGTGGTGTTATGTCATCAATATTTTCAAGTTTTCCCATGTACCTGAGTGGATCACCTACACTACGGTCAACAAAATTCCAGCTGGAGGTTTCTCTTTCTCTCCTTATTTCACGCCAGAAGTTAATACCCCATTCATGTATATCATTTCTTGGAAACCTTAGTGCCGAATAAGGGATTTCCATTTCAGCAATCCAACCCTCATCAGTGATGCTAACATCGCTTTCCCATACAGCATCCCAATCCATATCACCTCTTCCTCCGCCAAATCCCCGGGAAGAGCCCGAACCGGCAAGGTTTATATCTGTTTGTACCCCGGATGCCGTTACCTGGAAAGTAAAGCCATTTATACCGTCATCAAAAGGATTTATGTTTATCCAAAAACGATCGGCATTAAGGTCGTCGCCGGAATTTCGAAGGCCCAACTCGGTTAAAATACTGTCAGGATTAGGATCAAGCATCTTGGCTCCGATATAAATAGAATTGTCATCGTATAAAATTTTCACATAAGTTTCATGAGAGGCAGGGCGATCGTTATGAGGCTCATATTGGTGAAAATTAGTAACAGGCTCTGCTTTTTGCCATACCTCATCTTCCAGGCAGCCATTAATAACAGGTGGTGTTGATGTCCTTACGGCTTTTGCAGTTTTTCTTTCCTGATTGGCATTGGCATGCAATTGAAGAGATAGTAGGCCTAAAAATATAATTATTAAAAAACGTTTGAGTATATAATATCTTTTTTGCATTTGTAATTTTAATGTCCTGTTTTTTTGTGTTATGGCTGATCCTTTTGCCGTGCAAAAATAGTAAAATAGTATTCAGTAAGTGTGAACCTAACATCTTTTAACAATTATTTGGTTCATTATTAAAAAAAAGATTCTTTGTTTGTAGTTTTTAGTTATTACTACTTTTGTAGGATTTTTTTTATGACTATATAAAATAGAATAGGGGATATATAATACTTAAACAAAATATTGGCTGATGTTATATGATGAAGTTATTAAAATAGCAGAACATGAATTTGGAGTAAATATAGATAATGTATTTATTGAAGAAGCCCGGATTGGTGTTTTTTTAACTGCGATTCGATTATCAACAGGCAGTTATGGGTTAGCTTATACAGACTCACACAATTGCCAGTGCTTTAATCGTGAAGAGCGTAACTATGGAGTCTTTTCCCCCAACCAAATACAAGGCAGAACACTTAAGGAATTATTTATTGATAGTTCGTCTGATTTTTTTAAAGCAACTTTGAAAGCTGCGGCTATTAATGGGCTTTCAAAATATATGATAGACAAAAAAGAGTTAAATATAAAGTCGAATACTGATGTTATTGATTTGATAAATTTTGATGACAAAAAATATGTAACCTTGGTTGGAGGGTTCAAATCATATATCAGAAGAATTTCGGATACTTCCTGTAGGCTAAAAGTTTTAGAGTTAGATGAAGATGTTATCCCACCGGAGCACAAAAAGTATTTTGTACCTGCAGAAAGGGCGGCAGATACAATCCCTGATTCAGATGTTGTGCTTATTACCGGCTCCTCTTTAGTTAACAATACCCTGGAAGATTTATTAAAGCTTACAAACCCACGCGCTACTGTGGCTGTTGTTGGTCCTTCTTCAGGAATATACCCCGAAGTATTATTTAAGCGTAATGTTGACCTGGTAGGTACTACACGCATTATTGATCCGGCATCTGTTATGCAAGTCGTAAGTGAAGGTGGTGCCGGATATCATTTGTTTAGAAATGGAGCAGAAAAAATAACTATAATTAGAGATGATTATGAAGCAGGGGCTTGATAGTAGATGGATGAAAGCCGCTGTAATAGGAAGTATCTGGGCAGCCATAGAAATTATCGCAGGCAGTTTTTTGCACAATTTGCGTATTCCCTTTGCCGGTACTATCCTGGCCGGTTCCAGTGTATTTATACTTACTGCTTTTATGCAGTATTGGGATGATAGATTTATCATAATACGTGCAGGAATTATTTGTGCCTTGATGAAATCGGTTTCTCCCAGTGCAATTATTATGGGACCTATGATAGGTATACTTGCCGAAGCATTTATTTTAGAATCTTCCCGCTTAATTTTGGGCAAACATTTGATTGCTTATATTATTGGTGGCGCCTTGGCTGTTTTATGGACCTTAGTTCAAAAAATATTGAACTTGCTGATTTTGTATGGTTTTGACCTGATCAAGGTTGCCGAGTCTTTATATGACTTTTTGGTTATTAAAACAGGTATTGGTGGTTTAAATCCCTGGTATCTTATTGCAGCTGTCTCTTCTATATATTTATTGTTTGGTGCTGTTGTTGCCGCAGAGGGCTACAGACAAGGCAGAAAAGTTATAAGTACAAAGAAAAAAGAGAAAGATTTTTTAATTGAAAAAAATAATAATAAAAGATTTTTTGAAATCCGTAATGACCAAAACTATTCATTATGGCTACTTGCATTAATAACGATAATTGTTGTTGCTGTTTTGTTTTTATTAAATCAGCAATATTACATTGTTTCTCTTCCATTGGGTATTTTGTTCGTTTTATTCATAATGTTACGGTATAAGCATTCGGTTCGCCGGTTGAAAAAACCTGCTATCTGGATACAGTTTGGAGTAATTACGCTAATAGCTGCTTTTCTTTGGGAATGGGTGTCTACAGGGCAATATTTTTCTGTTAGAGGATTGACAGTTGGCCTGGAAATGAGTTTTAGGGCAATGATAATTATTTTTGGTTTTGCCGGGATAAGCAGTGAATTAAGAAATCCATTGATAAAAGGGTTGCTGTTTAATTATGGTTTTTATCGATTATACATGTCCTTAAGCATTTCTTTTTCTGCATTGCCGACTGTGATCTCATCTTTACCACAGTTTAAAAATATGTACAGGCAACGAAAGTATATACTATCTGAGATTTTTGGGCAAGCAGATATTTTATTGGATTACTTTGAAAAAAGCACTCAAGTGCGGGATAATATTTTTGTAATTACCGGCGATCTTCACCAAGGCAAAACTACTTTTGTAAAACAATTAACTAAGGAACTTAAAAATGAAGGATACGGTATAAAAGGCTTTTTTTCTGTCGGTGAGTTTAAAAATGACAAAAGATACAGGTTTAAATTAGAAAATGCTGAAACCGGAGATACAGCAGTTTTAGCTACTAGAGAAAAGCGCCCGGGTTGGAACGCTTTTAAAAGCTATTGGTTTAACCCCGAAACAATAAAAAAAGGCAATAAAATCATTGAAGAAGCCACTGAAGAAAATCCTGACTTGCTAATCGTTGATGAAGTTGGCCCTATGGAGTTGCAACATAAAGGCTGGTATGAAAGCCTAAAAATTGCGGCAGAACATACGGAGATTATACAGATTTGGGTTGTTAGAAAAAATAAATTGAACCAGGTTTTATTAACATGGAACCTGTCAAAAAATAATTGTTTTGATATTACAAAAACCGATATAAATTTTTTGAAAAATTATTTGATTAAAAAAGTAAACCATTAATTGGCACTTTGTTTTAAAAGAATTACTTTTACTTTGCAGGATAACTTAAATAACTAAATTAAATTATTTTATATTATGATGCAACAATCTCACCTTAAGACTTTATTTATTGATTCTTCTACCGGTTTTTATAAAGTTCAGCGATATGAAATCGGAAATTTTTGGGGACCTGTTGATTTAGGAGTACATTTATCCAAAAAACATGACAGCTTGAATATTGGTACCGGCTTACTTGCCGGCAGTATTTTTCCCGGTTCAAACAGGTTGATAATTAGCGGATTTAGTCCTTGCTGGCATGGTTTTTATATATCTTCAATGGGTGGCGCCGGTCTTGTTTTTGATGATTTGGGTATAGATCTTTTTTCATTAGTTGGAAAAGCGAATACGCCTTCAATACTTTATTTGAACCGGAATCATGGAGAAGAGATAGAAGTTGAAATTGTTCCCGTAAGGCTTAGAAAAACCTGGGAAGAGGGACGAAAAGGGGTTTATGCCCTTATACAATATGCACTTGATAATTTTGCAGATCGTTATGAAAATGATCCAAGGGTACTTGCTACGGGGCCTGCATCTCTTTACACCGACTTTGGCTCTATTGGCTCAGTGCCTGTTAGAAAAGGGAAACTTACTCATGCCGATACCTGGGCCGGCAGGGGAGGCTTTGGTTCAAAAATGCTTCAAAAGCATGGTATTGCAGCGGTGATTTACGGTGGAACCTTTGCTGATGAAGACTTTAGAGATCGCAATGTTGCAGACTCATGGTTTAATGATCGTTATCAGAAGAAACTTTCGGCCAAAGACCTTGAAGCTACTACAAAATACCGATATGACCCTGCTTTTAATACAGGCGGGACTTTTGGTGTTAACTATGCTACTATGAAAGATAATATTTTGGCTTTTAATTACCGCACTATTTACTGGTCTGATGAGGAGAGAGAAAAATTGCATAAAAACTTCGTACTTGATCATTACCTGAAGCAATTCAATGAAGAGACTATCGAAAAAAAGCAACAAAAGACCTGTGGTGAACCCTGTGCTGCTGTTTGTAAAAAACTTAACGAGGAATATAAAAAAGACTATGAACCTTACCAGACGATGGGACCTCTTTGTGGAATATTTGATCAGAGAGCGGCTGAACTCACAAATATGAAGGCTGATAGTCTTGGATTTGATGCTATCAGTGTAGGAGGGATCCTGTCATGGCTTATGGAATGTCTCCATGAAGAATTAATAAAACCTGAAGAATTAGGGGTAAAAGAAAAACCTGTCTTTTCAACAGAAAATTTTAAAATTATTGAAGACTCGAATCATAATGCTAATTTGGCAATTGAGTTGATGGATGAGATTGTTAAACCTAATGGGAAAATTAATTTGTCTGAGGGTGTAAGAAAATTTGCAAGGAATCTTGCCCGTCATAAGAGTAAAAAAATCATTGACCTGTTTTTGTTTAATTCTTTTGCTCGTCATGGCTGGATTGTTCCCAATCAATATTGGACACCCGGTGTATTGTCACCAATGGCTATTATGGGTAAATATTATATGAATTACGGCAAGGAGTTTATTGAACCCCGCGAGCTAGGTAGAGAAAATGCCAGAAGAATGATCAATGAATTGATGCTTGATAACCTTGGAATATGTCGATTTCATCGCGCATGGGCAGAAGACTTTATGCCCGATATTGTTGGAAAGCTGTTTGGTGACAAAGATGGTTTTCTGAAAAGCATTGAACTTACAGCTAGCCGCATCCAGAGTCGTAATGCTTCAATTTTTTGGGAATCTGGAAGAAATACCGATTTTATTCAATCATTTATTGAAAAAAGAATCCGGCAGGGCGATAATAGCAAGGCTATCAAAGCTTGGTCGGAAAAATTCAAAGCTGATAAAAATGAAGCAGCCCTGGAATTTTGGTATGAAATTCATAAGGGGGCGCATGAGGTGTTGAGGGAGTTTTAGCTTCTATAGATATAAAATGTTAGTATTCTGCTTCACGTTTTTTGGCTTCTTCAAGCCATTTCGGAACGGTTACCTGTAAAAAGCTTTCTTTTTCTGCTCTGATATCACTCATTGCAAGTCCAAGGTATTCCTGTGCTTTCTCTTTTGTTGAAATATCAGGCATTTCAACTGGCTGTTGGACATCATATTTTGCAAGAATTCTGGATAAGTGGATTCTTGCTTCCTGTGCTTTTTGTACTGATGAACCTAGTACGCTTAATGCTTCTGCCGGTGAATGAAATCCCATGCTGTTGGCTGCGGCAATCCAGTCCCATCGCCACTGAGAATGTCTAATAAGCTGAAGTACATCTTCCATTTCTTCTTCCGTAGCACCTGCGTCCCATGCCGCTTTTGCTTCTATATGAACCTTTGCAAGGTTGTGTTCAGCTATACGTCGCATTTGACTTATTTTATCTTGTCTGTCATATACTATTTGACGAAGCTTTTCTTCTCCTTCCCTGTGACATACCTGGCATGTGCTTTCAATATTTTGCAGTGGACTGGTAATGTGGTGGTTTGTGAATTTTACGCCGCCATCTCTTTTATATGCCATATGACAGTCAGCACAGGAAACACCTCTTTCCGCATGAATGCCGGTTTTCCAAAGTTCATAATCAGGATGCTGAGTTTTCAACATAGGTGCACGACTTAAAGCATGTGTCCAGTCTGTGAATTCTAGCCTGTCAAAATAAGACTCCATCTCTTCAGCACTTAAACCATCATCCCATGGCAAAATAAGGTAATTGTTTTCTCCAAAATAATACTCGACATGACATTGGGCACAAACCAGCGAACGCATTTCCTGGTGAGTAGCATCGTTAATATCTTTTCCGCGTCTTTCAAATGCTTCAATAAGTGCAGGACGAGTAATACTCAGGTCCATTGTTTTTGGATCATGACAATCTAAGCAGCTAATGGGATTAACTATTTGGCTGCCCATTTCTCGCCATGAAGCAGCATAAAACTCTTCAGGACCGATTTCAGCCATAACTCTGGGAACATCAGAACTTTTACATGTCCAACATGTAGCAGGCTGTTCCTGAACAGTGCGGAGGGTATTGTGGACATCTGTGATTGAATAATAATGCCCCCGGCCTTGGTTATAATCACGTGCAAATGCGTAACCTGCCCAGAGAATAGGAAGCTCAGGATATTTTTCCAGGTAGTCTATCATTACCGAACCATAGTATTTGCTTTCAAAAGTAGTATCTTGTGTTTGCAAGTATGTTTCATACTGGCGGGGAAAATTTTCACCCCAAACTTCCATCCTGGGTTCATATTCGTCAATAGGTTCAAACACCTCAAAATAGAGCTTGGCTTCTGTGCGACGTTCAACAATTGATGCAGCAAATAAACCGGCTAAGAAAACAATTAATACTGTTGCAAAAAACAGAACCCAACCCACCCAAGGTTTTTGTTCGGTTATTTCTCTAATACTTTTCATAATATAAAATTTTAGTTTTCTTTTATATTGTTTTCATTATCATTATCGCTAATTACAAATGGAATTACTTTTTCAAATACTTTTGGTGTTAATGCAGGAAGCCTTGGAACAAGTGAAAACGGTGTGGATGAGAGGCTTCTTACTGTTCCGTGAGGAACATCCCTGTGACAATCCCAGCAGCGATGGCCATCACCGGCAGCATGTCCCCTTCCCGTAACTTCAATAATGCTGGATGTTTCAACCAATTCTCTGTGGCACCTTATACAGTTTTCCTGTACAACATTTATCCCGGAAGGTTTTATTTCAATTGTCTGTGGTTCGGTACGTGCAGTAAAAATCGTTGCATGGCGCATACCATCCTTTGCCTTGAAATAATATTTCCTGAAAAAGTTATCATGTGGTACATGACAGTCAGCACAATTAGCTGCTTCATGATGACTGCTTCTTGACCAGGTTATATATTGAGGGTACATTACATGGCAGTTGATACAAGTTTCGGGCTCATCGGAAATATATGAATGAGCCTCTGAAGCGTGAATAATTAACATAAGTACTCCTGCCAATATACCAAGAAGCACTATAACGGCAGGTTGCCATTGAGGTGGTGGTAGGAGGAATTTTATTAACTGTTTCATGTTTCCTTGTAACTACCCATGATTATTAAACGTGACGGATAACAGATAACGAAAAATTCGTA
>SL_8KL_010_SEDDRAFT_10003164_pt1 | contig 13653 bp, 8 predicted proteins | sample SodLakKL_010_SED_4_FD_11160 | JGI IMG/M metagenome (IMG submission 11160) | reverse complement strand
ACCCTGAATATTTTACATTGCAGGGGATTAGCTGCAACAACCCCCAATATTCACTTATATTATGATAATAACACATACGTTTGCCTTTTTCAAGCTCAATATCGATTCATCCCCGCCGATTAACATCAGCGGGGCTTTCTCGGAGGAACTTCGGTAAGAAGGGGGCTGAAGGTAACTTTATATGAATTAAATAAATATGAGGAGAGGTATAATAATGGAAAAAGAAAATTTTTATAGAAAGACAGTTAAAGAATTATTTTCTCTTTTTGATACTCAAAAAGAGGGGCTTACTCAAAGTGAAGCTGAAGGAAGATTAAATAAATATGGGCCCAATAAACTGCAAATAAAAGAAGGAACTCCCAGATGGAAATTGTTTTTATTACAGTTTAAAGATGTGTTTATGATCATGTTATTAATTGCAGCCTCAATGTCGTTTATAATTCAAAATCATCGGGATGCTGTGGTCATGCTGTTAATCACAATCATAAATGGGATTATTGGATTTGTTCAGGAAAATAAAGCTGAACAGATTATGGCTTCCTTAAATAAAATGGTACAGTCCCCGGCAAAAGTATACAGAGGAGCTGAGATAACGGAGCTGTCCCAGGAGGAACTGATACCCGGAGATATAGTTAGTCTGGAGGAAGGTGATAAGGTTCCTGCTGATATGAGAATTATTGAAGCATATAATTTAAGGACCAATGATGTTTCTTTGACCGGTGAATCTATGCCCCAGGAGAAAAACAGCAATCAAATTAAAGAAGAGCGTTCCCTGGCTGACAGAGATAATATGGTTTATCTGGGTACAACTGTAGCCTCCGGATCTGCTTTAGGTTTGGTGGTTAACACCGGTATGGATACTGAAATGGGTGAAATCGCCACCATGACCCAGGAGGAAGAAAAATCTAAATCACCCCTGCAGCAGGAAATACAGGTAATTGCCAACCGGATTGCAATTTTTGCCATTATAATTGGAACCCTCCTTTTTGCAGGAAGTCTTTATCTGGGCCAGGATTTAAACTTTGCTCTGGTATATGGTTTGGGTATTGCAGTGGCGGTTGTTCCTCAGGCGCTGCCAATGCAGATAACCGTCGCTCTCTCCCAGGGGGTAAATGAACTGGCGAAAAGAAATGCTGTCATAAAAAAGCTTTCTTCAGTTGAGACATTAGGGTCTACCAATGTTATTAGTACGGATAAGACCGGTACCCTGACCAAAAATGAAATGACAGTACAGAAGGTGTGGTTTGATGGCAGTGAATATGATATCACGGGTCTGGGTTACAAACCTGAGGGGGAGATTTTAAATCAAAAAGAAGAATCATTATCAAAAAAGGAAATAGATGAACTGGAAATAATGTTTGATGCGGCAACCATGGCCTCCAATGCGGAGATCCATAAACCGGATGAAAACCACTCCGGGTGGTATCCGATAGGTGATCCCACAGAGGCGGCCCTGATTACTCTATCCACAAAATTGGGCACCCGTTCTCCCCGAGAAGATGAAGAAAATCCGGAAGTTCATGAATTTAGTTTTGATTCAGACCGTAAACGAATGAGTTCTATTAGAGAATTTGAAGAAGGCAATATATTGACCATGAAGGGAGCTCTAAGCAGTGTGCTCTCGGTTGCCAAATATATATATCGGGATGGACAAAAGGAAAAACTTACAGACCAGGACCGGGAAATGCTGAACCAAATCAATGAAGATTATTCTGAAAATGCACTGCGGGTTCTGGCTATTGCCTATCGAAAACTTGGTGATGATGAAACAGATTATGTGGTTGAGGAAATTGAGAGAGATGTTGTTGTATTAGGTTTGGTTGGTATGATAGACCCTCCAAAAGAAGGTGTAAAGGAGGCAATAGAAAAATCTCATCAGGCCCATATTGACACCTATATTATGACCGGTGACCATGCAATCACAGCCAAAGCAATAGGACGGGAAATTAGTCTTACTGTTGATGGCAGAGAAGTTCCGGTATTTACCAGTCAGGATTTGAATGAATTATCTGATGAAGAGCTGAAAGAGATTATGGCCGAAAATGAATCTTTGATTTTTTCCCGGGTGTCTCCGGCAGATAAGCTAAGAATTGTAAAAGTGCTTAAATCACAGGGAAAAATAGTAGCTGTCACCGGGGATGGAGTAAATGATGCTCCGGCATTAAAAAGTGCTCACATTGGAGTGGCTATGGGTCAGATGGGAACAGATGTTTCCAAAGAAGCGGCAGAATTAATTCTACTTGATGATAGTTACCCTACTCTGGTGCACGCTATTCGCAAAGGGAGAACAATTTACAATAATCTCAAAAAAACTATTCTAGCTTCACTTACCAGTAATGGTGGTGAGTTAACAATCGTTTTACTGGGTCTTTTGGCAGTTTCCTTATTTGACTGGCCAATTCCAATTTTAACCATACAGATCCTGTCCATTGACCTTTTAGCTGAGATTTTGCCCCTTACGGCTTTAACGTTTGATCCTGGTTCTGAAGAATTAATGACATCTCCACCCCGGGAACGTGATGAGCATATTGTTAATAAATTCAGTTTTATTGAAATTTTGTTTTTTGGAATTTTAATGGGGGGGCTGGGATTTCTAAATTATGGTATTTTTGTGAGGGGTATTTCAGGTAGTTTTACTGTAAACCACACTCTGTATCCCAGAGCCACAACAATTGCTTATTTAACTATTATTTTCTGTCAGTTTGTAAATATTATGTCCAGAAGGTATAAATTCACCTCGATTTTTAACTGGAACTTTTTCAGTAATAGTAAAATGCTGTACTCTATTTTAATTTCTTTGATTATGGTGTTAACGGTTATTTACACTCCGATAAACTCGTATTTAGGCTTTTCTGCAGTGACCCTGACTGACTGGGTGAGAGTTCTTGCTGCCGGTGCAGTGTTTTTAATAGGCCATGAACTGTTAAAGGGTTACAAAAGGTCAAAAAGATGAATCCCTTTTTTTAAATTTAAGACATAATTCTCAACTAAGGATGTGCTGTGTTTAACAGGCTGTTTTACTATGGGAGTTAACACCGGGCTTAATGTCATGAAGGACGGGGTTGAGACTCATAATTCCTGGAACATTGGTCTGAATACAAAATTTGACCTTCTGGATAATTTGTCTTTAATTATGGGAGCCGAGCTTGCAGACTCCACAGCATATGAAGAGCCCACTTTTGGTTTTACCACTTCCTTCAGCTACAGTATATTTTAAAACCTGTTTAACTATTTGGAGCTAGATCATCAAAATAGAAGACAAAAAAATAATAAATACTAATCATAAAAATCATAAAAAGACTTCACCGCTATTATTTCATGATCAAGTGAAATTTGAGGTGAGGTCTTTTATTTGTTAATTAAAATCATTCTCTGCAGTTCTTGTTTATCAAGAAAGGATTATAATCTTCCATTAAAATATGAAAATTAATAAGAATCTATAAATATATGAGTATTTTGGAGATATTCTAGGTTTAGGGTCTTTAATTATATCTGCTGTTGGTTGTATATTTTTGTATTTATAATATTATAATATATATAAAATAAAAACTTAATTTTTGAAGTGAATTTATATTATGATTTTATATTCAATACATTTAGCTTATTATAACCTTTTGTGAGAGTTATATTATATTATTTACATATATTTTGTTTTTTACGGGCTTTGATTTAATAATATTAAAATAAACAAAAAAGATTAAAACTTATTTTTGCCGGAAGAAGTTTTAGTTTGTATGAACGAACAATGGATAGTTGATAGTCACCAAAATTAGTTTTCTATATCTTATTATTACCTTTATCACCTGAAAATGTTTATTAAGGAGTATTTTAGATATTATATTACAGAGATGTACTTTAAATGTCTAATAATTTAGAAATTCTAAAATAGTCTTTAATATGACCGGCTGATACAGCCTGTATTGAGATCCTGTGTGGAAATCAGGAGAGGGTTTTTTGATAAGATATTTGTATCTATAAATATAATATATTTACGAGGAGTGTATTTAAAATGAATAAAAAAGAAATACCCCGTCCGGAATATCCCCGGCCTGACCAGAAAAGGGAAAGATGGAAAAATTTGAATGGAAAATGGGATTTTGAAATAGATCAGGGAAAAAGTGGCCGCAGCAGAGGGCTGCCCGGGGCCGATGATCTAAATCAAGAAATAGTTGTTCCTTTTTGTCCGGAAAGTGAGCTGTCAGGTATAAACAATAAAGATTTTATGGATGCTGTCTGGTATAAAAGAGAAATTGAGATTCCTGAAGAATGGACAGCAGATAGAATTATTTTACATTTTGGAGCGGTGGACTATGATACAGAAGTCTGGGTTAACGGCAGTTCAGTGGGTACCCATCAGGGGGGTTATACACCCTTTAGTTTTGATATAACTGATTATCTTCAGGATGATAAAAACACAATAACGGTCTGTGCCGAAGATGATACCCGTTCTGGAAGACAGCCTTCCGGTAAACAGTCCCCGAAATACCATTCCCACCGCTGTTATTATACCAGAACAACCGGTATCTGGCAGACTGTCTGGCTGGAACCGGTATCCAAAAATTACATAAAAAATTATAGAGTTATCCCTGATGCAGCCAATGGCAGTCTTCAGCTGGAGGTTACATGTGAGGGAGAAATTCCAAAAAAAGCAGACTATCAGCTGGTGGTAAAAGCTCTTTATGAAGGGAAGATTTGTGCTCATAAGACTGTCAGTTTGGAAAAGTCAACTGTCAATATGGGTCTGGATTTAGATGAGGTATATCTCTGGGAACCCGGAGATCCAGATCTTTATGACCTGGAAATAAGCCTGCTTAAAGAAACAGAACAGGAAGATAAAATAGATGGTTATTTTGGGTTGCGTGATGTTGAGCTTACCGATAATGAAATTCTCATTAATGGTGAACCGGTATTTCAGCGGCTGGTTCTGGATCAGGGTTATTATCCGGATGGTATATATACTGCTCCTTCAGATGAAGAATTAAAAAAAGATATAGAACGGTCCCAGGCTATGGGCTTTAATGGGGCCCGCCTGCATGAGAAAATCTTTGAGCCCAGATTTTTATACTGGGCCGATAAACTGGGGTATATGGTCTGGGGTGAGCATGGAAACTGGGGCCTGGATATAACCTCTGCTGAAGGTTTGAAAAACTTCCTGCCGGAGTGGATCGAAGCGGTGGAACGCGATTTTAATCATCCTTCAATTGTGGGCTGGTGTCCTTTTAATGAAACCTGGGATTATGAAGGCTGTCCTCAGGATGATGAAGTACTGCGTATTGTATACAGGACCACAAAAAAAATTGACCGGACCCGGCCGGTTATCGATACCAGTGGTAATTATCATGTAGAGACAGATATATTTGATATTCATGATTATGAGCAGGATCCCCAACAATTTGAGGCCAAATTTGCACCGATGAAATCAGGAGAACCGGAAGATTACTATGTAACTTACGAGAACCGTCAGGATTATAATGGAAAGCCTTATTTTGTAAGTGAATATGGTGGAATATGGTGGAATCCGGAAAACAAAGACGGCTGGGGTTATGGCAATCGACCGGAGAGTGAAGAAGAATTTCTGGCAAGATACCGGAAATTAACTGAGACCCTTCTGGAAAATCCATATATCTGTGCCTTCTGTTATACTCAGCTTTATGATATTGAACAGGAGACAAATGGTCTGTATACCTATGACCGGAAGGCGAAATTTTCTCCGGAGGTAATCAATGAAATTAACAGTCAGGCTGCTGAAATTGAGAGATGAAAATAAACCAAACACAGGGAAACTTCTTTTATCCCTATATAAGTTTTAAATAAATACTTATTTCAATATAGTTCCAGGCTAAAAAATAGAACAAAAATCAAAATTGAAGGAGGTGATATGAATAAATTGAAATGATTAAACTTCAAATTTATTTGGGTTGGCTATTTTAAAAAAAGGAGGAATTCACACATGGATTTCAAAAGGAATATCAGTTTTTTAATTATCTTAATGATAATGCTGGTTTTAACTGCAAACATTTCTGAAGCCAGAGCTCCAGAATTTATGGGTGGAGAAGCAGAAAGGGTACTTAGTCTGGATCATGTACGAATTATTCCTTTCTCAGAATCGGGCATAACAGAATTTAACGAATCTCCCATGCTGCAGGAAAGAGTTGAGGAAGGAGAACTGCCTCCTATCGCTGAAAGACTTCCGGATAATCCTATGGTTGTGGAACCGGAAGAAGAAATAGGTAAATATGGTGGTACAATAACCTTTACCCAGTTTGGACCCGAAGGTCTGGGGGTAAATGGTCACGTACTGACAGAACCACCTCTTTTATTTAACAGGGATTTGAATAATATTGAAACAATACCTAATTTTGCTAAGGATTGGGAGTTTTCCAATGATGGTCATACCTTTACTCTCTGGTTGAGAGAAGGAGTCAGATGGTCGGATGGTGAAGAACTGACTACAGATGACATTATGTTCTGGTATGAGGATATCCTGCTAAATGAAGAACTGACCGCAGTGGTACCCTCAGCTTATCGCCCGCGAGGGGAAGTAATGGAAGTTAAGGCTCTGGATGATTATACTGTTGAGTTTAATTTTGCTGCTCCTTACTATATGTTTCATTATCAGATGAATAGTTATACCTATAATGGACTTGAGTTTTTCGTTCCTGCTCATTATTTGAAGCAATTTCATATTGACTATAATGAGGATGCTCAAGAGCTGGCTCAGGAGGAAGGTTTTGATGACTGGGTTCAGTATTTTGAAAATAGAAATTCCTGGGATTTTTGGAATCCGGTGCCTGTAGGACGACCTGTTCTAACAGCCTGGATGCCGGTTCAGGTTACACCAACCGGCCGGATATATGAACGAAATCCCTATTACTTTAAAGTTGATTCTGAAGGAAATCAGCTGCCCTATATTGATGAACAGAGAACCATTTATACTCCGGATGCAGAAACCCGACTTATGAATGTACTGGCCGGTGAGATTGATTATATAAGTTCATTTCTCAGTTTTGCTGATTACCCCACCATTGTAGCCAATGAAGATGATGGTGGATATGATGCCTGGATCGGGGAATCACTCTGGGCCAGTAGAGTTACAGCCCGAATTCAGCAGCAGCCTGTTGATGAAGAAGACATGTGGGATATACTGGGAGATGAGAGGTTCAGAAAAGCATTATCTGTTGCTCTTGATAGAGAAGAAATAAAAGAGCTTGTCTTTATGGGCCAGGGTCAGGCAAGACAGATTGCCTATCATCCGGGGACAGTTGATGTCTTCAAACAGGAATGGGCTGAAGCATATGCAGAGTATGATCCGGATAGGGCAAGAGAATTTCTGGATGATATGGGTGTTGTTGACCAAAATGGAGATGGATGGCGCCAGAAACCCGATGGTGAGAATTTATTAATCAGACTGCTTGCCAATTCCAGCCGGGGAATTTCAGTTACTTCGGCAGAGATGATGAAAGGGTTCTGGGAAGATGTAGGTATTCAGGTTACCATGGATACTGTGGAGGAGGGTCTTTTCTGGTCCAGATTAATGGAAGGAGAAACCCATGTGGCTGTAGCTCCTATGGCCGGTGACCTGCCACCAATTGGCCCTTATTCTCCCGGTGAACCCTATTATTACTCTTATGCCAACTGGCTGATTGATTATGATTACTTTGAAGAGGAGCTTATGGTGGATGAAATTCCGGAAGCCAGAGCTGATATAGCTATCGAGCCTCCTCAGCATATTAAAGATTGGTACAGATGGGCACATATGATTCATCATGTTCCACCTGAAGAAAGAAACGAGCTGCTGACAAAAATTGGTGATAAACTGGCCTCCGAGCTACCCTCTGATATTGGAATTGTCGGTATGGCCGGTCATGTTGGGGTCTCCAATAAGAATTTAAGGAATGTAAGAAGGGTAGGGGACAACCCTTCAATTGCAGCTACCAGAAACGCCTATCTGGAACAGTCCTACTTTGAGAATCCTGAAGATAATTAAACAATCAAGAGATTACATTTAGTTATATGTAATCAGCAGTATCTTAATGGAACCATCGGGAAGCATAATTTAGTATGATTTACTAAAAGCAGGATTAACTGCCGGGGGTGACTTTTTAAATGTCTGCTCCCGGCAGTTTCATTTATAAGTGAATATAATTGATATAATTACTTAGTGGGGATCATTCACAAGAAATAGAAATTGATAATTTACAGTTAATCCTGATAAATGTGATTTAAGGATTGCCTGTTAAAATTTAAAATATATAAAAGTATGTATTGCCTAATGGATCAATATCAATGGAGATTTTTAAACAAATATTATTATAATAAGGACTGATTTTAATGTCAGATGATCATACCAGGCTGGACAGCTATATGTCATATAAAAAAAGCAATACAGCCCATAATGGTAAACTCAAAATAAATCTGGAGCGGAAAGGAAACAGAGTTCCGGAAAATTTATTTGGTCTATTTACCGAGCATCTGGGCAAAAATGTTTACGGAGGTGCCTGGGCTCAGGCCCTGGCCAATGGTGGTTTTGCCTTAATGGATAAAGAGCTGCCGGATGTTCCAGAATCACATCATCCGGATTTAGAGAAGATGACCCAAAAAAGACTGGAGTTAATGGCAAAACAGTTTGCCAATTCCCGGTTTGCAGAATATAAGAAACAGGGTACTGCACCTTACTGGGCTCCGGTAGATTTCTACCCTCAAAATATAGGTGATTTTTCCTCAGAAAAAGGGGTAAATGGAGAAGCTCAGAAAATTCATATAAAAAACAACAAAAAATCAGATAAAGTTGATAAAGTGGGTATAGAAACACCTCTGTTTTTACCTCTGCATAGAGAAAACAGATATGAATTCAGCATAAAAATAAAAGTGGAAAATATATCAGAGATAAAGAAAGACCAGTCTTTAGCTGTTAGATGTCAGATTCTATTGCTCACAGGGGAAGAGATAGATAAAACATATAATAAAGACCGGTATAAAAATATTACTCCTTTTGGCCTTGATTATGAACCACCATATGTAAATCCCCGGGAAGAACTTTTAAGTGAAGAAAGAATTAAACTTCTGACAGGTGAAATAAATGGCTGGGCCCAAAAAAGAATTTTATTTTCAGTAAAAGATGATGTACCTGACGGGGCCCGTTTAAAATTTAGAATTCTATTTGAACAGCCTGGAGAATATTTCCTGGATCAGGCCCGGCTGTTTCCGGCTGATGCCCTGGGAGGCTGGGACCCTGAGGTTGTTACTCTGCTAAAAGAGATGAACCTATCCTGCCTGCGGTTTCCCGGAGGAAATTTTTCTTCCGGTTATCACTGGCAGGATGGTATTGGAAGCCGGGAAGAACGACCGGGAAAACCCAACCCGGCCTGGCCGGAGTGGGAGCCCAATGATGTAGGGACCGATGAATGGTTAAAGCTGTGTGAAATGATAGGAGCAGAACCAGTTATATGTGTTAATGCAGGTAATGGCAGTCCCCGGGAAGCTGCCGAATGGGTTAAATACTGTAATGATCCTCGAACAACAGAATGGGGTCAAAAAAGAAGTAAAAACGGGCATCCTGAGCCATATAATGTCGAAAAATGGGAGATTGGTAATGAGCTATGGGGAGATTTTCAGATCAACTGGACTTATGCTGAAGAATATGGAACAAGATTTAAAAAATTTGCCGATCAAATGAAAACAGCAGACAGTTCAATTAAGATAATGGCTGTTGGAGGAAGTATGCCCGATGTTCTTAAAGAAAATGAACAGAAAAAAAGAGAGGAATTACTGGGAGCCAACTATGCCGCCCCGGCTCTTAAAAAATATGAAGGTGAGGTCTGGGGAATAGCCGAACACGCGGTAATGGGAGGTGGCATACCTGATGAGCTTCCGGCGGTAAAAGTATATGAAGAACTGCTGGCCCATACCCACTATGTGGTCAGTTTACTGAAGAAAAACAGAGAAAAAATGACTGATCTAAAGAGATCAGGTCAAATACAAAAAACACCTTATGTTGTTCAGACCGAACAGATGGTGGCAGTATCGGGGGCCGATAAACCTGCTGATGATTCTCTTACAGCAGCCTTAATCTGGGCTGGTTTTGTGAACTGGTTTATCCGCAGTGAGGGCCAGGTTCCTTTATTCACTCGAAGTGCCTTGATCAATCATGGAGATTTATTAAAAAAAGTCAGGGGGGTTACTTATCCTTTGCCCGGGTACTGGGGGCAGTATTTATATGCCAACCAGGAAGTGCGCTATCCGGTGGAAGTGATGCTTGAGACTCCTTTAATGGATGCTGGAGGTGAATATTTTAAAAAAGCAGAGGAGATACCCGTGATTGATTGTGTGGGGCTAACGAATCAAAATAAAAATAAAGTAGTCATCTCTGCCGTTAACCGCTCTTCTTCTCACCCGGTGGAAGCTGATATTAAAATAGATGATTTTGCCCTTCCGGAATACTGTGATAAGATAACCCTGGGTGGTTCTTCTTTTGTTTCTTTGAATCACTGGTATGATAAGCAGAATATAAAACCATTTTCTGAAAAAATATATAAAGAAAACGATGATAATTTCAAAGCCTTTCTTCCTCCCTGTTCCTTAAATATATTAAAGTTTAATCTATGTCCGGAAAACCAGACTTTAAAAAAATGAAAAAATGAGTATAGATTAATTGTAGAAGTCCAGAACATAGTTTAAAGTCTGCTGAGCCTTATCAATTAATTTTTTAGAAAGGAGAAATATTATGAGCAGCTTCAGTGTTGAGATAATTATGCTCTGTGGTTTGATAATTGCTGTAATGTCTTCACCTCTGCTGGCAGAAGACAACACCTACCAAAATCCGGTAGGTCCCGACGAAATTGGTGATCCCTGGGTTCTGGAGTATGAAGATACATATTATTTGTATGCCACCACAAACACGGTTGAAGGTTTTAATGTGTGGACTTCAGAGGACCTGGTTAACTGGCTGTACCGGGGTGTGGCCTTTAATTCCGGTCGGGAAGAGAATAAATTTGGAACAGGTGATTTTTGGGCTCCGGAAGTAATACACTATGAGGATATGTTTTATATGGTCTACAGTGCCCGGGATACTGACGGAAGTTTAAAAATTGCTCTGGCCTCCAGTGATAATCCCATAGGCCCGTTTAAAGATGTCCAGGCTCCACTGTTTGATCGAGGGACTTCCTTTATTGATGGACATATATTCGTAGATGGAAACACTCCTTATCTTTATTATGTTAAGGATTGTTCGGAGAATATTATCGAGGGTACCCATACCAGCCAGATATATGTACAGGAATTGAGCAGTGATCTTTTAAATCTCAAAGGAGAGCCGGTTCTGGCAGCAGAACCAGAACAGGATTGGGAGACAGATGGGGAATGGCAGTGGAATGAAGGGCCTTATGTGCTAAAAGAAAATGGCCGGTATTATCTGATGTATTCGGCCAATTATTTTGCTTCCCCTGATTATGCAATAGGCTATGCAGCAGCCGAGTCACCTCTGGGTCCCTGGGAAAAATATGAGGGTAATCCCATCCTGGAAAAAGATCTGGAGAAAGGTGTTTCTGGACCCGGGCACAACAGTGCTGCCTATTCCCCTGATGGCAGTGAGAAATTTATTGTCTACCACACCCATACCAATCCTCAAGACCCAAGCGGCAATCGGGTGGTTAATATTGACCGGATGTATATTGAAGATGGAATTCTCAGGATTGAAGGACCGACCAGAAGTCCCCAGCCTTTACCATCAGGTGCCGAATAAATTTTGTAGATAAAAATTTTTAAAAAAGGAGACACAAAATGACTATTGAAAAAGTAAGTGATATCCTAAAAGAAGCTGATCATAAAGGATATGCGGTTCCAGCATTTAATGTTTTTAATTATGAGAGTATTGCCTGGTTAATTGAGGCGGCAGAAGAAGAGAGTTCACCGGTAATTGCTATGCTTTATCCTCCCACCGATCATATTTATAACAGCAGTTTTACGGCCCTGACCAAAGATCTGGCCGCAAAAGTTGAAACTCCGGTGGGCCTTCATTTTGACCACAGCCGATCTTTTTCGGAAATTATGGAGGGCATAAAGGCCGGTTTTACTTCGGTGATGATTGATGGTTCCAGCCTGTCCTTTGAAGACAATATTGAACTGACCAAACAGGTGGTTCAGGTGGCCCATCCCCTGGATATTGATGTTGAGGCTGAACTTGGTTTTGTGGGTAGTGCGGGCCGGGAAGAAGATTTCAGGAATAAAGACCTTTATACTGACCCCGATCGGGCCCGGGAATTCATTGAGAGGACAGAAGTTGATTCTCTGGCTGTGGCAGTTGGCAGTGCCCACGGTAATTATGTGTCTGAGCCTGACCTTGATTTGAATAGGCTGGCAAAAATTAATGAAAAAGTTAATGTACCCCTGGTGCTGCATGGAGGATCGGGAATTCCCGAACCCCAGCTGAAGGAGGCTGTCCAAAGGGGCATAAACAAGGTTAATATTGGTACAGAATTAAATCAGCATTTTTTTAAAATAGTAAAAAAGAAAGCTGTAAATAAAAAGGGTCAGGGCAGTATGCTGGGCTGTTTGGGAGAAGCCCGGGAGGAAATAAAGCAGTATTTCAAATATAAAATAAGGCTGCTTAAAAATAAGCAGTAACTGCAGTGAGGAGAGATAATATGCGGGCGGCATTTTTTAAAGGAGATGAAAAAATAGTTCTCCAGGAGGTTCCTGTTCCGGACAGAAAATCGGGTCAGGCTTTAATTAAAGTTAAAGCCTGTGGTGTATGTGGGTCAGAAAAGAAAATGTGGCGGCAGGGAAAAGAGGTTATTCCCGGTCATGAAGCTGCAGGAGAGGTTCAGGAGGTTGATGAAGACAGTGCTTTTGCTCCTGGAGACCGGGTGGCATTATATCTGCCGCATTTCTGTGGAACCTGCTATTACTGTCAGCAGGGGAAAACCAACCTGTGTCGTAATATTGAGGACATGATTGGACATAATATTGATGGAGGATATGCCGAGTATGTTGTCGTTGAGGAGAGCACACTTATAGATCTGGAAGGTTTATCCTATGAGGAGGGTGTTCTTCTGCTGGATACTATCGGGACCACCGGTCACGGACTGCGGATGGGACGGGCGGCACAGGAGAATCTGGCCCTGGTTGTGGGATGTGGTCCTATTGGTCTGGGGGCGGCAGCCGTTTTAAAGTGCATGGGACTGAAGAAAATATATGCCACAGATATAATTCCTGAGAGACTTGATTATGCAGAAAAACTGGGGGCTGTACCTCTGGATGTGAGAAATAATGAACTGGCTGGAACAGTAGAAAATGAGCATCCGGAAGGATTTCCCCTGATTATAAACTGTGTGGGTTCACCTCAAACCATTAAAGAAAATCTGAAGTATGTTACCGGGGGCGGGAAAATAGTTTATATAGGGGAGTACTGGCAGGAATGGACTATTAAACCCCGGAGTGATTTTATGCTTAAAGACTGGAGTTTTATCAGGTCCTGGTATTTCCCTCTTACAGAAGTTGAGGCCAACAGGAGTATGCTGCAAAATCATCCCGAAATTAGTGAAAAAATTATTTCACATACCTTCAGCCTTTCAGAAATAGACAGAGCATTTGATCTTTTCTTCCAGGGGCAAACCGCCAAAGCAGTAATTAAATTTTAGGGGTAGATTGTTTTTT
>SL_8KL_010_SEDDRAFT_10003163_pt1 | contig 13657 bp, 12 predicted proteins | sample SodLakKL_010_SED_4_FD_11160 | JGI IMG/M metagenome (IMG submission 11160) | reverse complement strand
TGCACAAACACTTTGTCTGCAGGCACCTGGCTGATGAAATCCTCCAAACGGTTTTGTGCCTCCGCATCATATTTGAATGAAGTCTTCCATCGCTTTTTGACTTCTTTTCTGAGCAGGTAGTAGGCGGAGCAGGTATAGATGTTTGACTTCATGGGTTATAAACAACAAAATGCTGAAATGACAAAAGGTAAAATCCATCTCAAAAATACGGATTTTAAGTGTGCTGTCATGCGATCAGGATTTTTTGTATTTCTCCTGGAATTTTTTATTATTTTTGCACCGGAGAGATGGCAGAGTGGTCGATTGCGGCGGTCTTGAAAACCGTTGAGGTGTAACAGCCTCCGGGGGTTCGAATCCCTCTCTCTCCGCAAAGCCCGCCAACTATCTGATCCCGTCTGTTTACAGGCGGGATCTTTTATTTCCGGGCATCCCTGTTATCATAAATTGCTTATCTTTCAGAAGCAAATAAGGAGGTTTATAGTATTAAGCTGAGCGCCAGCGAAGTCCCGGGAGTTTACGATTCGGGATTTGAGGTTTGGCTATTAGCTGTTGGCTATTGGCAAGAAAGCCAAAAGCTAAAAGCCAATAGCCAATAGCAGTCCTGTTGAAAGAATAAACACCAGATAACCAACTAGTTAAGAAGTTATAAACCCATGAACAGCATGCATAAATCCCAAACGGCGGTAGTGATCTTAAACTGGAACGGCAAGCACTTGCTGGAGCGTTTTTTGCCGGGCATTGTTGCACATACTCCTGAAGCCGTGCAATTGGTTGTGGCAGATAATGCCTCCAATGATGATTCAGTGGTTTTTCTTAGCGAGCATTATCCGCAGATCCGGTTGATTCAGCTTGACAAAAATTATGGATATGCAGGGGGCTATAACCGTGCTTTGGAGCAGGTAGATGCGGAATATTATGTTTTGCTTAACTCTGACATGGAGGTTGGTGATGGTTGGCTGCAACCCTGCATAGATATAATGGAGGAGGACCATGGCGTGGTGGCCGTTCAGCCTAAGATCCGTTCCCTGAATAACCCGGCATATTTTGAACACGCTGGAGCTGCAGGCGGGTTTCTTGATAAGTTTGGCTTTCCCTTTTGCCGTGGACGCATGTTTAACACAGTAGAAAAAGATGAGGGACAATACGATGATCCCGTTGATCTTTTTTGGACCAGTGGAGCAGCCCTGTTTGTCAGGGCATATGCATTTCATAAGGCCGGGGGCTTTGACGACCGGTTTTTTGCTCACATGGAAGAGATAGACCTTTGCTGGCGCTGGCAAAGCATGGGTTTCCGTGTGAGATATTGTCCGCAATCTGTCATTTATCACCTGGGCGGAGGCTCGCTGCCTTCCTCGAGCCCCCGGAAAACTTATCTGAACTTCAGAAACAGCCTGTGGATGCTTGCGAAAAATATGCCCCGGCGCAAATTTTACCCCCTGATATTCTTCAGGCTTGCACTGGATGAACTGGCCGCTGCACGCTTTCTTTTTTCCGGTCAGGGCAAAAACTTCATGGCTGTGGCAAAAGCATGGTATGCATTTCTCAGGGATTTTAAGCACCTGAGAAGAGCGAGCAGGAGCGTCCCTGACAAACTGCCTGCGCTCCTTTATCGCCGAAGCATAGTGATCGACTATTATTTGTTGAGAAAAAAACGATTTTCAGACCTGCGCTTCAGGGCTTCGAGGGCAAGAAAATAACTGCCAGGGCCAAATCCGGATATGCTGCCCGCACAGTGAGCCGATATGTGAGATATTTTCCTGAAAGTCTCGCGCCGGTCAATGTTGCTCATGTGAACCTCAATCACTGGCCCTTCCACTGCGGCCAGGGTATCGCCGATGGCTACCGAGGTATGGGTGTAGCCCCCGGCGTTTAATATTACCCCATCATATATGCCGTCAGCTTGCTGCAAAAAGCTGATGATCTCACCCTCCACGTTACTTTGTACATATTCTATACGAATACCGGGATACTCTTTTTTGAGAGCCGCTAAAATGGTTTCAAAGGGAGTATCGCCATATATATCCGGCTCACGTTTGCCTGTGAGATTAAGATTTGGACCGTTAATGATAAGTATATCCATGTTTTTTTATGCAAAATACAAATTTTGTGTTTATGATCCCATTTATGACCGGGCGGCTTGCTTTTTTTTTGTAATTTTGTATTGCAATTCACAAATAGGGGTGCCCTAAATTAACGGGCTGAGATCAAACCCATTGAACCTGATCCGGGTAGTGCCGGCGAAGGGAAGGGATGCAAACAAATGACGGCTTTCTGCTCCTATTTGCCGTTGATTGTTTAATAGTTTAATTCATTTTATCATGCAAAAATTAGCAGTTCTGATGGCTGTTTGCCTGATGCTACCCGTTTATGCGTCGGGCCAGTATGTGATCAGTGGCCGTGTGGCCGACAGCGAAGAAGGGAATACCCTGCCGGGTGCCCACGTGGTTATTAAAGACACGTACAGGGGCGTATTCACCGACAGAAATGGCCAGTTTGTTATGGAAGGCCTTGATCTTGGGGATCACACATTACAAGTTACATTTATGGGCTTTGAGCCGGTTGAAAAAACAGTAACCCTCGATGCGGATAAACAGGTTGAGATAGCATTGCAGCGACGAGCTGCACTTACAGAAGAGGTTGTCGTGTCGGCGGTGCGTGCCGACGGTCGTGCGCCGGTTACCTATACCAACATCACAAAGGAAGACATTGCGCCACGCAACCTTGGACAGGATTTGCCGATGCTTCTCACCAACACCCCGTCACTGGTTGCCAGCTCCGACGCCGGTGCAGGTGTGGGATATACCTGGATGAACATCCGCGGAAGCGACCAGAGCAGAATTAACGTGACCATCAATGGTATACCGGTGAACGATGCTGAATCTCACGGTGTATGGTGGGTCAACATGCCGGATATCGTATCTTCGGTTGATGACCTGCAGGTGCAGCGCGGCGTTGGTCTCAGCACACATGGCGCAGGGGCCTTTGGTGCAACCATTAACCTGCAGTCGACCACCCTGAGAGACCAGACCTATGCAGAAATAAACTCCTCCGCCGGGTCTTTCAATACACTAAAGAATACGATCAGCTTTGGCACAGGGCTCATTAATGACAACTGGGCTTTTGACGGCCGGCTTTCCAAGGTAGAGTCTGACGGATATGTTGACCGGGCAAATGCTGACCTGAAATCCTTTTATCTCTCGGGAGGTTATTATGGGCAGAACACCATGGTGAAAGGGGTGGCTTTCTCAGGGCAGGAATCGACCTACCAGGCCTGGTATGGTGTACCTTCCGACTCACTGGATCATAACCGTACTTTTAACCCGGCAGGAATGTATACGGACGAGGATGGAAGTATTCAGTATTATGATAATGAAACCGATAACTACCAGCAAGACCATTATCAGCTCCATCTCACCCATAACATCTCCGCGGGCCTTATAGCTACCGGCGCTTTGCATTATACGCGTGGTCGTGGCTACTATGAGCAGTTTCGCGAAGATGAGGCATTTAGCAGGTATGACCTGCCCGGCGTAACAGTGGGAGATGAAGAAATAAGCCATAGTGACCTGGTGCGGAGAAGGTGGCTCGATAATCACTTCTATGGCTTAACCTATTCATTAAATTACAATGATTACAGCGGGCTGGAGATGATTTTTGGCGGAGGATACAACGAATATGACGGTGACCATTTTGGTGAGATCATCTGGGCAAGACATGCGCAGCATGCAGACATTCGTCATCGCTATTATGACAACAACGGTTTTAAGAAAGACTTTAACAGCTTCCTGAAAACCAGCTATGAGTTGTATCCCGGCATTACAGCTATTGCTGACATGCAATACCGGTATGTGTCCTATAGCTTCCTCGGGCAGGCGTGGGTGCATGAAGAAGTGGTGCCATTGCAGCAAAAGGAGGTCTTTCATTTCTTTAACCCCAAAGTAGGGATAAATTATGAACTAAACCCGCTCCATACGGTCTACCTGTTTGGCGGAATAGGCAACCGGGAACCCGTAAGGCGGGATTTTACCGAGTCATCACCTGAAAGCCGTCCCACCCATGAAACACTGAGAAACATCGAATTGGGATATAAGTACCAGAGATCCCGGGCGAGCTTTGGTGCAAACGCATATCTCATGGACTATGACAACCAGTTGATATTAACCGGAGAAATAAATGATGTGGGTGGTTTTTCCCGCACAAATATTGAAGATAGTTACCGCATGGGCATAGAAATGGAGGGCAGGTACAGATTTAATACGTTTTTGACCTGGTCAGGAAACCTTACCCTGAGCCGTAACAAGATTCCTGAGTTTGAAGAGCACTCTGATCAGTATGATGAGGACTGGAACTGGATAGGTACGGATGTACGCACCTATGAAGACACTGACATTGCCTTCTCGCCTTCTGTGATAGGTGCCAGTAACTTCAGACTTACGCCTTTTGATAATTTTCATGTGCATGTTGAAAGCAAGTATGTGGGTGATCAGTATATCGACAATACCATGAGCAGCGATCGTATGCTGGATGCATATTTTATTAATGACCTGCGCCTGAACTATGTGATCAAACCTCAACAGTTCAGGGAGCTGGAGTTTGTTTTGCAGGTTAAAAATGTGTTCGATGTGCAATATGAAACCAATGCCTGGGTATATAAGGGAGTTGTAGGCGATCATGGACTTATGGCCATTGATGACGGGTATTTCCCACAGGCAGGACGGCATTTAATGGCCGGCTTAAACCTTCGGTTTTAATATTTCTTAATGGGTTGTTTGAATAATCTATGTTTTTGTTTGCCAATTTCTTAAAACCATAAAAATGTTTAAAAAATAGCTTGATTGCGTAAATAATTTTTACTTTTGTTCAAGGATATAGAACAAAAAACATTGGGCTATTAACCAATTGGCTAAACATGCAAAAAATATTGATTATTGATGATGATCCTGTAGTGATACGTTTAACAGAAGGAATCCTGAAGAAAAAGGGATTTGAAGTTTTTACCGCCAAAGAAGGTTCTGCCGGGTTAGATATACTGCAGCGCCAAAAGCCGGATATTGTGATCTCCGATTACCAGATGCCAGGCATGAGTGGTATTGACGTGCTGAACAAAATCAGGGAATTTGATGATAAAATTCCGGTAATCATATTAACCGCTTATGGAGATGCTTCCTTAACCATTCGCTCAATGAAGACCGGAGCTTTTGATTTTATAGAAAAGCCAATTAATCCCAGGGAGTTGCTGGAAACAGTTAACAATGCCATTCGGTCTGTTGCAGCAGAGTATCAGGATCCTGATGACAAGGCTGATGCAGACACAAGTAAACGTGATAAAAACCTAATGGTGGGAAGATCACCTGCCATGCGCGAAATATTTAAGAATGTTGGACGCTTTGCTCAAACCAATGTTGGCGTCATTATTTCCGGTGAGACAGGTACCGGGAAGGAGCGTCTGGCCAGGTTGATTCATCATTCCGGAAATGATCAGGATGCCCCCGTTATTCATCTTAACTGCAACAACCTGAATGAAAGTCAACTTGAAAAGGCATTCAGGGACATGAAGGCGCATGCAGAAGCCAGCAAATCCACTGAATTCGCCAAAAAGAGTCATGGCAGTATTATACTGGATGAATTGGGAATGTTGTCTTACCAGATGCAGATGAAGCTAATAGACTACCTCGAGCATCCGCTGTTTAAGAATTCAAACATGCATCCCAGGATTATATCTTTGACTACCCGGGACATTAATGAATTCATAAATGAGGGTAAGTTTTTAAAAGAACTTTATTATAAACTAAAGGTTTTTGCCCTGCACATCCCCCCTCTTCGTGAGCGCCGGGAAGACATTCCGGAATTGGTTCGCCACTTGATGCAGGAGCTTAGCCCGCAGGTAAACAAGCAGGTCAGTCAGGTTGAAAACAAAGCATTAAAAATCTTACAATCTTATACCTGGCCCGGCAATGTACAGGAACTGAAAAATGTTGTAATGCAGGCTATTTTGTTATCGCACGGTGATATACTCGAGGCTAAGAACATACACATAGAAGGAATGGTTGCAGAGCCAGAGCAGACAGATGCTCCCGAGGAAATGCCTGAAAGCCTTGCCGATGTTGAGAGGGTACACATTGCCAGAGTTCTTGCTTATGTAAAGTGGAATAAACAAAAAGCAGCTTCTGTTTTGGGTATTACCAGACCTACTCTTAATGCGAAAATCGAAAAATACGGACTCACACGTTAAAATACGTTGTTCTGTATTTGAAAGCGGTTTGTAAATGCTTTAAAAGGCATGCAACCCGCTTTTTTTTGCTTTATGAAAAAACAAATAACCTAAACCCACAGAAAAACGTAAATAAAGTTTACAGATTAGGTAAAATAAAAAATAAAGTTGCAACAAAAAGTAAAATAAATATCAAAAAACTTGTATAAGTAAAAAATATTTGTTATATTTGTACTATTAAGTAACAAATGACAAAATTTTTTACAATGAAGACCCGGGCAGTAATACTGTTTTTTGCACTTTTCCTGATTTCAGGTTTTGTGCAAAATGTGCAGGGTCAGGCGAGTGCAAGTGTAAGTTATACTATCGTAGTGACAGAAGACATGCTGGCGGGCAATCAGAATGATTGTGGATTTGATCAGGAAAGCCGGATAATGGAAAACACCATAGATGCTCCTCAATCATCCGTATCGGTCAAACTGCAGGATGCAGCAAACAGGGGCCATGAAATTCAAACCTTTGAAGCAGAATTATCACCTGAACAATCCCCGGCGATATCCGGAATGCTTGAAAAAAGTTTTGTGCCGGGTTCCACTGAAGAAAACACGGCAGACATACAAACTGAGAAGTTTGATAGAGAAGCAGGTGATTATATGGTGGTAATGGAGTTTAACTAGTTAGCCGATAGTCTTCGGCTGCTGTATTCAGAGATCTTCCTTTTTATGTATGGCATAATTTCGCCATTTTTCTATCGCCTGCTGCATGTCCCTTGCCAGTGGCGCTTCAAAATGCATGTATTTTTCCGTTGCCGGGTGAGTGAAACCCAGCGTCCTGGCATGCAAAGCGTGTCGTGGTAAAACGGTGAAACAATTTTTTACAAATTGCTTGTACTTCGTAAAGGTTGTTCCTTTAATGATTTTATCACCACCGTAGGTAGCATCATTGAACAGCGGACGTTTAATGTATTTAAAATGTGCCCTGATCTGGTGTGTTCTTCCCGTTTCCAGCTTGCATTCAACCAGGCTCACGTATCCAAAACGCTCAAGCACCCTGTAGTGCGTAACAGCCGACTTTCCGTATGAACCGTCGGGAAAAACATCCATTACCTTTCTGTTTTTCAGACTGCGTCCGATATGTCCCTCTATGGTTCCTTCATCTTCTTCAAAGTCACCCCAAACCAGGGCATGATATATCCTGTCGATGGTACGGTCGAAAAAGGCCTTCGCCAGCCTGGACTGTACAAATTCCGTTTTGGCAACAAGCAGCAAACCTGAGGTGTCTTTATCGATGCGGTGTACCAGGCCGGGTTTTATCCCCTCGCCTTCCTGGTGTGGCAGATTCTCAAAATGATATACCAGCGCATTAACCAACGTGCCGGTATAGTTGCCATAGCCGGGGTGTACCACCATGCCTGCCTCTTTATTGATGACAATGATGTGTTCATCCTCATAAATTATCTCGATGGGAATATCCTCAGGTATGAGCTCAATTTCGCGCGGGGGATGCGCCATCACAATGCTGATCTCATCCAGGGGCTTCACTTTATAATTGGGCTTTACAGGCTCCCCGTTTACCAAAATGTTACCTGCCCTGGCAGTATTCTGGATCTTGTTGCGGCTAATGCCTTCAATCTTCGCCTGTACATACTTGTCAATGCGATGCAGCCCCTGGCCTTTGTCCACCACAAACCGGTGATGCTCATACATTTCCTGGTTGTCAGCATGATCTTGATCAGGAGTATCTTCAGGGTGTGTGTGTTCTGCTGTCATGGGTTGAGGTTTATCCTGAGCCCATTCACGCCTTTCAGGGCGGGCTCCGCGAAGGATCCCGTGGTTAAGGTTAAGGCTTGCCCTGAATGAACTGAAGGATCTCGTGGTTTAATAGGCTTTAAGGTTGAAGTTGATTAACGTGCGATGATGAAACGTAAGGCATGGTACTGACCTGTCTGCTGGTTGCTTAAGCGCAACAGATATACCCCGTTTTGGAGTGATGATATGTTTACCTGCCGGCTGTAGGCCTGCTCTTGAACAAGGCGACCCCGTACGTCAAGAATTTGAATGCGTGCATTTTTTGTGTTCCATGAATCATTTTCCGGCTCCACGTGTATATGATTGCCAGATGCCGGGTTAGGGTAGAGGCTGACCATGATCTCCTGTTCATTCCCGGGTTCGGATATGCCCGTGACATAATCACGCTTCATTACAGGCCTCATCATGAGTGCACCATTCATTTCGGAATCAAGCCAGCCATCGCCCGAATCAAAGAAAAGCCGGTGGCTGACGTTGTTGCTTTTATCGAAGCCTACTACGATGGCATTACTTAGCAAGACTGTCCCCTGCTGACGGAAGCCTACGTAAAACGTTCCTTCCACAATGGCATCCTGGGTTAGATCATACCGGACAAAAGACCTGCCCTTGTCTTCATCATCTTCAGGAACGAATTGTTCTTCCGACTGATAAATAACGTTCTCCGGATCAAGGCTGTCCCAAATGAAGATTTCGTAAGCCCGCTGTACATCCTGGTTGTTGATGGTCTCCATCAGGAAAATATCTACTGATTTAATGGTGTCGGCATGTGAGGCATGGAACTGCAGGGCTCTTCCCGGGTTGCCTCCCTTAACAAGATGGATAAGCTCAGGGCTGCCATTATCATAAGAGAAATAATCGGAAAAGTGCTGATTGTATACGAGGGTGTCGTTGCGTCTGAAGTCATCGCCATCGGAGCCTTGTTGCAATGCATGTATTATCTGGAATGCTCTTTCTTCGGCGGGTGCAGTTGGCAGTGGGTTAGCGAGTACATTGGGGTTGGCATGGGGGGCATAGCTCTGGTAACCTTCTTCAAAGAAAGGATCAATGACCCAGGAACCTGCAGAGTAGGTCCTGATGGTATTTTCTCCTTCATCCTGAATAATGTATTTATATTCATAGTTATAGGAAACATCGTCAAGATTGGAAATAGACACCTGGAAATTGCTTCTCAGCGCCTCTTGTGGATTGTTGATATACTGTGACCACGGCATGGCCGTGAGATCTTGCAGCATGGATTGTGCAGGCGCGGCAAAAGCGATGTCGAAATAAGTGGAGTCGGTGATGCTGCGGTTTGCATCCAGATACACATAATCGATGTTCCAGATATTGCCTGTGCCGGAGTAATTTGGAATTGTCACACCGGGAGCGAAAGAGGCGTAGTTTTTGAATCTGAACTGGAAATGCTCATGAAAGTATTTTTCTTCTGTGATGGGTACTGCCACCCTTTCAAAGTAGGGAAAGGTATCCTGGGCAAAGCTCTCCAGCGATTCGCCCACGGCATGCCATACAGACTGCCAGGAATCATCCTCTTGCTCATCATTATCGTTCTCATTGTTGTTGCTTTCATGATTAGCAGGCAGCCTGAACTGCAAAACAAGCGAATCGTTGTTGGCCGGAGGAGCTCCTGTTCCCTGGGGTTGGTAATAAAATGAAAGCAGTACCGAATCTGCCGGGCTGTAATTTTCCAGGGATATTGCCCTGGATGTAAGCTTGTCGGCTGCAAATGGGATGTTGTCTATCGTCGCGTGATCATAAATTTTGCCTGAGGCATCAAGGATGTCGAAGGTTGCCACTCCGTATGTTTTGGGGTGCACAGCGAAGCCTGTATTGATAAACACATACTGGTCAAGCCAATTCCCGGGATCCGGGTAAGGCCCAGGGTTGGTAAAATCGTCCCAGAAGGGCAGACTCAGGATATCCGTTTTTGTTTTTGCTTTGCTGTTTATTTCCATGAAGGCCGCTTCTGACTTACCCGGGTTCTGATGCAAGGGTAACGTAAACTCCTGTGCGTGCAAATTTGCTATCCAGAAAACTGTTAGCAGTGGCAATATTCTTTTAAAGGTCATGAAAAAGAAAGATTAATATATATCAGGGTTCAGCGTGTCGTTTTCGATTGTTTGCTTTTGCTCATACCATACATCCATGCTTTCTCCTTTGGGTATGATCATGCCTTCCTGGTGTTCCGGTTCTTGTCTGTATACCTTTGCGTTATCGCGTTCTGCGCCTTCTTCAAAAACCTCCATGCCCAGCTCCAGTTCGAGCTGCCCCAGAATATCTTCTACCTCTTCCGGGGTTAGGCCTGTCAGGTCGGGCATGGGCACTGAAAGCAGCTGTTCCAGGTATTCTTCGAAATCAAACTCATCGGTGGACCGGAAATACAGGTCTACATCGCTTCCGGCTTCAAGGTACTGAGCCTCTTCCAGAGGGTCGGGATCCTGCAGATACACTTTAATGTTATCTTCCACGTCATCTACCATAACTTCTTCTCCCACATTAAGACCAACCCTGTTGAGTGTTCTGACTGCTTCATCCCGTTTCATGCCTATGACCAGCGGCACGATGGTAATATTTTCACCCAGGCCTTCACCGAGTACCAGGTCAATGGTTGTACCTTTTTCCACAGGTGTGCCGGGCTCTATCACCCCCTCTTCAAATTTCTGTTTTAATACGGCATCCCTTGCAATGTCGGGCTGATAGGAGAGTTGTCCTACTGAGAGGCCGTGCGTTTCCAGGATGGTAATGGCCTGGCGGCGCGAAAGGTCTGTCAGATCAGGCATTTCTACCATTTCAGGCAGTACGGCGATCTTGGTAATGTATATCGTGCGGTTGCGCTTCACTTCTGTCCCGGGAGCAGGATTGTGCCAGGCTACGGTGCCGGGTTCCCGCTCCTGATCATAAATGGAGTCGTTGACCACATAACGGAGGTCTCTGGATGATAATATTTCATCAGCCTCCCCGACGGAGTAACCTTCCAGTTCGGGCACGGTGATCGTGCGTCCGTGTAATGTATAAAGGTCCAGTAACTTGAGTGATCCCCATATGACAGCCACGCCCAGCGCAGCTGCGATCACCAGTTGCCGTAAGAAATGCCGGCTTAGAATAAATTGCCATATGTTCATCTGATACGCTTTTGAGAACGCTTCCTGACCAGGCGCTTGCCAAACGGACTGCCCCGGCTGCCTTAGCCCGGCTTTTCATGGTGAACAGGACGGGCTAACTGCATGCGGTTCTGTTTCAGCAAAAATAATATAAAATCATGACCCTGTTGTTTTTTGCCTGCAATACCTGGCCCCTGAACTCCGTCATCTGCGTTTCATTAACCAACACAAGCATAATTAACACATGGATAACGTCTGCAATCAATTTTTATGTTTCAGATCAAAAAATAGATAGGGATTTTCATGTATATTTGTTTGGCAGTAAGAGCCAGGCTTGCAATCGGCTGCCTAACATGCGCAGATTTAAACTCCATAACGAAATAAGCAACAGATGCATAAGAAGAATGTCGCCCTGGTGGCAGGTGGTAATTCAGGGGAGTATGTGATATCCATTGCCAGTTCACGGATGATTCGTGAAAACATTGACCCGGATCGCTTTCATGTGTTTGTGATATTGATTCAGGGGAGCAGATGGATATGGCAGAAGGAGGATGGCCGGGAGGTTGCTGTTGACAAGAATGATTTTTCCGTAATGCATGCCGGAAAAAAGGTGTATTTCGACTGTGTTTTTATTACCATCCATGGCACTCCGGGCGAAGACGGAAGGTTGCAGGGCTATTTTGAGCTGCTGGGCATCCCCTATACCACGGCGGGTCTGTTAGCATCAGCGCTTACATTCAATAAATATTACTGTAATAAGGTGGTGGCTCAGCTTGGGTATCCCGTGGCACGATCTGTTATGCTGAGACGTGGCAGTGCTTATTCGCCGGACGAGGTGTTACAACAGGTCACCCTTCCTTTATTTGTAAAGCCCAATGAAGGTGGTTCGAGTCTGGGGATGTCCCGCGTAATGGAGCCTGACCAGTTACAGGCCGCCATCGACCTTGCTTTTGAACACGATGACGAGGTGCTTGTGGAGGAGTACCTGGCCGGTACGGAGCTTACCTGTGGCGTTTTTAAATACAAAGGCAAAGTGAAAGCGCTTCCTGTTACCGAAATTGTCAGCAAAACGCAGGCGGCCTTTTTCGACTATGAGGCCAAATACACGCCCGGAGCGGCAGACGAGATCACGCCTGCGCGTATTACCGATAAGCTTACCTCAGAGGTACAGGATACTGCAGCAAAAATTTATTCCGAACTGGGAATGAAGGGGCTCACCCGTTTCGACTTTATCCATAGCCATGACACCCTGTTCTTCCTGGAGGTAAACGTAACCCCGGGCATGACGGAGACCAGCATCGTGCCACAGCAGGCCGCCGTGGATGGCATTTCCAACATGGATCTGTTTACCATGCTGATAGAAGACGCCTTAGCCGGCAGGTAATTGACCCTTAAGAAAGGTGATTAGCTTATCCATGGCTCGTTTGCGATGGCTGATCCTGTTTTTTTCTGTTGCCGGCATCTCAGCAAAACTCATCGTATAGCCATCCGGAATGAAAACGGGGTCATATCCAAATCCTTGCTTGCCTTTGGCCTCATGGTCTATCTGCCTTCAACGATTCCCTCAAAGAAATAACTGCTGCCCTGTAAGACCAGGGCGATGACCGTCCGGAAGCGGGCACGTCTGTTTTGTGACCCCTGCAGTTCTTTGAGAAGTTTTTGCATGTTTTTGATGCTGTCTTTTTCCGGGCCGGCATATCTTGCGGAGTACACGCCCGGCATCCCATGGAGTGCTTCCACTTCAAGCCCGGTGTCATCGGCAAAGCAATCCATATTATGATGATCTGTTACATGGCGGGCCTTGGCCAGGGCATTTTCTTCCAATGTATCATATGGTTCCGGAATTACCTCGTAGCAGCCTATGTCAGATAAACCCTTTAAAACAAAATCAGGGCCGAGGATGGCCCTGATCTCTTCTATTTTGTGTTGATTATGGCTGGCAAAGACAATCTCGTTCATCTGTTTATGCTTCGGTACACAGCCCAATTCCTGCGACAGGTCAGGCCTTGTCATTACTGGAGCTCTATCAGCGCATGATGCTTGGCAACAATATCACCCTCTTTGATATTGACTCTTTTGATGACGCCATCTTCCGGTGCCAGGATAATATTTTTCATCTTCATGGCTTCCAGTATGCACAGTTCGCTGCCTTCCTTCACCTTTTGTCCTTTTTTGACAAATACTTTTTGAATATTGCCCGGCATGAACGAGGTCACCACCTTGGGATTTAATGGTGTATAGGGTTTTCGTTGCTGATATTTTTTGTTTGGAAGCGTAGTGTATTCCACGTCATCCACGTTGAGCAATATATTTTTTGTTTTTTTCCCTTTTCGTTTCTTCATAAGAAAAGTTTGTGAGGTTCATGATAAGAAAAGTTTGTGAGGTTCATGATAACCGGATCAGAATGGCGGGATGCCATGTTTTTTCTCCGGGCTTTTTTCGTCTTTGTCGACGGCGATTTCCAGTGCGTGCAGCAGGAACTTGCGTGTTTCACCTGGTTCTATCACCGCGTCAATATACCCATGGGCTGCTGCCACATA
>SL_8KL_010_SEDDRAFT_10003162_pt1 | contig 13657 bp, 9 predicted proteins | sample SodLakKL_010_SED_4_FD_11160 | JGI IMG/M metagenome (IMG submission 11160) | reverse complement strand
GAGTCGCACTTTAACGGCCCCAACCTTCTCTCCCTGGGCAGTCAGGTAATCAATAGTCTCCTCAATGGTTTCAGTGACTGAACCCATGGCAATTACTACCCGTTCAGCATCAGCGGCACCATAATAATTAAAGGGCTGATAATTTCTTCCGGTTAAATTATTAATTTTCTCCATGTTTTTGGCAACTATCTCGGGAGTTCTCTCATAATACTTATTAGCTGCCTCCCGGGCCTGGAAGAAAATATCAGGATTTTGGGCAGTTCCCCTGGTTTCAGGATTCTCGGGGCACATAGCATCACTGCGAAACTCTTCCAGGGCTTTCTCATTGATAAGTTCAGCCAGATCATCATAGTCCAGCACATCAATATTCTGTATTTCATGGGAAGTTCTAAAGCCATCGAAAAAATGGATGAAGGGCAGACGGGATTCAATTCCGGCCAGATGGGCTACTCCGGCCAGATCCATGACTTCCTGCACACTGCCGGCTGCAATCATTCCCGCCCCGGTCTGACGGCAGGCCATGACATCCGAGTGGTCACCAAAAATCGAGAGAGCCTGGGTCGCCACTGTTCTGGCGCTGACATGAAAAACCCCCGGCAAAAGTTCTCCGGCCATCTTATAAATATTTGGCAGCATCAGCAGCAGGCCCTGAGAGGCGGTAAAGGTTGTAGTCATGGCACCAGTTGCCAGCGAACCATGCACCGCTCCAGCTGCCCCTCCTTCCGACTGCATTTCGGTCAGTTTGACCCTTTGACCGAAGATGTTCTTGCGTCCATGGGCACTCCATTCATCGACCATTTCGGCCATTGGTGAGGATGGAGTTATGGGATAGATAGCTGCCACATCAGTAAAGGCATAGGCTACATGGGCAGCAGCAGTATTGCCATCCATGGACTGCCTTTTGGTAGTCATTAATTGTTCCCCCCTAAATGATTTTATGGAAAACATATAGATTCACATAGTTAGTCAGTATTTAGTATATCCGATTCAATTTTTAGTGTCAAATTATTTAAAATTCAGATATATTAATCATGCTTAATTAGTGATATAATCGGAATTTCAGCCTCTTTAACGGCCTGCCCTTTTGATTATTAATTGCTATTCTACCCAACCATTAAATTCTGGAGTAGCTGAACATAAAGAAAATTAATATATCCAGCAGCAGAAATAAAACCTCCTATAGATCTTAAGTATCGACTTTAAGTTTTACAACTTCAAATTTTGAAATTATACCGGCTTAAAGGTGCTGGATTCTAATCATTCAGCTGTTTTTTGAAGTAAATTTTGTCTGAAACCGGGTTAGGAGTTGATTTTTTAGGCTACCAGCAAGTATAATTAGTTTGGAGTGGTTTTGATTGAAATTGATAAGTTTAATTGGAATTGGCAAAATTCAAAAGAAAATAATGGGATAACTTCAAGGAGGTAATTACATGCCCTCATCACAGGCAGAACCCTTCAAAATTAAAATGGTGGAAAAGATCAAGAAGATCCCCCGCAATGAGCGGGAAAAAGCCCTGGAAAGAGCCGGCTACAATCTTTTTGCCCTCAACTCTGATGAAGTCTACATCGACCTTCTCACCGACAGCGGAACCGGGGCAATGAGCGATGAACAGTGGGCCACGCTGATGCAGGGAGATGAATCCTACGCCGGTAGCCGCAGTTATTCCCGGTTAAAGGAGACAGGTCAGGAAATCTTCGGTCACCGCTACATACTCCCGGCCCATCAGGGACGGGGAGCCGAGCGGGTACTCTTTCCGCTGCTGATTTCTGAAGGACAGTATGTGATAAATAATATGCATTTTGATACCACCAAGGCCCATGTTGAGCTGGCCGGGGGACGGGCCAAAAATTTTGTCATTCCAGAAGCTTATGATACCAGGAACTATCATCCTTTCAAGGGTAATTTTGACCTGAAAAAGCTGGAAAATTTTCTCCAGGAGACCCCCCGGGATAAAATTGCTTTCATTATCGTGACAGTCACCTGCAACAGCGCCGGGGGGCAGCCAGTTTCCCTGGATAATATTAAAGCTGTTTTTAAGCTTGCCAAAGAATATAATCTCAGGGTTGTTTTTGATGCCGCCCGCTTTGCTGAAAATGCCTATTTCATCAAAAGAAGAGAGGAGGGGCAATCCCGACGTTCTCAAGTTGAAATAGCCCGAGAGATGTTTAACCATGCAGATGCCTTTACCATGAGTGCGAAAAAGGATGCCATTGTCAACATTGGCGGCCTGATAGGCATCAAAGATGATGAAGAGCTTTACAATCAGGTTCGTTCCCGGCTGGTTCCTCTGGAAGGCTTTCCAACCTATGGAGGCCTGGCCGGCCGCGATATGGAAGCCCTGGCCACCGGCCTCCGGGAAGGTCTGGATTATGACTATCTCAAGTACCGCACCGGCCAGGTGGAATATCTGACAGAAAAACTGCGGGAAAATGATGTTCCCGTTCAATATCCTGCCGGAGGACATGCAGTTTTCCTTGATGCTGCCGAAATACTGCCTCAGATACCCTACCACCAGTTTCCAGCCCAGGCGCTGGCTAATGCCCTCTATCTGGAAGCAGGAGTTCGGGGAGTAGAGATAGGCTCTTTTCTGCTGGGGAGAGATCCTGAAACCGGAGAACAGCTTAAGTCTCCTCTTGAGCTGCTCCGCCTAGCCATTCCCCGGCGGGTTTATACCAACAATCACCTGGATGTGGTGGCTGAAGCTCTGATCAATATTAAGGAATATGCCGGAGAATTAACCGGACTGAAATTCACTTACGAACCTGAAGTTCTGCGGCATTTTACCGCCCGGCTAAAACCGGTAAAACAGGATTAATTTTAGCTGCCGGCTTTACACTGCCAGCAGCAATCACCACTTTAAATCTAAGCACCCCTCAATCTTTACTAACTTAACTGCTTTACTGACTTTACTGCCTTTACCACCTCTACTGCCATTACTGCAAAAATTAGTAAGGAGGGATTTATCTTGCATTACCGCAAAATGGGAAATCTGCCGGAGAAGGTTTCAGCCCTGGGATTTGGCGCCATGCGTTTTCCGGTGCTGGATGATGACTACGGTAAAATTGATGAAGAAAAAGCAGCAGAAATGCTGGATTATGCTCTGGAAAAGGGCGTTAACTATATTGATACCGCCTGGAGCTACCACGAAGGAGAAAGCGAGAATTTTCTGGGTGAGTATTTAACCGAACAAGGTAAGCGAGAAGATATTTATCTGGCCACCAAGCTGCCAACCTGGTTAATCGAAAAGGAAGAAGATCTGGATTATTACCTCGACCAGCAGTTAAAAAAATTGCAGACTGATTATATTGACTTTTACCTGCTGCACACCCTGAGTTCGGGGCGCTGGGAGAAAATGGTGGAGGTTAAGGCTGTCGACTGGCTGCTGGAGAAGAAAAAGGAAGGAAAAATCAACTATCTGGGCTTCTCCTTCCACGACGAGTATGATCTTTTTCAGGAAATAGTTGATTATACCTCCAGCTGGGATTTCTGTCAGATCCAGTATAATTATCTCGACCAGGAATATCAGGCCGGCACCCGGGGGCTGAAATATGCTGCTGAAAAAGGTCTGGGAGTAATAATAATGGAACCTCTTAGAGGTGGACTGCTAGCTCAGGAACCCCCGCAGGAAGTTAAGGATATCTGGCAGGAAAGCAGCCGAAATATTTCTCCAGCGGCCCGGGCGCTGGAATGGCTTTGGGATAAGGCGGAAGTTTCTCTGGTTTTAAGCGGTATGAGCCGGCTGTGTGAGGTTGATGAGAATATTAATACAGCTTCCGGTCTGGAGGGGCCAGGCGAACTGGATTTTGAAGAAAGAAAGCTGGTAGGCCGGGCTGCAGAAAAATTTAAAGAGCTGGCTCCGGTAGGCTGTACCGGCTGCAACTACTGTATGCCCTGTCCAGAAGGGGTCTTTATTCCCCGGGTCTTCGATTACTACAATCAGGCCCATATCTATGATAATTATGAAGAAATCCAGGAATCCTATGCCAAGCTGAAAGAAAAACAGCAGGCCAGTAGCTGCGTCGCCTGCCTTAAGTGCGAGGACAAGTGTCCCCAGGAACTCTCCATAGCCAGTCTAATGGAGGAAATAGCCAATTATTTCTAGCTGAAGAAAATTAGAAAAATAATCCTGTTATATATCAGCAGGGGAGCCTTCTGGCTCCCCTGGGTGTTTAGCTTTTTTTGCCCTGTCTGCTATTTTAAACCACCAGCAGGGTAACGGCCATTATCAGCATCCCGGAAATAAAGGCATATATCTCCCGGTGACCTTCTCCATACTTCTGCGCGGTAGGCAGCAGCTCGTCAACCGAGATAAATACCATCACACCCGCGACAAAGGCAAAAATCAGACCAAATATCAGCTCATCCAGCAGCTGGTAGAGGAGAAAATATCCAATCACCGCCCCGATCGGTTCAGCCAGCCCGGCTAAAAAGGCATAACCCACAGCTTTAGCCCTGCTTCCGGTAGCATAAAAAATCGGAATGGATACAGCGATTCCCTCAGGAATATTATGCAGAGCAATCGCTATCGCTATAGATATCCCCAGGGCGGGATCAGCCATAGTGGCTACAAAGGTTACCAGACCTTCAGGAAAGTTATGAATTGCTATGGCAGAAGCTGATATTAGTCCCACTCTGTGAAGTTCCTCGCGGTCCTCCCCGGCCAGAGATTCCTGCATCTTATCCCGATCCTCTTCTGCCAGAGCTTCTATCTGCTCTTCATCCCAGACATGATGAGGGTTTTCTGCTTCAGGAACCAGTCTATCTATCAATAAAATTAATAAAATGCCCAGAAAAAAAGCCAGCACCGTTACAGCAAACCCCATATCAGCCCCCAGGGCAGCCTGCAGATCCTCCCTGGCCTCATCGAAAAGCTCAACGAAGGATATGTAAATCATAACCCCGGCCGAAAAACTCAGGGCTGAAGCCAGAAATCGGGTATCGGTTTTTTTGGTAAAGAAAGCCAGAATGCTGCCCAGGCCGGTTGAAAGTCCGGCAAAGGTAGTCAGGCCGATTGCCAGCCATAAATTTTCCAAAAAAATCACCTCACTTAATAGGATATTATTTTGATTTTTAAGTCCCAATCTGGATTTTCTAAGTAAATTTGCCTGCACTTTATGTCGGTATTACAGGACAGAAAAATGACAGAAAAATTAGCTGCTAAAAAAGCAAAATTTCATTTTCCAAAATCTATGTCTTTCACAAATTAAAACAAATCAATATTATCGACATTATCGACTTTTTTATAGCAGTCCGATAACTTGAATAATAAATCGACACAGCAATATTATAACATGATAATAAATATTAATAAAGAATTATCAAGAGAAAATTCAAGTTTTTCACCCGGAAAAAGAGGATTTTAATTGAAGATGTTTAATTCTTATATATGAAGATAAGTTTATCTAAAGATAAATAATAAGAAGTTAATTTTATATAATGAGCTTAATAGCTTTGATATCAGCACCGGCCTGTCTTCAGGCCGGTTTACCACTGCAAAAATAAAGGAGTTTTACCCTTGCAGCAGTATGATTTTAAATATTTCTTTTTAAAATATAAAAAACGCTATCTGCTGGGAGTTGTCTGGCTGGCCCTGGTTGATATTCTCCAGCTTATTATCCCCCAGATTTTAAGGCTTTTTACCGATGACCTCCAGGAAGGTCTGCTGGATGGTGCCGGGTTGGTTAGATACGCCTTTTTTATTATTCTGGTAGCTGGAGGTACAGCTTTTTTTAGGTTCCTCTGGAGGCTTTATATCAACGGAACAGCCCGTAAACTGGAAAGGGATCTGAGAAATGACCTCTACAGCCATCTCCAGCGGCTCTCTCCCTCCTACTTTCAGCATCAAAAAACAGGCGATCTGATGGCTCATGCCACCAATGATATCAACGCTATCCGCCGGGCAACAGGACCGGGAGTGGTGATGCTGGCCGATGCCATCCTGTTAACAATAGCTACCATCGCTATTCTGATTTTTACCATCGATATTCGTCTGACTCTGATGGCTTTAATTCCTCTGCCCTTTATCTCGCTGGTTTCAGTCCACTTTGGTAAGATTATTCATAAAAAATTCAAAAGCGTGCAGGAAGCCTTTTCCAACCTCAGTGATAAAGCTCAGGAAAACTTTTCCGGCATCCGGGTAGTCAAGGCCTTTGCCCGGGAAAAAAAAGAAGTAGAAAGATTCGAGGTCAGCAACAAAAATAACTTTCTCCGCAATGTCGATCTCATCAAAACCTGGGGGCTTTTTCGTCCGCTGGTCCAGTTCTTCTCCGGTCTCAGTTTTCTGGTGGTTATCTGGTATGGTGGAAGACTGGTAATCCTGCGCACCATCTCCCTGGGAGATTTTGTGGCCTTCATCAGCTATCTCGGCATGCTGACCTGGCCAATGATGGCTCTGGGCTTTGTTATCAATATTATTCAGCGGGGCCGGGCTTCTCTGGATCGGCTCAATGCCATCTTTGCAGAAGAGCCTGATATCTATGATTTCCCCGGAACTGATTTTGATATCAGCGAGCTGAGAGGAGAAATAACCTTTGATGATCTGACCTTTTCCTATTCTAAAGATGATGAAACTGTGCTGCAGGATATTAATCTAGAAATTGCTGCCGGCGATACTGTTGCTTTTCTGGGACGGACCGGCTCGGGCAAATCCACCATCGCCCGGCTGCTTTTACGAATGTACAACACCGACCCCGGAGAGATTTACCTTGACGGCCATGATATCCGGGAAGTGCCTCTCAGGGTAATCCGGGAGGAGATGGCCTATGTTCCTCAGGATAATTTCCTCTTCTCCACCACCATCGCAGAAAATATTGCCTTTCACGATCCTGAGACTCCCAGGGAAAAGATTGAGCAGGCAGCCCGTGAAGCCTGTGTCTACAAAAATATCAAAGATTTTACCCACGGTTTTGATACCATTCTGGGAGAGCGGGGAGTAACCCTTTCCGGAGGCCAGCAGCAGCGGGTCGCTCTGGCCCGGGCCCTGATTAAAAGGCCGAAGATTTTAATGCTGGATGATTCTCTCTCGGCTGTCGATACCAAAACTGAAGAAGAAATTCTTCAGAATCTGGAGAGCATCATGGCAAAGCGAACCACAATCCTGATCGCCCATCGAATATCCACTATTAAAAATGCTGACCGAATCTTTGTGCTGGACCGGGGACAGATTATTGAGAGGGGAGACCACGAATCTCTGCTGGAAAAAGAAGGTCTCTATTATGATATCTATCAGAAGCAGCTGCTGGAAGAAAAACTGGAAGAAAGCTAGGAAAGGAGGAGCAGGATGAGAGATTTTCGCGAAGAAGAAGAGCTGGGTAAAGCCTATGACTCCCGGCTAATGAAAAGATTATTAACCTATGCTCGTCCCTACTGGAAAATCCTGCTGCTCTGTATTCTCCTGCTGCTGGTGGTTACTGCCGTGCAGCTGGCCCGGCCCTACCTGATCCGCCTGGCTATTGATGACCATATCAATGTTATGAACCTTCCCCAGGTGGTCTTTAACGAGCCTCCCCCGGAAGAGGTGGAGTATCTGGAGCTGGATGGCCTCTATCTGGCCCGGGAGAATCAGCTGGAGGGTGATTACCCCGATCGGGAGCGCTATCAATTTATCAGGCACGAAGGAAATTATTTCCTGATTCCTACCTTTACCCCCAATCCTGAAACTGTTGCGGTAACCGGTGAGCCCGGAAATTATTCTGCTGAAGTCAATCAGGAGGAGTATCCGGCTCGCATTCTTTCAGCTGAAGAGCTGGCTGAAATGCGGGAGCAGGACTTTGCTGGAATAACCAGAATCGCCCTCTTTCTCCTGACAATCATGCTTTTTGGTTTCGGTTTTCATTATCTGGAGGTTTATCTACTGCACAAAACCAGCCAGCAGATTATTTACAACATGCGCCAGGAAATCTTTTCCCATCTTCAGAATATGTCCCTTTCATATTTTGACCAAAACCCTGTGGGGCGGCTGGTTACCCGGGTTACCAATGACACCGAAACCTTAAATGATATGTATTCCCAGGTTATTGTCACCCTTTTTAAAGATATTTTCATGCTGGCCGGAATCGTTATTATCATGCTGGCCATGAATATCCAGCTCACTCTGGTAACCTTTGCCATCATGCCGCTGGTTCTGGTGGTTTCCATCATTTTTCGCTATTATGCCCGGGAGGCCTATCGCAAGGTTCGGGTCAGGCTGGCAAAGATCAACGCTACCATCTCAGAGAATATCTCGGGAATTGAAATTATTCAGATCTTTAATCAGCAGAAGCGCAAGTTTCAGGAATTTAAGGAGATCAACAAAAGCTATTACGATGCCACCATGCGGCACATTCTGGTCTATGCCATTTTCCGACCATCGATGGATCTTCTCTATTCCCTGGCCCTGGCCATCCTGATCTGGTACGGGGGAGGCCGGGTTCTGCAGTCAACTTTAAGTTTTGGGATTCTTTATGCCTTTACCGATTATATCCGGCGCTTTTTCCAGCCGATCAACGACCTGACGGAGAAGTATAACACCCTGCAATCTGCCATGGCTTCGGCTGAAAGGATTTTTACCATCCTTGACACTGAAGAAGAAATAGAAAATCCCGCCCGGCCTGTGCCGCTTCCTCAGGAAGTACGGGGACGGGTTAAATTTAAAAATGTCTGGTTCAGCTATGATGATGACGAATGGGTTTTGAGGGATATTAATCTCGATATTGAACCCGGAGAAACCGTTGCTCTGGTAGGGGCAACCGGGGCCGGTAAGTCCTCTATGATCAAACTTCTCAGCCGTTTCTATGATGTACAGCGAGGAGAAATAACAGTCGATGGTTACAATATCAAGGATTTTAACCGCCGGGAACTGAGGAAACACATCGGGGTTGTCCTCCAGGAGGTATTTCTATTTACCGGCACGGTGGCTGATAATATCAGCCTCCATCGGGATGATATCTCCCGGGAGGAAATCAGACAGGCTGCTGAATATGTTAACGCTCACGGCTTTATCTCCCGGCTGAAAAATAGCTACGAACATGAGGTCCAGGAGCGGGGCTCTACCTTCTCTGCCGGAGAAAAGCAGCTGATTGCCTTCGCCCGCACCCTGGCCTATGATCCCGATATTCTGGTGCTGGATGAGGCAACTTCGAATATTGATACCGAAACCGAACTTCTGATTCAGGATGCCCTTTATAAACTGACTGAAAACCGCACCACCATTGTAATCGCCCACCGTCTTTCCACCATCCAGCATGCCGACCGCATTGTTGTCATGCATAAGGGTAAAATCAGGGAGATGGGAGACCATCAGGAACTGTTAGCCCGGGGCGGCATCTATCATGACCTCTACCAGCTGCAGTATAAGGACCAGCTGGCGCCCTCGCAGACAGAAGAACAGGAACTGACAGCCAGAAGCAGCGGCCAGTCAGCCAGTTCCTGAGTTCCACTTTAAGGATTTACCCGTAAATTTTCTGCCTCGTTTTCTCAGCTGGAATTGTTACTGCCTCCAGCTCTGCTCAGCTTCTCCCGGATCTTCTCTGCCTGCTCAGCCTCTTCCCTGCTGGCCCTGCCAGCATAGCGAGCCTGCTCATAAAGAACAGTAAACTCCTCAAGGAGATCCGCTGTCTTCTGCCAGTTTTCCTGCTCCAGCAGACTGATGAGATATTTCCTGGGAGAATCTCCCGGGTTTTTGTAGCTGTATTTTTGAGCCAGCTGGAGAAACTGATAATACTGATAGCGGATCCTTTCCACCGGGTCTTTCAGATTATAATCGGGTCGTCCAAATCTCTCTTTAAATCCCTCCCTGAGCCGTTCGATAAATTCTGCTGCATTCTTTTTCAGGAGGGGTCCGGCCTGAAGAGACTCGCGCTTCTCGGTAAAACCTTTATCTTCCTCTCCCCGCCCTTTTAATATCCTGCGGATGATAAAAAAGATAACAGCCACTATAACTATTGTCAAAATCAGTCTGCCGATTCCGGTAGCTTCCAGCTGGCTGACAGTCTCTTCCCGAAATTCAAGTGCTTCAGGCTCACCTACAATCTCCCCGATTAATTCTCCCATTATTTCTCTTTCCCGGGCAAAGTCAATTAATCGTTCTGCCAGCAAAAATACAGGATAAACCAGCAATCCAATAAGATAAGCCAGAGCTGACATCAGCCTGTTCCAGCCCTTCAGGAAAATGTTTGCTGCAGTCTGAATCTGGGCCCGCAGAGGCAAATTAAACAATATTCCCAGCAGCAGAGCCAGCAGCAGTGAAGCGGTAAAGAGCAGCAGGGCTGGCTGCCAGGTTCTCTCTCCTTTTTCTTCCTGAGATTTTTCGGGACTGTAGGCTGCCTGCAGAAAAAAAAGCAGCAGCAGAAATACCAGAATTTCAACCGGATTAACACTTAACTCCAGGTAGCCGGCCAGCAGCAGAGCCAGCAGGTAGAGAAGCTGAAGGCGAAGAATTTCAGCGCTAAAATCAACCTGGCGGCTGTAAAATTGCTGGCGCAGGGAAAGCAGAATCAACAGCAGAATAACCGGGATAAAAAATAATAGAGGCCAGTTCAGCAGCCAGACCGGCAGCAGCAGTAATCCCGAGAGCAGAGCCAGACTGATAGCCCTGGCATAATTTGATTTGAGATCAGCAGGGAGTTCTCCCCAGAGCCCGCCCAGCACAAGCACCAGCAGCAGATAGAGCTCCCCCTGCCAGCTCAGGACAAAATCAGCCGCCTCAAGAGCAATATGAGAGAGAGGATAGCGCAGTATCATCAGGCTGACAGCAGCAAAAAGCAGCTTTCCTCCTGGATTATAGCGGCTGAATCTCATAGTATCCCCCCTCTTCCTGCTGGAGAAGACAGCGATAAACTGCAATTTCCTCGGGGAAATCAGGCAGTTCCTGCTCATCACCCAGGATTATCAGACTGGTATTTCTCAGATATACAGGATTTTCCAGATCAAGTCCCCGGGGATATCCGGTTATCACAATTTTTTGGGCAGCAGGACTTAATTTTCCCAGAGAACGGGAAAGTTTTCGGCGAAATAAAGGCCGCAGGCAGGCCAGTTCCGAGAGAATCATCTCCAGCTGGCGGGGATTTTTATCCGGAATTAGATGAAAACCCTGGCCGCTTCTCCCCAGCCCATTGCTGGTCAGGCCTACCGCCAGATCCAGTCTGAGCAGCTCAGCTGCCAGAGAACCGGTCAGGGCAATAGCTTCCTCCAGCTTGCTGGGTTCAAACCCCTGCCAGTGATGCTCTGTTGTCCTGACATCCAGCAGCAGCTCTACTTCCGTTTCCAGTGAGGGATGATAGATGTCGGACTTCAATTCCTGATGGCGGGCAGAAACCTTCCAGTTAATGGTCTTCCAGGAATCAGTATAATGATAATCGCGGACACCGGCCCGATTGGTCCGATCCTGAAAAATCCAGCCCCGTGACATTCTGGTGCCGCCAGTCTTGATATTTTTAAAAAGCCGGCCTCTCACCTGATAAAGTCTGGGATATACCAGCAGTTCCAGGGACTGTTCCAGAGTTTTTTCCCGGGAAAAGAGGTTGAAATAATCCTGACTCTGCACTTTAGCCCTGTCAATGGTATATCGCCCCCTTCCCTCCAGACTCAAAGTATATTTTCTCCTGACCCTTTCAAACCAGTTCAAACTGACCAGATCCTGAAAAAGCTGCCTGTTGCCCGGCATTTGCTGAAAAAATCTGGCACTGCTGGGCCTGATCCCCCGGGAGAAACTGCAGCTAAATTGCAGTCCCGGCAGCGGCAGCAGCTTTAAATTTTCCAGGACAATAATAAAATCAGTCTCTTCTCCGGCCATAATCTTCTTCCGGGAAAGATTAAATTCCGTATTTAATCCCCGTAGAGAAAGAATATTCCAGAAATATGAGAGCAGCAGTAGTGCCAGGAAAGTCAAACTTCCCCAGACCAGGGCCGGTATCCCCAGCTGTAAGCCCATCCCCAGTAGAACTGCAAATATCACAAGCCAGGTTTTTAAGTTTATCACAATGTTTATACCCCCTCTTCTACCGGCACCTCAACCTCCTGCAGCACTTCCCTGATTATTTTTTCTCTGCTTTCTCCCCTGAGCCGGGCATTATCATCCAGCAGCAGCCGATGTTCAGCAGCCGGAGAGAAGACTTCCTGAATATCATCAGGAATAACATAATCTCTACCCTGGAGAAGTGCCCTGGCCATTGCAGCCCGCATTATCGCCAGAGAAGCCCGGGGGCTTAAACCCAGCTTTACCAGTTTAATTTCCCGGGTTTTTCGTACCAGTCTGGTAATATAGCCCAGCAGATCCTCTGCCAGTTCAACCTGCAAGACTTTTTCCTGGAGAGCAATTATCTCTTCCCGGGAGATCACCGGCTCAAGTTCTGGCAGGGGATCCCGGCTTCGGTAATGCTGAAGTATGCTGGTTTCCTCCTTTTCTCCAGGGTAGCCGACCCTGAGCTTAAAAAGAAAGCGATCCAGCTGAGCTTCGGGCAGGGGAAAGGTTCCCTCCAGCTCCACCGGATTTTGAGTTGCCACCACCAGAAAGGGCTCTTCCAGCTTAAAGGTCTGCCCCTCCACAGTTACCTGCCGCTCTTCCATAACTTCCAGCAGACTGGCCTGAGTGCGGGGCACCGCCCTGTTGATCTCATCAGCCAGGAGAATATTGGTATGCACCGGACCCGGTCTAAACTTAAAATCATTATCCCTTTGATTATAATAATAAATTCCGGTAACATCAGCCGGCTGGAGGTCCGGGGTAAACTGAATTCGATCAAAATCAATCCCCAGAGAACGGGCCAGCGAATTGGCCAGCCGGGTTTTACCAACCCCTGGAACATCGTCAAAAAGAATGTGCCCCCTGGCAAGAAGAGCCACCAGCATCAATTCGACCACCCCTTTTTTTCCGATAATAACGCGGCTGATATTGTCGATAATTTTTTCTGCAGCTTCTGCAGCTTTTAACATTGATATCCCCCCACACTTTCTACTCAGGATAAATTCCCTTGCAAACATTTCCTCTGCTCAGGGTAAATACTTTTACAAGATATTTCCTCTGCCCAGAGCAAATACTTTTATAAAATATTTCCTTTACGTGCCAGGATCTTTGTGTGCTGTGTCTATCTAATATAAATTTTCTGTTATTTGTCGCTGATGACCAGTTATTACCCGGGGCTCCTGGAGCTATTGACCTGCAGCCTCTCACCTACAGATTAATTTTCATTTGTTTTACAGCTTCAGCTGACAGGCCAAAAGATTATTTTAATAAAGCTTTTAATATTAGAATTTTATTAATTGAAAACATTACCTTTATTAATAGAACATTACCAATAGATCTTTATCAATTAAGCTTTTTCAATAAGCTTTCAATAGTTCCACTAGCAATTGAGCTTTTCCAGGTAAAAAAAACAGAAAATCGAAAAAGAAAAACCCCCAATAATGGGGGCTAATCCTCAATCAAAAAATACAAACCGGTCAGTGGGAAAAAAACAGCATCAGAACTAAATCAGTCAGAAATTAATCAACCCTTCCTCCCCTGATTTCAGGCTGAGGTCTCATCTTTGACATCCATATCCCGGGGATCGCTGGCCCATTTACCACAGCGGTCGCCGGTCATTGCAATGGTTTTGCCGTTGGCCTGAATTCTAATAACCTCGCATTCATTGGCACAATCCTCACAGATAAAGCTGGAGGTTTCAAAATTATCATGGGTAA
>SL_8KL_010_SEDDRAFT_10003159_pt1 | contig 13659 bp, 19 predicted proteins | sample SodLakKL_010_SED_4_FD_11160 | JGI IMG/M metagenome (IMG submission 11160) | reverse complement strand
ACGAAAAAGTAAAAAAGTCAAAATAGCTCAAATCAACCAGCGAATAAGAGAGATGCTTGATGATCACAAGCAAAGCCAAGAAGAAATAGATAAAATAATAAATGATGAGTTTGGAGGTAAGCCAGATTTTGAAAATAAAATAAAAGAAGCTGAGAAAGATATTAATTAGTCAACTCCCCTCCTATATAAATGCTGTAATATATGCCCCTTAACTGGGGCTATTTTTTTTATCTATGCTATACTAAATATTAATCCTTTCTTTTTTATTTTTTATTTATTTTTTGTTTTATATATATAAGCATATAAGCTTAATAAACATATAAGCATATAAATTATATAATTTCAGGATGTTGTATTAATAAGTAAGCTATAAGTAATAATACCACATTGTCACATTATTGTATAATAATATGCTGTTATCTTAAGAAATATAGAAATATTAAGACCCCCAGACTTTTGTGTTAAGTAATTAAGTTAAATACTAGCGAATATAACATATAAACAAAACCAAGACCTTTGTAGCAAGAAATAATATAAGTAAAATTAAGTGAATAAAATAGCTGCAAAGGCTATATATAATAATTGAAAGCAACATAGAAGGAAAGGAAATAATGCAAAGAACACACAATCATAGAGTGGACACTCATGCATTTGATGGTTAAGATGTATATTACTATTGGCAAAAGATCTAAATGCACAGGAAATACACTCATGTACAATATATATACAAAAGGGGTGATGTTAGTATGTTAGTAATAAAGTTAAAGGCCTTAAAATTAATAATTAAGCTTTTAAAAAGGATGTTATTTTATATCTTAAATCCTGAAAAGATTGAAAAATCAGAAAATATTAAGCTTATGTATGAATGCGACGAGATTTTGGAGGAAATAGATAAAAGAATACAAGAAATAGAAATAAGAAATTAAGCGGTGTTACTATGAAAACAGCAGAAGACGCGTTAGTATTAGATTATTATGGCCTTCTGCCTGATTATGTTAGTAGTACAAACTTTAAGATTAAATGCCCATTTCATGCAGAGAATGTTGAAAGTTTAAATGTGAGTATAGATAATGGCATATTTTATTGCTTTGGATGTGGAGCTAAAGGAGATTTTATTGACCTAATTTCAGAATTAGAAAATATAAATAGGCTTAAAGCTATGCAGAAGTATTATAAGATAACAGATGATGCCGATAAAGTAGATTTTAGTGATCTGACTGAAGAAAAAGATACAGCAGAATTATTAAAAAGGGCAAAAAATTTCTATATAAATTTAAAAGATGATGCATGGGGAGGTGATGATAGGTATGCAAAATATATGACCAACCATAGGGCTTTTAATCCTAAAACTTTAGAAGAAGCTGGGGTCAAAATTAATAGAAGCAGCGAGTATCCAATAGTTATACCAATATATGAGCAAGGAGTGTTTAAGGGATATATCGTTAGGCGAGTAGATTCAAAAGAGCCTAAATACTTGTATAATAAAGGTTTTATGAAAAAGAAGACATTAGCAGGAAATATAATGCGAGGAATTGTTTTAATCGTCGAAGGAATGACTGATCTGCTAAGAGCTATAGAGTTTGGATTTCATAATGTAGCTGCACTATTAGGCTGGAAGATTTCTAATCACCAATATAACATTTTAAATAGACATGCTGAATTAGTTATTTCTGCACTTGACAATTCAGAAAGAGGTCACGAAGGAAGTCAAATTTTAGAAAAGAAATTCAAAGATAGATACATTAGATTTGCTTATCCTTTTAATGACAATATAGAAGACATCGCTGACATTAAAAACAAAGATATATTTAAGCATTGTTTAACAAGAACAAAAAATAATTTAAGAAAAGGTGAATAAAATAGCTGCAAAGTCTATATATAATAATTGAAAGGCAATAAAATAAATGGAGGTATAAGAAAATGAGTGGAGTATTAAACAAAATTAAGAATCAAATTAAGAATTCAAGCAGAGGTTTTGACGACGAGTTTAGATTAGGGGAGGATGAGTCAGCAAGAGTGAGGTTTTTGACAAAGTTTAATGATGCAACTGAGATAATTTGGCATGATATGTATGATGAGAATATTGATACGCCTTGCCTAAAGTATTATGGGGTAGAATGTCCATTATGTGAAAGAGACAAGAAAGACGAAGATTTAAGAACTAGAAGCCTTTTCGTTTGGACAGTTTACAATAGAGAGCAAGAAAAGAAGCAGGTGTTTAAGTTTCCTGCTAATAAGTTTAGTCCTGTTCCAGCGCTTGTTCAAATGTATGAAGAGTATGGGACACTTATTGACAGAGATTATAAGATTACAAGAACAGGGACTGGATTTGATATTAATTACCAAGCAATTCCTATGTCAAAAGAAGAGTTCGACAAAGACGAAGAAGATTATTCTGAAAAAGAATTATTTGACTTATTCAAGACGATACACAACGTTCAGGAATATGCTGATGGAAGTTTTGAAGAGGAAGACGATGTAGAAGAGGAAGAACCTGAAGAAATTACTGATTTAGACGTAGATGATGTAGATTTTGACGAATAAAACTAAAATCGTGGTGATAATATGAATTCTAAAAATGGAAAAAGAAAAGAAGAAGAAGAAGAAAAGGCGGTTGAGTTCGTAATGTCGGTAGAAGAAGCTGATGGAGTTGTAGAAATTAGACATAAAAAATCAGATGACGCTTATGGTAGCGATGAATCACAAATAATGATACAAGGATTTTTTGATAAGTTTACGATTGCATCAATGTTAGAAAATATAGCTGAGGCTTTTGCTGATAATTATGATAATATAACTGCAAGACAATTTCTTTATATGGCACTTGTCTCGTGTGGTGATGAAGATGATAGACCTTCCGAAGAATAATGATAAATTAGATGATTTATTTGAACTTCAGAAAAAGTTTCAAGCAAGGCTTTCTAAAGATAAACCAGAAAACTTTCCTAAAGAAGATCCTGCAAAATTACCTATGACAATAACCTCAATAGTTGCGGAGCTTGGTGAAATATTAGAAAATAACCAAAAATGGAAAGATTGGAGAGATAACCCACCTGAAATAGATAAAGAAAACCAAATTGAGGAAATTGTAGATTTTTGGCATTTTGTGATTAATCTTACGCTATATTTAGGGTATGATGCTGAAGAGGTTTATGAGAAATTTATTGAGAAAAATAAGAAAAACCACAAAAGACAGAATAATAATTATTGATTAATATAATGGGGTAATATAGATGATATTGAAACGGACGAAAAGCCTCATAGATTTTGCTCAAGATATAGATTTTGATAATATAGAAAAGCTGCTGAAGGTTGAAGATGAGTTAGCAAAAAGGAATGAAATTGTCAGGATAAATAATAAGGATCTTGACAAAAAGGGGAAGAGATATCTATTCTATACGTCTCTTCCCTATACTCTTTCTTCTAAAGATAAAGATATAAAGGATATTTGGAATTCTGAGGTTGAATGTAACGCATGCGCAAGGCTTAAATGCGAGAAAAAGAAATCGTTACCTACAGGAAATATACATGCTAATATATTTATTTTAGGCAATTTCTCTAGGCTCGAAAATGTATTCAACAAGCATAGCAGAAATTGGTCAATGGGAGGAGAAGCTGAGCTTTTAAGAAAGTCTTTGCTTTCACAGAAGCTCTATTTTAAGTCATGGTTTTCTAACGTAATTAAATGCCCTACACCTTTCAACAGATTTCCTACTGAAGAGGAGGTCGATAGATGCAAGAAATTTGTTGCAAAAGAAGTCGATTTTATTGAGCCAGAAAAGGTGCTTATATTAGGCAAAAAATTAAATAATTATAGGTTAAAAGACGGGGTAGAAATATATCATGCAGACCATCCTAGAAAGTATTTAGGCTATGCTTCAAAAATTTCTTTATACTCTAAGCATTTAGAGGAGGTTCTTAAAGGTGGAACCAATAACAATTCAAAACAAAAGCAATGATGGGAAAATATCTGTTGAGAATAAAACTGTTAAAATGAATATTATTCTTGCTACTTCTGGATTTCAAGAGCAGGAAAAAATAATAGAAAAAGAAGATAATTTAGCTTTTGATTTAAAATATCTAGAAGTTGATGGCAAAATAACAGATACTATAAAAGCATATTTGCTAATGACGTCTTTGCCTTTTGTAATTAATTCTGAGCCTAAAATCGATCTTGAAGATGTATGGGTTGAGAAAAGTAGTTGTAACAAATGCCGCACAGTTGTTGACAAGAAATATGCTATGTCTTCTGGAAATTTAAACCCAAAGTATTTTGTTGTTGGTGATGCGCCTTCTGACGCAAGTTTAGACAAGTATAGTAAGTTTAATAGAGCTTGGGATATTGGCCCATCTTCGAAAATGTTGAGGTTAGCGTTTAACGGCGTCGGCATTTATCGGTCAACTTGGTTCGCTAACTTGCTTGGGTGTGCAGTCACTAATAATAGAGATTCTTATCAAAGAGAAATTAAAAACTGCAAAGAGTTTTTGAAGCAAGAAATAAAGCAAGCAGCACCTGAAAATATAATACTTTTGGGTAATCATGTAGCTAATAATTTCCCTTTTGAAAAACAAGATTTTAATTTTGAATTTAGCAAATGTAAAGTTTATCACCCTGCATATTTTTTGTATAGAGGTAGAAATTATAAAGACTATTCAGATTATCTTAGAAATAAATTAGAGGTTAGTGAGGGTGGTGGAAGTAGTGAGTAAGGATAACCAGAAAGTAATTATTTTTGAAGGAATGGACATGACTGGAAAAACTAAGATAGCAAGGGCGTTATCATTTTTGCTTGATATCCCGTATTTTAAAAATAAATTAGAGCATAATAGAGGATATGACACATCAATAGCTTTAAAATATCAAGCCCAATATACTCAAGATTTATTACAAAAAACTGGATATTCTGTAATTTTTGATAGGTTTTGGCCAAGTGAAAAAGTCTATAGTGACGTTTTTGAGAGGCCGACTTATGAAAAAATATTAAGGGAGCTCGATATGCAGCTGTCAAAAATGAATTCAATAATATTTATTTTAGAGAAAGATAAAGCTGATTATGAAGAAGATAAGCAAGGAATTATTTCTAAAGAGAAATATGACAAAATTAAAAATAAGTTTAGGGATTTTAGTGATAAAGTAAAGACGACAACTAGATTTGTCAATGTATCAGAATTTAAAAAAGAGAATAACCGGTATTGTGTTCAATCTGAGATAGATGAAATTTTGAGATTATTGAGGGAGGAGTGGATCCTTTATGCATAAGCCTGAAAGCAAGATTGTGGGAGTTTACAAAGTCGGAAATGTTATAGAGTTTGAGGCTAATGATACTAATTTTGCAGTCACAGAAGTTATAAACGTAGTTAAGATGCTTTTAGATTTTGGGTATAATGTAGTAGTAATTAATGATGAAAAACTTCCTTCATATTCTAAAGCTGATTTTTGCAATCTCGAGTTTGCTACTATTGATAGTTTTTCTGGTGAAAATATGCTTGACTATCTTCTTGTTTTTAATGGCCCACTTGAGGGAATTGATTTTATTGATTATGATAATATTGAGGCTTTATCTTCTATTTCAAAATCATCTCATTTTGTTTTGACAGATATGAGAATAATGCTTCCAGATAGGTTTAATGATTTGTTTGACATAGTTTTGACTCAATCACCTAATCATATTTCTGAAATTAACTCTGAGCAAGCTTATAACGGTATGCCAGAATCTATTTTATACAATAACCCAATAAGTGAATTTAAATGCAGGCGAGAAAGATATTGACATAATTTTTGGAGGAACTGAGAGGAATAGGACTATTGACTTTCTTGAATATGTTTGGAGGCCTGATGTTACATTTTATGGGAAGGCACCTACAGTTAATTTTGAAGATAACCGTTTGCCAGCAAATGAGTTTTTAAAAGTTTTGGAAAGAGCTAAGTTTTCTCCTGTAATAGCTGACCCAACGTATAATAAAAATGGGTTTGTGACACAAAGGTTTTATGAATGTATTTCGTCAAATATTGTTCCATTTGTTGATGCTAAGTATGATAGATTTGAAAAGTTAATTAGCCATGATGACTGGAAAAGAGTATCTTCGTATAAGCAGATGAGAGAAAAAATTAATGTGCTTCTTGAAAATAAACTTGAGCATGAATACTTAATTAATAAGCAGCAAGAAGATTATATAAAAGATGAATATGTTCATGGGGCTTATACAATATCATGCTTACTTCAAGAAGATGGTTTTTATGAATGACTCATTAGAGATTTGTAGCAAAATTGATATAGCAGAGAAACCTTGGGGTTATGAAGAGAGAATCTGAAGATGAAATGAGTGGTAATATTGGCAGTAAGGATGAAGACATAGCTGGTAGTCTGGAGGATTTAAAGCAGAAAGAGGATGAACTGAAAAGTAAAATAAGAAAATATCTGGAGGTAAATAATATCGACAAAATGTATAAATTACTGGCAGATCTGAGAGAGACTATTAGGAAAAGAAATGAACTCAATAAGGAGTATAACTTCAGGGGCGATGAAGAAAAGTTTAACAATATAAAAACTTTTTTACTGCAGATTGTGGATAGGCTGACGGGAATATTTGCATAAAATCTTATAACCAAAGGGGGTAATAGATAGACATGTACATGAAAATATGTCCTGACTGTAAGAAAGAAAGCTACAGCAGTAATAAAAGAAGCTGGCAATGCCCGTACTGTAATAGAGAACTAAATGATGTAAAGGCAAAAATAGCTGAAAGAGAGTAAGATATCTATTTCCTTATTAGTAAAAATAGAGAACTATTTAATTGGAAGTTTTGAAGTTTCTTTTAATAGCAATAAAGGCGATATTGTTAGGCTTCATGATGATTATGACAGATGCAAATGAAGTTAAAAATAAGAAAAGGATGGTGTAATATATGTTAGTTGCAAAAACTGCCGCTGAAGCAATGAGAAGGACATTGACATTATTATCAGATGCAAATGAGATAGAGCCGCGAGGTAAGAAAACTAAAGAAATATTAAGCCACACTGTCCATATTTCTAATCCAAGAAATAGGATAATAATACATCCAGACAGGAATTATAATATATTTTTTAATATAGCTGAGGCATTGTCACATATTTCTGGTATTAATTCAGTTGAATTTCTTAATCATTTTAATAACAAAATATCTGAGTTTTCTGATAATGAGCTGGTTTTCTATGGCAATTATGGGCAGAGAATGTTTCACCAAATACCTAAGCTAATAAGCAAGTTGTCTGCGAGCCCAAAAACTAGGCAGGCAGTACTAAATATATATAAATCGCAAGATGCTTTTGAAGAGACAAAAGATACCCCTTGTACAATTGCTTTAGATTTTAAAATAAGAAATGGGAAGTTACATCTTCATACTTTTATGCGAAGTAATGATATTATTTGGGGGTTTCAATATGATGTGTTTGCGTTTACATTGATTCAGGAAATAATAGCAAATACGTTAAATATAGAGGTTGGTGGTTATACCCATACAGCGACAAGCATGCATATTTATGAGAAGCATTGGAATTTTATCGATAGTAGAAGCAAATTTGCCGAATATGAGATGCCAAAATTAAGGCTTGATTATGACGACTTTATGTCAATTGCTAAGATTGTTAACAAGATGGTTTGTAGCAAAAGTATAAGGGAGACTATTTCTAATGTCGATAATTATAAGCCAATATTAGATTTTATTTCAGTGATTGACTTTTTCAACTACAAAGAGTATGGTAATAGATATTTAGAAGGAAATTCTATTCCTACTTGGTTTAGTGACTATATGGAAGAGCGAAGTAAAATTAAAAGTTAACTACTCCACCCTAATCAAAAACAAGGTTAGGATGGAGTTTTCTTGAGACATTTTAGATAAAAAATAAGGAGTGTTATAAATGCCAAAATATGTAGAACTCCATAGGCATTCTCATTTTAGTACTTATGATGGCTTTGGAGATTGCCAAACGGCAGCGAAGAGAGCAGATGAACTTGGGTATAATTCTTTAGCATTGACAGATCATGGAGATATAAGTGGGTTGATTAATCATTATAACGCCTGTAGAGATAATAATATAAAGCCAATATTAGGTACGGAAGCTTATTTCCAGCCTGAATTTGATAAAGATAGTGATTACTATCACCTTACATTATTAGCAAAGAATTTGCAGGGATATAGGAATTTAATGAAGATTGTCTCAGTAGCAAATAGAGACACTTTTTATCGCAATCCATTAGTTACTTTTGAATATTTAGAGAAGTATAATGATGGGCTGGTGTGTATGTCAGGGTGCGTTGGAGGTTATATTTCACAATTAATATTGGGAGAAGATATTGAAGAGGAGAATGCTGAAGAGTTTAGCATTAATAGAGAGCGTTTTAAGAGTGTCGCAAAAGAAGCTTTGAAATTTAAGAAAATATTTGGCGATGACTATTATTTAGAAATTATGCCTTTACGTCAGCTTAGAATTCAGAAAATAGCTAATAAATATTTAGATAAAATAAGTCAGGTTGCAGATATAAAAGCTGTGCTTACTAATGACTCTCACTATTGTTATCCTGATAGTTATAGCACATATAAAGTTATGCATAAAATGAAAGATAATGATATTTCTTCGCTATATGTTGATAGATATATTGCTGGGCAGGATCAGATGCTAAAGCTTCTTAGGAAGACTAATCCTGGAATAAATGGAGATAAGCTCGTAGAAAATGTAGCAGAAATTGACAGCAAGATAGAAGAATATGAGCTCGATTTCCAAGACATGGTTCCATCGCAAGATTGGGGAGAGAAATCTAGCAAAGAAAAGTTAGTAGAATTTGCAAAGCAAGGATTAAAGGAAAAAGAAAAGTGGAATGATGAGTATAAAGAGCAGCTTAAGAAAGAAATTGAGATTGTTTTTAGCCATGATTTTGAAGACTATTTTTTGCTGACAAAAGACATAGTAGAGTATGCAAGAGATAAAGGTATAAAAGTTGGGTTTGGACGCGGATCGGTTGGCGACTTTTTGCTGGCTTACGCGTTAGGGATAACTGGCATAGACACAATTAAGTTAGGGACAAATCAATATTATGAGAGATTTTTGAGAAAAGATAAAAAGAAATTTCCTGATATTGATTTAGATTTTGATAGCAATAGGCGCGACGAGATTATTGACTATTTGGTTAGAAAATATAAAGGTAAAGCAGCTCAGATATCTACGTTTGGATACTATAAAGAGAGAAATTTAATGAATGATTTGGCAAAAGTTTTAGATATACCTGACGACGATAGAGATGAAATAAAAGATAGGCTTAAAAAGCGTATTGACGGAGGCCCTACGCCTGATCTTGAAGAATTGAAGCAAGATAATTTGTTAAATAAATATGATAATAAATATGGATATTTGGGGCATTTCGTTAAATTATATAACCAAGTAAGATATATAGGAAAACATGCAGGAGGGGTAGCAATAACTCCTGATGATATTTCAAAATATGTAGGCCTTCAACGATACAAAGGAACGCTTCAAACTGCTTATGATTTAGATGGTTTAGAGGATTTAAATGTGTTAAAGATGGATATACTCGGGCTTTCGACATTGTCAGTTGTTAATGATGCTGAAAAAGAAGCTGGAGTTGAGTGGAAAGAAGAGTATTTAGAAGACGAAAAGACGTATGAAGAATTTTGTAAAGGAAATACAGCTGGAATATTCCAATTTGAGAAAGCTGGCGCTGTTGACGTTTTGAAAAAAGTTCAGCCTAAAAATATACAAGAGATAATTGCATGTAATGCTCTTAATAGGCCAGCTCCTAAGCAGTTAGGCATTCTTGACGAATATGTTCAGGCGAAGAATGGAGAAATTGAAATTGATAAGCCTTGGGCACCTTATTCTCAAGAAACTTATGGATGTTTAATCTTTCAGGAACAGGTTATGAGGATATGCAGAGAGATAGGTGAAATGGGGTGGGACGATACCGATAAGGTGATGAAGTCTCTTAGGAAAGGATCTGGAGGAGAGCTGAAAAAGAAGTTTATAAAAGGCGCTAAAAATAATGGGTTGGCTGAAGCTGAAGCAGAAGAAATGTTTGACAATATGACATTGTATCTATTTAATAAAGGGCATGGAGCTGCTTATAGTTTACTTTCTTTTTATTCAATGTGGCTTAAGACTCACCATAAGATTGAATTCTTTTACGGAGTTTTAAGNAACGAAGGTAGAGATAGAAGGAGAAGAAAATATGCGGCAGCAGCTGCTCAAAATGATATTGTTATAATGCTTCCACATGTTAATGGCGGAGCCAGTTATTCTATCCAAGAAGTAGATGGAGAAAAAGTTATACAAGAGGGGTTAAGTAATATTAAAGGAGTTGGTGCAAAGACAGCTAAGAAGATAGAAGAAAAACAACCTTATGATAGTGTAGAAGATTTTAAAGAAAGGCTTTCTGGGCGATATGCAAGCAAGAAGATAGTGAAGAGATTAAAAGAAGATGCAGCACTTCAATTTGATGATGATATATATTGGAGAAAGACTGTAGATTATAATGCTTATTTGAGAAATCAAGATGTTAAGATATATTAATGGGGTGATAATATGAACCCAGCAGATAAGCTTCTTCAAGAGACTGTTAAGAATAAACTTGATGATATGTATAAAGAGCTGAGGAAAACCAATCATAGGTATCATAGGCCAGGAATACATGCGTCTGGAATAATAGAGACTGATGGAACATTTTGTATAAGAGAAAAAGTTCTTAAGACGCTTTTTAGTTATAACTCTAGCCAATACCTTCCTACAAGAGTTATTAGGCGTATGAAGACAGGAGACTATATTCATTTAAAGTGGCAAGATATGTTTGAAGAGATAGGAGCTGGTATTACGTGTGAAAAACAATTTATGAGTAATAAATGGCTTCTGTCTGGTAGCCCTGACGCGATAATAGAATTAATGAATAAGAATTGGGTTATTGAAATCAAGTCAAAAAAGAAAGAAAGCTATGAGACTATGACTAAACTTCCTATTGGAGTTGAAAGGCAGATTCAAATATATATGTATATGACTGGCATATCACGAGGTATCGTAATTTTCGAAGCTATAGATTCTAAGTCTAGTTTCAGGCCTTATATCGTCAGAAGTAATTATGATTTAATTTCAAAATATGTAGATAGGTTATACAAAATAAGTGTGCTTATCGTTTATTGAAAAATATTTATATGATGAAAGGCTACCTAAGAGGCATGAAAAATGCTTTAATGAGAATGCAAATAAAGCTGAGAGATGTAATCTTAAAAATGTATGTTTTGGCAGCAAAAATTATAGGAGAAAGAAGTTAAGAAATAAATGGCAGTAATGGAGGAAATAATATGATTGCGTTGGGCATTGACCAAAGCAGCGAAAATAGTGGGATTGCAGTAGCTAATGATAATGAAGAATTAATTGACTATACGTCAGTAAGGCTTGATGGATTTAAGACTAGCAGAACTAAAAGGAAGATGCTAAAAAATACTGTAAAATTATATGTAGATAGATACGATCCTGAAATGGCAGTTATAGAGCGAGTAAGGATGTTTTCTCAGAATTTTGTATCATTAAAAACTATAATATCATTGGGCTCTCTCGTTGTTGCTATTGATGACGCAGTTGATATTGACTTATATAGTGTTGATACTAGGTCTTGGAAATCACGTGTTGTTGGTGAAGCAGATGCGTCAAAAGAGGAGACTGTTGAGTATATTAAAAATAAATTTAATGTTGAGGTTAATCATGATATTGCTGATGCTATATGCATAGCATTGTACCCTTTTCAAGAAGGAGCCATGGATTTGCTTGAAGAGGTTACATAAGTAGTAGTTATACACAAGGCATATTATCAGGGTAATTATTTGCATGTTAGAGTGTATTTGAATATATTGTCAATAGTATATATCATTGATAAGCATAAATGCACAGAGACAACCCTTAGACGTGTTTGTATTTTATGTAGTTAAATGAAATTATTTTGCTTTAGCTGTTTACAAATAGCTTGAAATATATTAGTATATAATTAGAAGATAAAAAAAACAGCAGCAAAACAAATCAAAACATCAAACGAAAGGAGCTAAAAATTATGTGTCTTATAACATTTCAAATTAACGGATATACATATTCAATAAGACTTACAGAACATGCAGAAGAAAGAAGAAAGCAAAGAAATGTAAGTAAAATGGGAATTCTAAATTCAGTTACTTCACTTACCTTTGAACAGCTTGAAGAATTGAAAGAAGAAGATAAAGATGTAGCAATAATAAATAAAGATAAAGGTCACACAGTCATAATAACTAGAGAAGGAAATAAAATAAAAGTTATAACTGTAATTGCCAAAGATGACGTTTGGGTTAAAGAAAGAACAGACGTAGTAAGCATAAACTAAAAATTAATTTAAAAAATTTGAAATTATTTCATAAAAACTGCTTACAAATCACTTGAAATATGTTAGTATATAATTAGAAGATAAAAAAACAGCAACAAAACAAATCAAAACCTCTAAAGGAGGAATAAAAAATGAAAAACAGAGCCGTTAAAAGAAGTAAAGAAGGAATAAAAGAGATACTTTCTGAGATAAGTGAGCATAATAGAAAGATGATTGAGAAAGGAAATTATGACAATATAGCATCTTTTGAATATGACGGAATAATTGTAGACAATGCACTTATTGACCCAACTGGAAGAAAAGAATTAGAAGATCCTGTAGAAGCATACGGAGTCGACAATATATCACAAATAATAAATGAATACCTAGACATAAAATATAATTAATTTATATACATTCTGAGCAAGATGTGAAACTGCTTATCACATAATTAATTTAAAAAATTTGAAATTATTTCATAAAAACTGTTTACAAATCGCTTGAAGTATGTTAGTATATAATTAGAAGATAAAAAACAGCAACAAAATTAAAACTTCTAAAGGAGGAATAAAAGATGAAACTTAACAGAATAGAAGAAGGAAAAAATACAAAATGGAAAAAATATTATAATAAACTAATAAAGCAAGTCAATAAAGTAGATTTGGAAAGATTGAAAAATAAAGAACAGCTAGACAAAAGACAAGTACAATTTTTTCTACCATCTAATTATTACAGAGAGAAGTTGGTAGGAGAACTGCGAGTAAGAGTTAGAAGACAGGCTAAGATTAATGAAAATCAAGAAAATCAAAAAGATATTTTAAAGAGAGGAATAATAGCTGAAAATACTATAGAAAATTGCCCAGAAGGATACTGGCTAGAATACGAAGTAGATTAGCAGTAGTAAACTAACATCCTAGGCAAGATGTGAAACTGCCTAATTTAATAAAAACATCAAAAGGAGGAATAAAAATGCATGACATAAGAAACAAAGATGTTTTTCAAGAAATCAGAAGGAACACAGAACTTATCGAAGAATCCGAGGAACTGCAATTAATATTTGTATCCTCGGGAGGTCACACAATTAATGTTTATGATATGACGGGACAGAATGTTGATGTGTTTTCTGTTGGTGATTTCAGCAAAAATTACATCAACAGAGAAGAATTTGAAGCAGGAGTTCAGCAGTATAAAGAGAGAATAAAGGAGGAGGAATAAAAATGACTAAGAAAGAAATGATTGAAAAGTTGAAAGGGAATAGTGTTATTGTTGATTATGATTGGCTCAAGAAAAA
>SL_8KL_010_SEDDRAFT_10003156_pt1 | contig 13664 bp, 17 predicted proteins | sample SodLakKL_010_SED_4_FD_11160 | JGI IMG/M metagenome (IMG submission 11160) | reverse complement strand
TCTTCAATCGGTTTAGCAAAAAGAACACCTTCGCTAAAGGATGGATTAAAAAGTTCTACTCAAAAATAACAAATTAGTTATGTCTAAGACTATATTATGGATATGAACCAAGCCCCGCAATGGTCAAAGGATTGTTAATCAATACAGCTAGTCCAATAGGTGGAGGAGAACTTGAACCTTCCAATAGCATACCAAATCGAGCCGAAGGCTGGGGATTGGTTAATATTGCTGATTTAGTGCACCCAGACGGACCCGAATTCATTCTTGAAGATAACGAGAATACATTACTCTATACAGGAATAGATAACCAGTACACTGTGAGCGCTGAAGACCCTGATGAGCCATTGAAAATTACATTGACTTGGACGGATAAAGAGGCACAAGCTTTTGACGACCCGACTTTAAAGAATGATCTTAATTTGGAAGTCGTCTCACCTAGCGGAAATGATATTTACAGAGGTAACGCGTTTAGTGAAACCGGAGGCACTACTAGCGACAGCGACTTCACATACCCAAACACGGACGCCATGTCTCCTTTCGACGGAAGCGGAGATGGTTGGGATGACAGGAACAACGTGCAGAACGTTTACATCCACCCCGATGATCTAGAACCAGGTGTCTATACGGTCAACATAATAGGTGAAAATATCCCTGCGGATGCAAATAACGACGGTTATGCGAACCAAGATTATGCACTGGTAGCTCAGAACGCAGTCCAAACCACTCTGTTCCATGATCTAGAAGGAGATGACCAGGAACATGATCTGCTCCAGGAAGACTACGTAGAAACCGTAGACACTTCTGGAGATATAGATAAAATACAGCTAACATTGGATTATTTTTTGGATGCTAGTAACTTTGGAGAACTGAAAGTCGAAATCGACAGAGATCTAGTCCACATTGATAAAAATATTTATGTGCCGCCAGATAGAAGGGGATCGATAATCGTCGACGAAGAAATAGACCCGGGGCAGACCGAAGTTGAGATAAGAGTAAAAGGTTCTGCATCGGGATTTGAACCTAAGATCGCTCTTCAAGAAATAGCATTATATACGGGTAGAGTGCACACGGTAGAGATAACTAATCCTCCTTACGATGGTTGGGTCACTCTGTTCGAGTACGTTCAGCTTGAATGGGAAAGCAGTGTTTCATACGACTGGTTAGAGAATTATAAGGTCCAGTTAGATGATGAGGGCTGGATAGAACCTAGCAATTATGGATCCCATATGTTTGGTCCTTTGACTGACGGAAGTTACCACGTCTATGTTAAAGAAGAGTTGATCGACGGCGAAACGGTGATCGAAAGTAGGTCTTTTACTGTTAGTACATGGGGAGGATCTGGATCTGAAGAATTTAACCTGAATTCAAGTTATACGCAGGAACTCGAAGATGGTCAGACCACTACAGAACTTATAGATGCATTTGAGAGAAACGATTGGACACTGCCTAGTGAAGCAGAAATATCCCAAGATATCCCATCTCTTGAAAAGTATGTGATAAGAATAGACCGTGACCCAGTGTTCGTGATCGAAGATATTGGTGAAGAACTAGCTGTCTATAAAATAAGGGAATAGACTGGTGATAGCAATCTAAAAACATTAGGGGGATTTCCCCCTTATTTATTCTTTTTTTTTTGAAGCTTTGTAAGAAGACCTTCCTATAGAGCAAAATATTGAGCATATAGGGGAAAAGGCGGGTGTCGTAGTCCCAGAAAAGGGGTATTATCACTTTTAAGATACAGGTCATCTACACGGCCGTATGTACTACTTATGTTGTCGTATAAGTTAATCGATCATCTCAATATATAGAACCCTTTACTCCAGTACCAATCGGCATCGAAGAGTTTGGCTTCTGCGATCTCCTCTTCGTCTTTAGGCTCTAGTTTTCCGCTTACCGCTTCTGCTTCGAAGAGCAGTTGCCACCGTTCGAGCTCAGCGTTCGAAAAGTGGAAAAGTACCTTTCGGATCTCTTTCAAACCTTTAAGGTCTACATCAAGTCCAGTTTCTTCTCTCGCTTCTCTCTTGGCACCTTCAACAAAATCCTCTTTTTCCCACACCCTACCCATAGGAAGTACGAACTTTTCTCCCCTATGATGCCTAACACCCACTATCCTGTCTTCTTTATCGATAAGGAGCACAGCTTCACCCTTACAGTCAGGATAATCTCCCGTGTATTCCAGTGAGGCTAAACTGACTTCCTCTTCCTTTATATCGGGCTCGCCGTACCTTCGATAAAGCTCTTTCAGTTCATCCTCTTCCGGCTTTTCTGTCCTGATATTCATCTTCACAATCCCAGTTTTTCATCTATCTCCTGGAGAGCCTTCAATGAGAGCTCCAAGAACTCGTCTCTTTCAAAACCCAATTTTTCGCAGTAAAGGATCTTGTCTCTATCTATATTCTTTGCGAAGGAGGAGTCGTCGAATTTTTTCTCCACTGATTCAGGTCTTGCCTCTTCTAGCTTACTGTTCGGCATCACCAGAGCGGTTGCCACTATCAGACCGGAAACCGCGTCTGCCGCTATCAAGGCGTTGTCCATGTCGCTTTCCGGCTCTACACCCGTATGCTCGTGATTGTGAGCCTTTATCGCTCTGATCATCTCTTCTGTTACCTTACCCTCCATCATCTCAGCGGACCTCAAAGCATGCTTCTCGGGATCGTCTTTCGTCTCCTCATAATCTATGTCGTGAACCAAACCTAATATATTCCACTTCACTTCATCCTTATCCATCTCTTCCGCCAATCTTTTCATTATCTGAGCGACCGCCAACATGTGATTCTTCAGGTTTTCAGTATCTACTTCTTCTTCCATCATCCGCAAAGCTTTCTCTCTGGAAATCATTTTATTCTACTCCATCAACTCAAAGATTTAACCGTTTAAAATCTTTCCGACAGTGTTTCATTTGAACAAAAAAACTATATCGGGTTAAGAAGCCTAACCTGATTGAAAGTAAAAATATAGAATAGAGGAGAAAATATGGTTTCAATCTATAAGGATCAAAGGATAGGTATATTTGTGGACGTACAGAACATGTACTATTCGGCTAAAAACCTGTACAACACAAAAGTAGATTTTGAGGGACTATTGAAGAAAGCAAAACAGAACAGAAAGGTCACGAGAGCTATAGCTTACGCCATAGAGTCGGAAACACCCGACGAAGAGAATTTTTTTGACCTGTTAGAGGATATCGGCTATGAAGTGAAAAAAAAGAAATTGAAAACGTACTACGGCGGAGCGAAAAAAGGCGATTGGGATATGGGTATAGCGATAGACGCTCTAAAGATTTCGGATAAATTGGACGTTGTCTGTTTGGTCACCGGAGACGGCGACTTCACCCATCTGGTCAATCATCTGCAGGCAGGCGGCTGTCGGGTCGAAATAATTGCCTTCGACGAGAGCGCGGCTAAAGAATTGAAGGAAGCCGCTAACAACTTCATAAATATGAGTGACCATCAAAACGCCTTCTTGATGTGATAGTTGAATCCCCGCGAGAATAACCATAGAGGGTAGGCCAGAAACGTTTCCGCTAAAAGATGAAAAGGTATAAAAGAGAGGTACGACCAATCAGTTATTGAGAACATGAAAAATATCGAGGATATAAGTGAGGATTTCTGGAGAGACTACAGAGAAAATCCAGAAGGATGGAGTTTTTGGACGGATAAGTCCGATGACTTCTACAACTTGTATGTTCTCCGTGATGATAAAGGATACTTCATCAAGCTAGATTCGATATATAACAACAATCCTATCGGGATCGGAACCGAGATCGATGTGGAGAAGGATCAACTTGAAAAGGATCTGCCCGATTTTGGATTCAGAAAGTTCAGTAAAGACGAACTTGAAAACTTTATGGAAGCCTTCTCTCGATCAGAGGAAGAAAGGGAGAGAAAAAAGTTATTAAAAAAACAGATGAGGAAAAGACCTACGCTTCCCACCGGGCTCGATGAGAACGAATATATGATGATAGGGCCTTTTAACCAGGGACATCCCTTTCGTTATCCTCTAGAACAGCATGAGAAGATAAACGAGGATCTGAGAAAAAAATTGAAAAAGAAATTCCGAGAAAAATATCCTATGTATAGATGAAGTAAGCGGAAGAGACGATGCAGAAAAAATTAAAGATCGGTTTGACACTGATATTGATCGGAACACTGATACTATCTTTAGGCTATATCATGTTGGATGATTTTAGGGAGAGGGAAGAAGATACGGACAGGATACATCCAGAAGAAACGATACTGGAGCAAGGGTCTATCCTAGCACTGAATTTCTGCGGAATAGTATTTCTAGGTGCAGGGATGATCATCTTGATAGTAAAAATATTGGGTATAAAGTTGAAAGGCGAAAAGAACGCATCTACTGACGAGAGTGAAGGCAAAGTTTAAAACTCCCTAAACAATTTGGCTATAGGTCGGTGATGATATGGCTGTTAGAAAGTTGTTAGACGAAATATATGAAGTCGGGGCGCTGCACTACGACAGAGAGTTGTTCGATGAATTGATACCTCTGCCCGATGGGACCAGTTATAATGCCTACCTCATAATCGGCAGCGAAAAGACCGCACTCCTCGACACCGTAGATCCATCAAAAAAAACTAAACTCATCCAAAATTTAGACCGTATTAACGTAAAAAAAATAGATTATATCGTCTCACACCATGCAGAACAGGACCATTCCGGTTCTATACCCGCGGTTTTAGAGAGGTTTCCAGAAGCGGAAGTTGTTACCAACTCAAAATGCAAAAAGGCCCTGCTCGATCATCTCGATGTCCCGGAAGATAGATTCAAGGTGATGGAAAACCACGAAGAATTATCGCTCGGAAACAAGACATTAGAATTTATCAATATGCCGTGGGTCCATTGGCCGGAAACTCTAGTTACCTATCTTAAAGAAAAGAACATACTGTTCAGCTGTGACTTTTTTGGCTCTCATCTAGCGACCAGCAATCTTTACGTACAAGATCGGAGAAAGGTCTATCTCTCAGCTAAAAGATACTATGCGGAGATAATGATGCCCTTCAGAGAATCTATCAAAGGCCATCTCAATAAGATCAGAGACATGGAAGTGGATATCATCGCTCCGAGCCATGGTCCCATTTACAGAGATCCTGACTTCATATTGGACGCATATGAGGAATGGGTAGATGATAAGACGAAAGAAGAGGTTGTGATCCCTTATGTTTCGATGCACGGCAGCACCGAAAAGATGGTCAATCATTTGGTCGATCATCTGATGGAGAAGGGGATCTCCGTGAGCCCTTTCAACCTATCTACCACTGATATTGGAGATTTAGCGATGGCTTTGGTCGACGCCTCAACTGTAGTGATCGGTAGTCCGACCGTATTGGTGGGGCCACATCCAAAGGCAGTTTATGCTGCGCACCTTTTCAATTCACTGAGACCGAAGACCAGGTATGCTTCCCTTATAGGTTCCTACGGCTGGGGAGGAAGGATGCCCGAGCAGATCAAGGATTCTTTAGGAAACTTTCAAGGCGAGTTTTTAGAGCCAATAGTGATAAAAGGGCTACCGTCAGATAAAGATATGAAAGATGTAGAGAAACTAGCGGATAAAATAATAGATAAGCAAAGAAAAGATGATCTCGTCAAGTAACAATACAAGATTTGCACCAATGATTTAAATAGTCCTATTTCTATACGCTTAAAATATGGAAGGGATAAAAATAACAGATCAGAACCTGTTCGCCGAGGAAGATATTGATACATTAAAAAACAAGATACATTCAGTCTTCTACTCCGAAGGCGACGTGAATCTAGAAGAGAGACAAAACACTCTTGAAGGTAGCTCGACATTGAACTCCTACGAAGTGGATTTTTACCCACAAGGAGAAGGTACGAGAATACAGGTTAAATACGGTCTGACCACCTTGGGATTGATCCTAGGGATATTGTTTTTGTTCTTAGGAGTGATAATAGGGGCGATAATACTGTTATTTTGGTACATGAAGATGGACGGTGTGAAAAGCGCTTTAGATAAAGCCTTTCCCCACTACAACGTTCCATCCCAACAGAGTTATGCCCAGCAGCCTCAGCAACAATCCCAACCGCAGCCTGATGAACCTCCGGAGAAGGATCCTGACGATCAGATAACACCACCTCCGCCTGAAGACTGATCGGCCTATAAAGCGAGTGAAAAGCCTATTATATCGGCAGTAGATTCAAAACCTATTCCACTTTCATTATTTTATCGTTGGGACGAACTCTTTCTTTCACTTTTATCCCTACATCGTCTCCGGCTTCGACCTTTTCGACTTCAGTTCCATCGATCTCCATCGATTTTACTTCCTGTTCAAAATCGGTGTTATCTCCTTTGAAGTGTATAGTATCTCCAACTTCCAGCATGCCCTCTTCTATCCTTATAGCTGCGACCTTCGGTTTTCTGAAGTACTTAAATACCTTCCCTAATTCTTTCTCCATCTTAGCACCTCTCTTTGTAATGATCACACTTCATAATCAATCTTTTGTTTTTTTAAAAATTACGAGATGCTAAAATATCTAGAACCTATCCTTCAACTTCTTCTTTAAGTTCACTAAAAGAGATAGGATCGTTATCGAAAAGACCTTTCTCTTTTACTTCCTCGACGAATTTCTCTCTTTCTGGGATCCTTTGTTTGTAAAAGCTCTCGGCACGTCTCCAGCCGTCCAAGTCGTAGACAACGAATATGAGATTGGGTTTATCAGTTATATTGAAGTATACCTTTTCGACGTTTTCCAATGCGATCCATTTCTTAGTTTTTCTCATATCTGGATTGTATTTTATTATGTCGCCGTCTTCAAAGTGCAGTTCATCTGTCAGAGAAAAAAGAGCGGAGGCGTCTTTATAAAGTGCACGAAGCACATACAATATGTATAGTATACCTCCCACCATCAATGCGATCTGTACCATGCCTTCGGTCCTAAAATATAGGAAGAGGATCACAAAGGCCATTAGTATTATGCCTGCTAGATGTCTAAAGACCCTTATCTTTCTACGTCTTTTCTCTTTTTTAAGCAGTTCTTCATAATTGTTTTGTCTAACTTTCATCATCTATTTGCCTCTGCCTGAAAAAATGAGTATATAAGTATGATTTAACGTTTATCGTCTACTCTTTTTTCCATCACGATTGCATCTTCGCCGTTCCGATAGTAATCTTTTATTTTTCCGATCTTTACGAAATCAAATTTTTTATAAAAGTTGACAGTACCTTTATTTGAAGGTCTGAGGGTCAAGAAGAGATGGTCCCTGTTTATGGTATCTAGAACAGCTCTCATCAGCAGTGTTCCTATACCTTGTGAGCGGTACGAGGGTGTGACTGCTAACGATATAATGATACCAAAATCTTCTTCTTCTTTTCCTATAACGTAACCTACGATTTCTTTTTCATGCCCTTCTCCCTTTACTTCATACACAAGGAACAGGTCACTACCTAGATAGTCTTCAAAAACTTCGTATGGATAGGGATTATCGAAACTGAGATTTTCTATCCTTATCACTTCGTCCATATCCTTCTCTTGACATCTTCTTATGATCATCTGCAGTAATGATAGAAAAAGTATGGTCTAAAATCATTTCGGCTTAGAACAGAATGACCCTAAAATTAATTATAACTCAAAGTGTTAGGTCCTGTGAGACAATGAAAAGACCCGAGCCTTTCAAGATCAAGATGGTCAAAAATTTAAAACGGTTATCCAGAGAAGAAAGAGAAAATAAGATCGAAAATACAGGATATAATGTTTTTAAATTGAGGGCCGAAGACGTTTTCATAGATCTATTGACCGACTCTGGAACTTCAGCTATGAGCGATATACAGGTTTCGGAGATGATCAGAGCGGAACAGGCTTACGCTGGGAGTGACTCGTATTACGCCTTGAAAAGATCCGTACAAGATATCTTCGGATTCGAAAAGTTTGTAGTGGTACATCAGGGAAGAGGAGCAGAAAACATACTATTCTCGATACTAGTAGAAAAAGGCGATTACGTACCCAACAACATGCATTTCGATACCACAAAGGCGAACGTCAAGCACAAGGGAGGAGAGCCAGTGAATTTGGTCAGACAGGAGGCCTATGATCCGGAGTTGAGGGTGGACTTCAAGGGTAATATGGACGTTAAAAGGCTAGAGGAATTCATACAGGAAAAAGGCGTTGAAAAAATACCTTTGATAATGTTGACCATAACCAACAATACTGGAGGAGGTCAGCCCGTGTCCATGGGGAACATAAAAGAAGTGGCGGAAGTGGCAGACCGATATGACATCCCCTTCTTTTTCGACGCCTGCCGTTTCGCCGAGAACGCGTATTTCATCAAACAGAGAGAGACAGGATATGAAAACAAGTCGGTCCGCGAGATAACGAGAGAGATGTTTTCGTATGCAGACGGTTTTACTTTCAGCGCGAAGAAAGAGGGACTGGTCAACATAGGTGGATTGATAGGGGTCGAGGACAAAAAATTACATGAAAAATGTAAGAATTTGGGTATAATCATAGAAGGTTTTCCCACATATGGCGGATTGGCATGCAGAGAACTCTCTGCCATGAGCCAAGGACTTCAAGAAGCCGTTGAGGACCAATATCAGACTTACAGGCATCAGCAGGTCGAATATCTTGCTCAACTGCTATTAGATGAAAACATACCAATAATAGAACCGGCTGGAGGGCATGCGGTCTTCGTAGATGCTAAACGTTTCTTGCCAGATATACCTCAAGAACGATTTCCCGCTCAAGCACTGACCACAGAATTATACAAAGAAGCGGGTATAAGAGCGGTAGAACTTGGCACCAGTGCATTCGGTGAGACGGACGAAGAAGGAAATATGATACCTGCTGAGATGGAAAATATGAGATTGGCAGTGCCACGTCGAGTCTACACATTGAACCAATTAGAGTATGTGGCGGATTCTATTCGAAAACTTTATGAAAGAAGGGACGATATCAAAGGATTGAAAAGAACTTATGCTCCTAAACTTTTAGGTCATTTCATGGCCGAATTTAAGCCAGTAAAATAAAATATACCGGCTAAACCACCCCAACATATTTATATGAAGGCGATAAAGACCTTAAAATGGTGTTCCAACGATGATAACTAAACCTACAAAGGTATACTTGATCGTTGGCTTTCTTTTACTGATGATCAGCCTGTCCTTTATCTCGGTCTCACCTAACGAAGATTCTCAGTTGGACGTATCGTCCGAGCTTATGGAAAAAAGGCCTATACTTTTCGGCGAGATAAGCGAAGAAGGTGCTAGACTGGAGTGGGATCTTTCAGTAGGGGAGGATGATCTTAAAAGTTTCAGGATCTATAGAAGCCTGAGCTCGAGTTTCAAATCTTTATACCAGGAGTTCGAAGTTGAAGACAATGATTATGAATTTTTGGACACCGATGTTGAAGAAGGGAGAACTTACCATTACTGGATAACCGCGAGGTCCGAAGAAGGTGAAGAGAGTAGATTTTCTGATGAGGTGAAGATGCGGATACCCGGTGAAAATGTTCCTCTGGCCCCGAGGGATCTAGAGGCATTTCCTGGCGATGAAAAAGTTAGATTGACATGGGATAAACCCCTTGACTGCGGTTTGCCCTACGACGCCGATATGGGAGATTATATACTTTACAGAGAAAAGGAAGGGGAAAAGATGTCCTCGGTATATCCAGGTAACGCCGCTACAGGATGGGAAGATGACGATCTAGTGAACGATAAAGAGTACACTTATTATCTCAAGGCCCAGAACAGGGTCGGAAAGAGTGAATCTACAGAAAGAATAAGTTTCACGCCTACCGCAGAGTTAGCGGATCCTTCTCGGCCTGAAAACCTTAAGGTGTTTTCGAGTGAAAACAAATCCGAGTTGGTATGGGACTCACCAGAAGATGACGATCAAATCTTTGTATACAGGATCTATAGAAACGAGGAATTTTTAAAAGAAGTTAGCAAGCACACAACCTATTTTGTAGACAATGACGTGAATGAAAGTGAAACGTACCATTACTATGTTAAGTCGATAAACGTCGACGGTGAAGAGTCCGATCCGTCCAATGAAGTGAAAAGGAGGATCTCAAGAGAAAAAAATATGGAACGCGTACTTGATCTAAGTCTGGAAGAGATCGACCAAGGGGTAAAATTGAGATGGGGGTCGACTACATCTTCTGAAGAAACGGTAGGTTACAACATATACAGAGGGTATGCGGAAGACGACATGAAGTTCATAGCTCATGTGAAAGGTACCTCCGAGTTCGTTGACGAAGGTTTAGAAAACGGAAAGGTTTATCATTACAGGGTCAGAGCGGTCGACATGAACAATACGCTTGTAGAATCTACAGAAACCAACCACGCGGTCCCTATGGAACGAGAAGAAGACCATATATCCCTGCGTACCATAGGAGCGTTCTTTGTTATAACGGCGATAGGTATCCTGATCATCATAGCGGTCCTGAAGAGACGTGAACCGAAGGGACCGCAGTTAAGAATCAAGAAAAAAGGTTCGGATTCTTGAGTGTTTTTAGTCAGTCTTTAAAGGAGGAAACTGCACTTCGTATCTCCTGTGCGGTGAGGGCGATATCCGTAAAATGACTTCCCTCTCAAGAGAATAATATTTTCTTCTTCCTTCCTCTCTTGAGGATATCAATCCGCTGTCTTCCAATATTTTCAGATGATGTTTTGCGGTCTTGCCGTCCATGCCCACTTTTTCCATTATTTCAGAAACATACATATCTCTCGAAGAGAGTTGATAAAGTATCTCNAACCTAGCCTTCGATCCGAGTATTTTTAGAGGGTCCATCTTATCAAGTATAAAAATCCTAAGAATCTTTATATATTTTAATCTTTTGTCCTATAACGTGATAACATGCCCGAGATACCGAACGAATCCGAAGGCGAAAAAAGAGTGATAAGAGAAGGAGACTTGGAACACGAGGTCTATCTCAACAAAGAGCAAGTCGCTGACTTTCTAGAGTCTTTAGCGAAGCAGTTGAGAGAAGGGGATACCGTAACCATCAAGACTGATGAATGGGAAATACCGTTCACTTTCAGGGATAACATAGAATTGGACATCGACTTTGAAGGCTACGGCGAAAGAGAACTAGAGATCGAAATAGAGTTCAAGGGTAAAAGAGAAGACGAGGCACCAACAGTCTCCTGATTTAAAAAACCCTTTTCCCTAAATTTTTATCGTAAGAGACTTTTCTATCTTCTATGAGATCAGTATACGGTCCAATAGATTCATGGAGATTGAAACGTTCTCTAGGGGTCGATCTGATCAGCCAGAAGGGGAGAGTGTGTACCTTTGACTGTGTGTACTGCCAGATCAAAAGATGTCAAGCGGTCACTTCGAAGAGACAAAAATTCGTCGATATGGATGATTTGAGAGAGGAGTTTGATGATGCTTTAGAAATCGTAGGTGATCACACGGACTATATCACATTTTCCGGGATGGGAGAACCGACTTTAGCCGTCAATCTAGAGGAGGGTATAAAGATGGTAAACGAACTTTCTAACAAACCTACAGCTATACTCACGAACAGTTCACTGATGAATGAAAAAGGAGTCAGGAACGCACTTAAAGGCCTGGATTACGTTATAGCCTCTTTGGATGCTGGGGATCAAGAGACCCTTGAAAAGGTCAATAGACCGGATAAAGATATTCTTTTCAAAGACATAATCGATGGTCTAAAAAAATTTAGTGATAACTTTCAAGGAAGATTCGCCTTGGAGATGATGCTCATCGAAGATAATTATCCACGTATTTCAGATATCGCCGCTTTGTCTCGAGAGATGAGGGTCGACGAGATACAGTTGAATACGCCTCTTAGACCTTCTGTAGTTCCACCATTAGAGGAAGAAAAACTACAAAAGGCTAAGAAGCACTTCAAAGGAGTGGAAACAAAGATAGTCTACCAGGAAAAAAGGACCGATACCCCTAAGCTCGATGAGGAAGAAGTGATAAGAAGAGGCAGGCAGAGATAAATGGATATTTTCCATACTGACCCATCTTCATAGATCTAAATAAACTATAAATAACCCCGGAGTTTAGGGGCAAATCGTGAGGATAAATCATGGGTCAAAAGCTTCCTCAAAGTTCGATGAAAGATATAATCTGGAAGCATAAGCAGAGACTCGGGATAATCCTTATAGGGATCATATTATTCACATCAGCTTATCTAGACTTATTTGGAGTTTTAGAACCTTTAGGTCTCGATCAGGATATGAGAGCTGTTTTTGGTATTTTATTGTTAGCCGCTACCCTATGGATCACAGAAGCCATCCCACTTTATGCGACTTCTTTGGTAATAGTTCTCTCGCAGATAATGTTCATCTCGGATAGAGCTGTTCCTGAAGGGGAAAGTTTAGCTGCAGAAGCTTTAGCCCCTTTTTTCAGTCCCATAATAGCTCTTTTTCTCGGAGGTTTCGTACTTGCAGCGGGTCTTCATAAATACGATATAGACGTCAAGATAGCTAAAGAGATTTTAAGAAGAGCCGGAAAGACCCCAAAAAATGTGATGCTAGCGTTGATAGGGGTCACCGCTTTCCTCTCGATGTGGATGTCTAATACTGCTACAACCGCACTGATGGTGGCTCTAGCCGTGCCGATATATACTCAGATCCCAAAAAAAGAAAAGTTCAGGAAAGCGCTTATATTAGGCATCCCTTTCGCGGCCAATGTGGGAGGTATGGGTACACCTATCGGTACACCCCCTAACGCTATAATCATGGAAGAGTTATCAGAGGCCGGATTTAATCTTACTTTTTTGGATTGGATGATAATAGCTATACCGCTAACACTGATCATGCTGCTGTTGATCTTTGTTCTTCTTTATCTAGCGTTCAAGCCCTCGCTGGATGTTTTAGACATAGAATTAGATAAAAAAGGGACCACGCAGGGACTTTCTAAAATACAACAGTTCGTTTTGGCGATCTTCGCGGTCACCGTCGCACTATGGTTACTATCGTCTTGGGAACCGATAGGAGATCTGTTCCAACACTCTGGTATCATCGCTCTGATCCCGGCGATAGCTTTCTTCGCATCGGGCATTTTGGATAAGGACGATCTAGCCGATCTGAACTGGAATGTTTTACTTCTTATGGGTGGTGGTCTATCTTTAGGAAATGCGATGTCCCTCACAGGCTTGGATGAAACGATAGTGGAATTGATCCCTTACGACGTCATGGGTCTGATGATCGTGATCTTGGTTTTTGCCGCTATAGGCATACTACTCTCCACCTTTATGAGTAATACTGCCACGGCGGCGATGATGGCCCCTATAATGATAGGTATAGGGATGGACTTGGGCTCAGAAATATCGGTGATGGCTTCAGTAGCTCTAGCATGTTCTATGGCTATGGCCCTTCCCGTCAGCACTCCGCCCAACGCCATCGCCTACGGAACGGATGAAATAGAGATAAAAGACATGATAAAATACGGTAGTTTGGTCAGCTTAGTAGGCTTGATCATCTTGACTATCATGTTTGGTTACGGGTTGTATTACTACGGGGCTTAAGACCTGGCGGGAGGGATCGTTTCTGATGGTGTGATATCCATATTTCTTTAAGCTGCTTGATCGAGTAGGAGACGTGCCGGATCAGTTTATAGTATAGATCACAGTTCGGTAAGGGCCTCCATCACACTCTTCCTAACGTTCTCAGGAGTGAATTCTTCTAGATGACCCGGGACTTCAGCCACGGG
>SL_8KL_010_SEDDRAFT_10003154_pt1 | contig 13667 bp, 7 predicted proteins | sample SodLakKL_010_SED_4_FD_11160 | JGI IMG/M metagenome (IMG submission 11160) | reverse complement strand
CGTCAATGTGGTCTTGCCATGGTCCACATGGCCAATCGTTCCCAAGTTAACATGCGGTTTCGTGCGTTCAAACTTCTCTTTCGCCAACTAAATGCACCTCCAACTATTGATAAGCAACGGTTTGATTGATAATTTTTTCGGCAATCCCTTGCGGCACTACCTCGTAACGATAAAACTCCATATTGTAAACACCGCGTCCCTGGGTGTGAGAACGTAAATCAGTAGCATAACCAAAAACCTCTGATAACGGCACAATTCCCCGCACAATCTGCAAATCGCCTTTAATTTCAGTGCCGAGGATCCGACCACGCCGGCTTGTAAAATCACCGATTATATCACCAAGATATTCCTCGGGCGCCGTAACTTCTATCTTCATCACCGGCTCTAAAAGTACCGGTTTTGCCTTGGAAATAGCCGTTTTCATCGCCTTCGACGCGGCAATACTGAAGGCAAGCTCAGATGAGTCCACTTCGTGGAACGAACCGTCCAACAGGGTTACCTGAACATCAACCACCGGGTAACCGGCCAGCACCCCGTTGTGCATGGCTTCTTTTACGCCTGATTCCACTGCGGGGATAAATTCCCTGGGGATAGCTCCACCGACAATCTTGTTCTCGAACACAAAACCTTCTCCCGGCTCGAGGGGCGAAGTTTCAATTTTGACGTGGCCGTATTGACCGCGCCCACCGGATTGCCGCACGAATCTTCCTTCAGCGGTGGCAAGATCATTTATCGTTTCCTTGTAAGCCACCTGAGGCTTGCCTACATTGGCCTGCACCTTGAACTCACGCAGCAGGCGATCAACAATAATTTCCAAGTGCAGTTCGCCCATGCCTGAGATTATGGTTTGTCCGGTTTCTTTATCGGTATAGATCTGGAAGGTAGGATCTTCTTCAGCTAAGTGCTGCATGGATACAGTTAGTTTATCCTGGTCTGCTTTTGTCTTGGGCTCGATTGCAATGGAAATAACCGGCTCCGGGAACTGGATATTTTCCAGCACAATCGGACTGTCCATTGCACACAACGATTCGCCTGTGCTAATCTCTTTCGGTCCGGCTATGGCTAAGATATCCCCGGTCATCGCTTCTTCGATTTCTTCCCTGAAATTAGCATGCATTCGGATCAATCGGCTGATGCGTTGCCTTTTTTCCCGGGTAGCGTTGTAAAGCACCGCTCCTTTTTTGATTGTGCCTGAATAAACCCGGGCAAAAGCAATCTTGCCAACATAAGGATCGACCATGATTTTGAAAACCAAAGCCGAGAAGGGAGCATCGTTAGCTGGAAGGCGAAAATCTTCTTCCCCTGTTTTCGGGTTAAATCCTTTTACCGCTCCAACTTCGACCGGCGAAGGTAAAAATTTCACCACGGCATCGATTAACAGTTGCACACCCTTGTTGCGGTAAGAAGAGCCGCACAGCACCGGGACAAGGTTATGGTAAATCGTCGCCTTGCGCAGCGCATTGTAGCATTCCTCAGCGGAAATCTCTTCACCCTCAAAGTATTTTTCCATTAAATCATCGTCGTAGTCGGCAATAGTTTCGATCAGTTTCTCCCGGTAATCTTGGACCTGCTCCCTCATTTCTTCAGGGATTTCAGTTTCCGTGCTGCGGGTGCCGAGATCATCTTCATAGGTTATTGCCCGCATGCTGATCAAATCGACTACGCCGGCGAAGCCGCTCTCTTCACCAATAGGCAGTTGAATGGGGACAGCCCTGGCATTGAGCCTCTCATATATCTGGTCTAACACGCTGAAAAAGTTGGCCCCAACTGCATCCATCTTGTTGATATAGGCCAGGCGGGGGACATGATAGCGATCAGCCTGCCGCCACACAGTCTCTGATTGCGCTTCCACGCCGCCCTTGGCGCAAAAAACCGCGACCACGCCATCAAGGATCCGCATGGAGCGTTCCACTTCCACGGTAAAGTCCACGTGTCCGGGCGTATCGATAATGTTAATTAAATGGTCGCGCCAGCGACAGGATGTAGCAGCCGAAGTAATGGTAATGCCGCGCTCCTGCTCCTGGGCCATCCAATCCATGGTTGCGGTACCTTCGTGCACTTCGCCGAGCTTGTGCACTCTCCCGGAGTAGAACAAAATCCTCTCCGTGGTGGTGGTTTTTCCCGCATCTATGTGAGCGGCAATCCCGATATTTCTGACCTGGTTTAACTCGTTTACCTGCTTTTTATCGTTTGCTTGCTTTTTACCGTTTGCTTTCTTATTCATGTCTCCCCTCCTCTCATCCAAATTTATTGCAAGCTTACTTTTTTGCTGTTTAAGTTAATGCATCCATCTAGATAGTAACGCGAAAACCTCTTTTACCAGCGATAATGGGCAAAAGCCTTGTTTGCTTCAGCCATCTTGTGGGTATCTTCCTTCTTCTTAATCGCATTGCCGGTCCCGTTTGCCGCTTCCATCAACTCAGCAGACAGTCGCTCAGCCATGGTTCTTTCCGGCCGGTTGCGGGCAAAGTTGATCAGCCAGCGGATCGACAGGATGTTTTTCCGGCGTGTACTCACTTCCACCGGAACCTGGTAGGTTGCCCCACCAACCCGCCTGGCTTTGACTTCCAGGACAGGTGAAGCGTTGCGGACAGCGGTTTCAAATACTTCATAGGGGTCTTTCCCGGTTTTTTCCTGAATAATATCAAATGCTTCATAAAAGATATCCTGGGCAGTTCCCCTGGCGCCGTCAAACATCAGCTTGTTGATGAACTTGGTTACCAGTTTACTGTTATAAACCGGATCCGGTGGTATATCACGTTTTGGTACAGGGCCTTTTCGAGGCATACTATATCACCCACTCCCTAATAATTATCTACTTCTTCGGCTTTTTGGTGCCGTATTTTGAACGTCCCTGAGCCCTGTTCTCTACGCCGGCTGTATCAAGAGCGCCCCTTACCAGGTGGTAACGAACCCCCGGTAAATCCTTGACCCGGCCGCCCCTGACCAGAACCACAGAGTGCTCCTGCAGGTTATGCCCAATTCCGGGAATGTAGGCTGTCGCTTCAATTCCATTGGTCAGGCGGACTCTGGCAATTTTACGTAAGGCGGAGTTCGGCTTTTTGGGGGTTGTTGTAGAAACCCTGGTGCAAACTCCCCTTTTCTGCGGTGAACGGTCCAGTGCCGGAGAAGTCCTTTTCTTGCCTACCTCCTTGCGTCCCTTACGAACTAACTGGTTGATAGTCGGCATCGGTCCACCTCCTTAAGTTTCGGTAATGGCAGCGGTGGCTGCTTTTACCTTAATCCCGCACATTTTGCCGAGCTCTGTCATCGTCTCCACGTAGTGCGGTTCAATATTTTTAGCTTCACATAAAGAAACCACGGGCCGAATCACTTTTTCCTCGGCATCCCCGGCAATGTAAACTCTGAGAGCTTCTCCTTTTTCCAGGGCTTTTATAGTTTCTTTAGTCCCGACCACTTTTCGCCGGGCTTTGCTTAACTGATCTTCCAACGGAAAGGCTCACCTGCCTTGTTGTAAAACCTCTCCCGCACACGCCTGCTTCGACGCACTTTAAGATTTTAACACCCTGGGCTACCCTTGTCAATCAAAAATTTCTATTTTGTTAGCCGAATTTACCTCCCGGTAATGCAGCCAGGTAACCCGGGCAGGGCCTAAAGGACCCTGCCCGGATGATCCAATCCTCTAAAGTTCAAGCTTTGGCCTGCAGAGCACGGGCTAGTCTTCAAACATTTCCGGGTCTTCTTCTAAGCCTTCAGGTCTTTGATCGCCTGTAGCAGCCACAGCTGTTTCTTCCGTGTCCAGGTCGAGATCGGCTTCCGCCGCTTTCTTCCGTTCCTCCGGCTCAGGCTCCTCGCCAACCGGGTTTACATTAATGTTGCGATAGCGGCTCATCCCGGTTCCGGCAGGGATCAGCTTACCGATAATAACGTTTTCTTTAAGTCCGAGCAGGTGATCATGACGTCCCTTAATCGAAGCCTCGGTGAGAACCCTGGTGGTTTCTTGGAACGATGCCGCCGAGAGGAATGACTCGGTTGCCAGGGAAGTCTTGGTAATGCCGAGTAACATCGGCCGGGCCACAGCCGGACGCCCGCCTTCTTCGATAACCCCTTCATTGATTTCATCAAACACGTGACTGTCCAGCATGCCGCCGGGCAAGAGTTCTGTATCCCCGGGATCTTCAACTTTGACTTTCTTGAGCATCTGGCGGACAATGACTTCGATATGCTTATCGCTGATATCAACGCCCTGCATTTTGTATACTTCCTGGACTTCCTGGAGCATGTAAAGTTGGACTCCCCGCACACCTTTGACTTTCAAAAGCTCGTGCGGGTTGATCGAACCTTCGGTCAGCTCGTCACCGGCATTGATATGCTGGCCGTTATCTACTTTAATGCGCGCTCCGTAAGGTATTGGGTAAACCCTGCTTTCACCGTGCTCGGCGGTAAGCCTGATTTCACGTTTATAACGGGTTTCAATAACTTCAGCTTCGCCGGCTATTTCAGCAATCAAAGACTGCCCCTTGGGCTTGCGGGCCTCAAAAAGTTCTTCCACCCGCGGGAGACCCTGGGTAATATCGTCACCGGCAACCCCGCCGGTATGGAAAGTACGCATGGTCAACTGGGTACCCGGCTCGCCGATAGACTGGGCGGCGATAATACCAACTGCTTCGCCGACGTTGACAATTTTGCCGGTAGCAAGATCGCGTCCGTAACACTTCACGCAAACCCCGTGCCTGGTCTTGCAGGTAAGCACCGACCGGAAAAGCACTTCGGTGATCCCGTGATCGATAATCTGCTGACCCATTTCTTCTGTGATCAAAGTATCGGCCTCAATCAACACTTCACCAGTCTCGGGGTGATAAACCGGCTCTAAAGTATAGCGCCCGATAACCCGGTTAACCGCATCCTTGTAGGTTTCTTCGTTTTCCAAGAATTCACTCAAACGGATTGACTGTCCCGTTCCGCAATCTTCTTCTCTAACGATTACGTCCTGAACCACATCAACCAACCTGCGGGTCAGGTAACCGGAGTCTGCGGTCTTCAGCGCCGTATCGGCCAACCCTTTTCGGGCGCCGTGGGTAGAAATAAAGTATTCAAGCACAGTGAGGCCTTCCCTAAAATTAGCCCTGATCGGGATATCGATAATCCGACCGGCCGGATCGGCCATAAGGCCGCGCATCCCGGCAAGCTGGGTAATCTGGGATTCATTACCGCGGGCACCGGATTTGGCCATCATATAGATCGGGTTTAGTTCGTTCAGGCCACCCATCAAGGCGTCGGTAACTTCATCTTTCGCGCCGCCCCAGAGCTCAATCACCCGGTCATAACGTTCTTTTTCGGTAATCAGACCCTCTTCGTACTGTTGCTCCGTATTTTCCACTTTTTCTTCTGCAGATTGCAGGATTCCTCTCTTCTGATGCGGCACTTCAATATCGCTTACTGCTACAGTCAACCCTGCGCGGGTGGCATAATGGAACCCGAGAGTCTTGATTTGGTCCAATATTTCCGCTGTCCTGGTATTACCGTACATCCTGAAGCAGCGGGCAATCAAGTCCGCTAAGAAATCCTTTTTGATCGCATTGTTGCGAGGCACTTCCTCAAAAACTTTTTGCGGATCGAAACCTTTGAAAGGCACAAAACACTCTTCCGGCAACGAGTTCTTGAAATCAGCATTGTTCATGTACGGAAAATCTTTGGGAAAAACATCATTAAAGATGATTTTTCCAACCGTGGTCAACAGGTATTTCTTGCGACGGACAAAGTCACGACCTTTAAAACCGCTCGCCCGGATAAAAATGCGGGCCTGCAGGTCAAGATAACCGAGGTCGTAAGCGGTGATCGCTTCTTCGGGATCGGGAAAAACCTTGCCTTCGCCGCGGGCCCCAGCTTTTTCAAAGGTCAGGTAGTAACAGCCGAGCACCATGTCCTGGGTCGGGGTGGTAACCGGCTTTCCTTCTTTCGGGTTCAAGATGTTATGGGCCGATAACATCAGCATACGCGCTTCAGCCTGCGCTTCTGCGGACAGCGGTACGTGTACCGCCATCTGGTCACCGTCAAAGTCGGCGTTGTAAGCGGCACAGACCAGCGGATGTATCTGGATCGCCCGTCCCTCAACCAGCACCGGTTCAAAGGCCTGGATCCCCAGGCGGTGCAGGGTCGGGGCCCGGTTAAGCAGGACCGGGTGGTCCCTGATCACTTCCTCAAGCACGTCCCAGACCTCGGGGCGGACTTTTTCGACCATCCGCTTGGCGCTCTTGATATTGTGAGCCTGGCCGTCGCTGACCAGCTTTTTCATCACAAACGGTTTGAACAGCTCCAGGGCCATTTCCTTGGGCAAGCCGCACTGGTAAAGTTTAAGTTCAGGTCCCACCACGATCACCGAGCGACCGGAATAGTCGACCCTTTTGCCCAACAGGTTCTGACGGAAGCGTCCCTGTTTGCCTTTAAGCATATCACTTAAAGATTTAAGGGGGCGGTTTCCGGGGCCGGTAACCGGCCGACCGCGGCGCCCGTTATCAATTAGAGCATCTACGGCTTCTTGCAGCATCCGTTTTTCATTACGGACAATGATATCGGGGGCGCCCAAATCGAGTAATCGCTTCAGTCGGTTGTTACGGTTGATCACCCGCCGGTAAAGATCGTTCAAATCGGAAGTGGCAAAACGGCCCCCGTCGAGCTGGACCATCGGCCGCAAATCAGGCGGAATCACCGGAATCCCTTCTAAGATCATCCAGGCAGGATCGTTGCCCGACTGGCGGAAGGCTTCCACTACTTCGAGCCTCCTGATAGCCCTTACCTTTTTTTGACCGCTGGAGTTAGCCAGTTCATCACGCAGCTCCAGGGCTGTTTCTTCCAGGTCAATCTCCTGGAGAAGTTTCTTGATCGCCTCTGCGCCCATCTCTGCTTTAAAACCTTTACCGCTCTTAAACAGGGCTTGATACTTATCGTAATATTCCCGGTACTCACCTTCAGTTAAAAGCTGTTTATCGCTCAAGTAGGTTTCGCCGGGATCGATTACCACGTAAGCGGCAAAATAAAGTACTTTTTCCAGGGCCCGGGGAGACATATCAAGCAAAAGGCCCATCCGACTGGGGATTCCCTTGAAGTACCAGATGTGTGATACCGGAGCGGCCAGTTCAATGTGACCCATCCGTTCACGCCGCACCTTGGCCCTGGTTACTTCCACACCACAGCGGTCACAAACGATCCCGCGGTAGCGGACACGCTTGTATTTGCCGCAGTGGCATTCCCAATCTTTTTGCGGGCCGAATATTTTTTCGCAGAAAAGCCCTTCTCTTTCAGGCTTCAGGGTGCGGTAGTTAATCGTTTCCGGCTTTTTCACTTCACCCCTTGACCAGGCCCTAATTTGTTCAGATGATGCCAGCCCAACTTTCAAAGCATCAAAATTGTTAACATCCAACAAAAAGATCTCTCCTTTCGCCAGGTTTAACCTGCGCTACTAGTAGATGCTTTCCTCATCTTCTTCCAGTTCTTCAGATTCTTCCGGCGCTTCTTCATTTTGTTTATTCTTTTTGGCGGAAGTTTCCGTATCTGAATCTTCCAGGCTCTCATCATCTTCCTCTAATTCTTCGTCCTCGAGCCGGTCGAGCGATACTTCTTCGACATTTTCCTGCTCCAAATCCGCAGGTACAGAAACTTCTTCTTCATTTCCGTCTGCAAGGCTTACCTCTTCTTCAGAAGATTCTTCTTCCTCTTTTTCAGCCTCGCTCTCTTCCGAGCTTTCCTTCTGGTAAATGAACCGGTCCAGGTCGTCTTCATCGGATTCCATCCCTTCGATGTTTACGTCAAGACGCCGGTAATCGCCTTCGTCGTCGCCTTCCCTGATTTCCACTTCGCCGGTTTCCTCACTCATCACTTTGACATCGAGGCAAAGGCTCTGCAATTCCTTGACCAGCACTTTAAAGGACTCAGGCACACCCGGTTCGGGAATATTTTCTCCCTTAACAATCGATTCATAGGTCTTAACCCGCCCTACCACGTCGTCGGACTTAACCGTTAAGATTTCCTGCAAGGTGTAGGCAGCGCCGTAAGCTTCAAGAGCCCATACCTCCATTTCTCCGAAACGCTGCCCGCCAAACTGAGCCTTACCGCCCAGCGGCTGCTGGGTAACCAGCGAATATGGACCCGTTGAACGGGCATGGATTTTATCGTCTACCAGGTGAGCCAGCTTTAACATATAGACATAGCCCACGGTAACTTTTTCATCAAAAGATTCGCCGGTTCGCCCGTCATAAAGGACGGTTTTGCCGTCTTCGGGCAACCCGGACTCTTCAAAAGTCTTGAACACGTCTTGTTCTGAAGCCCCATCAAATACCGGGGAAGCAATACTGATCCCGAGCGACTTGGCAGTCCAGCCCAGGTGGGCTTCTAAAACCTGCCCAATATTCATCCGCGAAGGCACACCCAGCGGGTTCAACACAATCTCCAAGGGGGTGCCATCAGGCAGGAAAGGCATATCCTCTTCCGGGAGGATCCTGGCTATAACCCCCTTATTCCCGTGGCGGCCGGCCATTTTGTCCCCTTCTGAAATCTTTCTTTTCTGGGCTACGTAAACTCTGACCAGCTGGTTGACCCCGGGGGATAGTTCGTCGCCATCTTCGCGGTTGAAAACCTTTACGTCTACGACAATTCCCGATTCTCCGTGGGGCACACGCAGGGAAGTATCCCTGACTTCCCTGGCCTTCTCACCGAAAATGGCCCGCAGGAGCCGCTCTTCGGCGGTAAGCTCAGTTTCTCCCTTGGGAGTAACCTTGCCGACCAGGATGTCACCGGCCCGCACTTCCGCCCCGATACGGACGATGCCCCGGCCATCCAAGTCCTTCAAGGCTTCTTCGCCCACATTCGGAATATCGCGGGTAATTTCTTCAGGCCCCAGCTTGGTGTCTCTTGCTTCAGATTCATACTCCTCTACATGGATTGAAGTAAAGGTATCTTCTTTGACCAGTTTTTCGCTGATCAAGATAGCATCTTCGTAATTGTAGCCTTCCCAGGGTAGGAAAGCGACCAGCACGTTACGACCGAGCGCCATTTCACCCATGTTGGTGCAGGAACCGTCGGCTATAACTTCGCCTGTTTTCACCTTCTGGCCTCTTTTTACGATGGGATGCTGGTTAACACAAGTACCCTGGTTGGACCGCTTAAATTTTTGTAAGAAGTAGATGTCAAGGCCGCCGTCAAAACCGGGGCGCCGGTCCGTAGGGAAGCGCTCCCTGGTGCGGCCGTTTATATCGTAATTGCGATCATCGCTGTCGTCGTCGCGTCGCACAATAATTTCATTGCTGCTTACCCGGACCACTTCTCCGTCGGCCTGGCACACAGCCACTGCGCCGGAGTCAATCGCCGCCTTGTGTTCCAAGCCGGTGCCGACAAAAGGTGCTTCGGTTTGCAACAGCGGCACAGCCTGGCGCTGCATGTTAGCTCCCATTAAAGCGCGGTTAGCGTCGTCGTTTTCTAAGAAAGGAATCAAGGCGGTAGCCACACTGACCAGCTGCTTCGGTGAAACATCCATGTAATCCACTTCATTGGGATGGCGCATAACCGTGTCGTAGTAATAGCGGCAGATAACGCGGTTGCCGACAAACCGACCCTCTTCATCAAGCGGCGCGTTAGCCTGGGCAATAACGAAACGGTCTTCATCGTCCGCAGTCAGGTAAACAATTTCTGAGGTTACCCGCCCTTCTTCCTTGTTCACCTTCTGGTAGGGCGTTTCGATAAAACCGTGCTTGTTAATCCGTGCATAAGTACCCAGCGAGCCGATCAGGCCGATGTTCGGACCCTCCGGGGTTTCAATCGGGCAGATCCGGCCGTAGTGAGAGTGGTGCACGTCGCGCACTTCAAAACCGGCCCGTTCTCTGCTCAAGCCCCCCGGCCCGAGTGCACTCAAACGCCGCTTGTGGGTCAATTCCGCCAACGGGTTGGTCTGATCCATAAACTGGGATAGCTGGCTGCTGCCAAAAAATTCTTTAATCGAGGCAATTACCGGCCGAATGTTGATCAAAGCCTGCGGGGTAATCGCCTCCACATCCTGGATGGTCATCCGCTCCCGCACGACCCTTTCCATACGGGAAAGGCCGATGCGGAACTGGTTTTGGAGTAGTTCCCCCACACTGCGCAGACGGCGGTTACCTAAGTGGTCGATATCGTCGGGTTGGCCGATGCCGTCAAATAAGTTCAAGATATAGTTGACGGTGGCAATGATATCGCTGGTGACCACATGCCTGGTCGATAAATCAACCCCGCCATTACCGATTACCAGGTGGGTTTCATCGCGGTAATTGATCTTGACCCGCTGGATTCCTCTTTCATCAATATCATGGGCCTTATCTTCATCGATGGTAGTCCCGGCCGGGTATAAAGCTTCCCCACTAACCGGGTCTTTGATATCTTCTGCTAATTCATGCCCGTAAAGGCGGTTAATCATCGAAAGCTTTTTATTGGTTTTGAACCTGCCGACATAAGCAAAATCATAGCGCTTGCCGTCAAAGAAAAGTGAATCGAAAAGCGAGCGGGCATTTTCTGCGTTCAACGGCTCACCCGGGCGCAGGCGCTTGTATATCTCGAGCAGGGCCGATTCTACGGAATCTGTGTGGTCCTTGTCAAGCAGATCGGGCAGTCGCGAGTCGTAATTTAAAAGCTCCATGATTTCCTCGTCGCTTCCGTAACCGATCGCCCGCAAAAGGGCGGTAACCGGGATCTTTCTGGTCCGATCCACGCGTACGTAAATGCCTTCACCAACATCTGTTTCAAACTCCAGCCAGGTTCCGCGATTGGGAATAATCGTCGCGTTAATCAATTCTTTACCGGTAGTGGGGTCGGGCTGTTTTTTAAAATAGACCCCTGGTGAGCGGACCAGCTGGCTGACGATAACCCTTTCGGCCCCATTAATAATGAAGGTACCGTTTTCGGTCATTATCGGGAAATCGCCCATGAAAACTTCCTGTTCTTTTACTTCACCGGTTTCCTGGTTGATCAAACGCACCTTCACCTTCAAAGGTGCAGAATAGGTGGCATCTCTTTCTTTGCAGTCTTCGACGGAATACTTCGGTTCTCCCAAAGAATAGTCGAAAAACTCCAATACCAGGTTGCCGGTGAAATCCTGAATCGGCGAAAAATCGTCAAATATTTCTTTCAGGCCTTCCTCGAGGAACCAGTCAAACGAACTTTTCTGTACTTCAATCAAATTCGGCAGGTCGAGAACTTCGTTAATACGGGCAAAAGTACGCCTTTGTCTTTTGCCGGTGGCAACAGTAGACATTAAAAAAATCACTCCCCTGTGATACCTGGTTTATGATTTAAACCGGGAAAATGCTGCAAGTTAAAACAGCCAATAATCCTCTGTTTCTCCTATGGGTATTATTTTCTTTCTTGAGAAGGCTATCCAAATCACACTCAAAAAGAACATAGTGGTAGTACTAGACATCTTCAAATATTATCACAAGGGTATGACGGTGTCAACGGGTGTAAACATAAAATTTTTTATCGGGGCCATGCTTTTTAAATTTTAAGCTGTGTAAGTTTAAATATACTGGTAATATTTACAGGGGGGTCGTACCCCTTTTAGGAGATTCTGGAAAGGAGAAAGCCCTGGAGGAAGTTCTGAACAGGAAACCTGGTCCAGGTGTAGAATAACATTAAGTAAATCAATGTGAGGGTTAATTGAATGATTGTAGAAAAATTTGTTCTTTGGAGGGGTTAATTTGAGACTGGAAAATCTAAAAGATTTTCAAGAAAGCTTTACGGAACATACCGAACTGCGACTGCAAAGAAACTCCCTGGTCGCTTTAGCATTAGTCCATGGAAACCTGGTCAGAAACGAAAAAAATACCTCCAGTGGGATTTCTGCCAGGGTCTATCACAAAGGGGTGTTTGGATTTGCCTCCAGCCCGGTAATTGATGATGATACCGCCAGGGAAGTTTTGAGAAAATCACAAGATAATGCCCTGAGGCTAGCTAACCTGGAAAAAAGCAACAAGGGGGCTTTATCCGGTGAAAACTTTGAGGTGGTAAAAGATTTTTCCACAAAGAAAAAACGGTTAGAGAGAAAGGACATGATCTATTTTTTAAAAAGCCTACACCAGTACGCTTCAAAGACCTATCCCAACCTAAAGTCAACAACTTTTGTGACCAACAACTTAGATATGGAAAAGAACCTGGTTACCTCCTTTGGAGCCTCGGGATACAGCCTGGTCCCGAGAACTGTGTTGATGATCAACCTTTCTTTAGAAAAAGATGGCAGCACATATGACACTTACGAGGTCTTTGGCGGCCTGGGCCAATTCGAGGACCATTTTGACAGGCCAGAGGCTTTATTTGAAGAAATTGATCAGATCTATGAAAAGGTTAAAGCTAAATCTGAAGGGGTTTACCCGGAAGCAGGCTACAAAGATGTGATCTTGGATTCAAAATTAGCCGGCATCCTGGCCCATGAGGCAATCGGCCATACCACGGAAGCCGACCTGGTCAAAAGCGGGTCTGTGGCAAAGGACTACCTGGGAGAAAAGGTAGCCAGTGAACTGGTGACCATGGTAGATTTTGCCCATGAATATGATGGCAAAGTTTGCCCCATGCCCGTATATATGGATGATGAGGGAACCAGGCCAAAAGATGCTGTTATTATCAAAGACGGAGTACTACAAACCTTTATGAACAATAAAGAACTTTCTTTAGATCTGGGCTTTGAGCCTACCGGTAATGCCCGGGCCTATACTTTTTCTGACGAACCGCTGGTTCGCATGCGAAACACCGCAATTATGCCCGGCAAAGACCGCCTTGATGATATGATCGCCTCCATCGAGGACGGCTACTACCTTACCAGGCCCAGCAACGGGCAGGCTGACTCTACCAGTGAGTTCATGTTTGGGGTGCCCAACGGTTATGAGATTAAGAAAGGCAAACTTGGCCGCGCCATAAAAGATACCACAATTTCAGGTGTAGCCTTCGATATGCTTAAAACCATTGACATGGTTTCCGGTGAAATGTTCTGGTCTAATGCCGGGATGTGTGGAAAAAAACAAATGATTCCAGTTGGAATGGGCGGTCCTGCCGTCAAATGCAAAGTCAACATAGGGGGGCGCTAAAATGGATATTCTAAAAAAATGCCTTGAAGGATTAAAAGAAAAAGGGGCAGAAAAAGCAGAGGTAAATTTAACCAGCACAAGCAAAGAAGAATTAAACATTCACTCCGGGGAAGTAAGCCTGCTGCGCAGCTTAGAAGAATATAACTTAGAAATTGCGGCGCTGATCGATCAGAAAAAAGACACCATTAAAATCAACAAAATAGATGACGCTTCCATCCAGGAGGCAATCGAAGAAGTAATCGAAAACGCTAAAAATTCAGAAGCCGATCCGGCCAATGACATCCCTGCAGAAAAGGTCCAAAAGCACTTTGAAGAGCAAAAAACCGGTTTAGACGTCGAAAAGATGCATCAAAGCATGAAGGATTTTCTCGGCGAGGTTCACCACAATTACGAGAACCTGATCATTGAAGAGGCGGTTTTAGAGCATTTAGACACCAGCAGGTACTATGAAAACTCTAGTGGGGTAAGCCTTTCTTCCAGTGATGATTTATATAATTTTATGATTATCTTTTTTGCCAAAAAGGGCAAAAAGACTTCGTCTTTTAATCACACTGTTCAAACCACCAAAAACCTGGAAAAAAACCTGCTGGAGCTGGGATCATTAAAGTA